>ERZ773272.281-NODE-281-length-20852-cov-30.919123_pt1 | contig 20852 bp, 14 predicted proteins | sample MGYA00511891_ERZ773272 | MGnify/ENA primary metagenome ERZ773272 (study PRJEB29015, sample SAMEA2738150) | human oral metagenome | biome: human oral; feature: human-associated habitat; material: saliva | place: China | collected 2198 ...
TCTTCGTGGTCATAATCTCCACGGTCGCGCCGGTGGGCAGGACCGTGTGCAGCGGCACCAGGCGGCCGTCGACCTTCGCGCCCACGGTGCGGTCGCCAACCTCACTGTGGATGGCGTAGGCGAAGTCCACCGGGGTGGATCCGTTGGGCAGGGCAATCGCCTCGCCGTTGGGGGTAAGGACCACGATTTCGTCGGTGTCGAGGGTCTCGGCGAGGGACTCGTAGAACTTCTCCGACTCCGGGTTGGAGTTCGAAATCTCAGCAATGGACTGCAGAATACCGACGTTCATCATCGCCGAAGTCTGAGTGCTCGGCTCCTGCGGATCCTTCGCGGGTGCACCTGCGCGAGGCGCAACCTTCTCACCGCGCGATGCCGCCTTGTAACGCCAGTGCGCCGCCACACCGTACTCAGCCTCTTCGTGCATCTTGTACGTGCGAATCTGAATCTCAAGCGGCAGGTTGCCCGGACCGTACACGGTCAGGTGCAGCGACTGGTAGTTGTTGTTCTTCGGGTTCTTAATGTAGTCCTTGAAACGGCCCGTCATCGACGGCCACAGGGACAGCACGTGGCCGAGCACGGTGTAGCACTCCGCCTCTTCCTCGACCATGATGCGCACCGCAAGAATGTCGTTAATCTCGTCGAAGCTGCGGCCCTTGGTCTTCATCTTCTGATGAATCGAGTAGTAGTGCTTCGGGCGGCCCGTCACGGTCGCGTCGATGCCCACCTCTTTCAGGCGCTCCGTAATCTTGGTGCGCGCCTCGTTCAGGAACTTCTCCAGGGCGGGGGTGCGTTCGCCGACCATGCGCACCATCTCGGCGTAAATCTCCGGGCTCATGGCGGCGAAGGAGAGGTCCTCCAGCTCCCACTTAATCGTGTTCAGGCCCAGGCGGTGCGCGAGCGGCGCGTAAATCTTCAGGGTCTCCTCCGCCTTCTTCGCGGCGGAAGCCTGCGGCACAAAACGCCAGGTGCGGGCGTTGTGCAGGCGGTCGGCAAGCTTAATGAGCAGCACACGGATGTCCTTGCTCATAGACAGCACGAGCTTACGAATCGTCTCGATGGAGGCGTTCTCGCCGTACGTCATCTTGTCCAGCTTGGTCACGCCGTCGACCAGGTAGGCGACCTCCTCGCCGAACTCCTCGGTGAGCTGCTCCATCGTGTAGTCGGTGTCTTCCACAGTGTCGTGCAGCAGGCCAGCAGCGAGCACGGGGCCGGTCGCGCCCATCTCCGCAAGAATCGCGGTCACCGCCACCGGGTGCGTGATGTACGGGTCACCGCTCTTACGCTTCTGACCCTCGTGGTAGTGGTTCGCCACCTCGTAGGCGCGCTGCAGCACGCGGATATCCTCGTCGGGGTGGTAGCGGCGCACCGCGCGCACGACCGGCGCAATCATGGGCGAGAAGTGAATCGTTTCGCCGTTCGCGTCTGAGGTTTGCATAGTGGTGCGGCCGCCGAAAACCAGGCGGTTCGGCCTGCGCCCACCGGCAGCCATGACGCGGTGCGAGCCACGGTGCTTCTTCGCGACGGATGCATCCGGCTCGGGCAGGGGAATCGGGCCGGCGGGGCGAACCGCGGGCTTGTCCTCGGCTTCCGCAGCAGGATGCGCCGCGGTGTTCTGGTGTGCTTCCGCTCGGTTAGCGTCAGCCCGATTCGACGCGGGCTGGGAGGGCTTCACCTGGGCGGCCTCGTTCGGCGCGTGGGTCTCAGCGTTGGCGTTCACGTCAGGTTCTGCACTCATTCCAGGCTCCTTCGGGCTCACGATAATCAGCCGCGCGCGCGGGTTCCTCATCGTTGAAAGCTACCACCGGGCCGGTTGGCTGGCTCACACGCGGGCGCACAGCTTCTTCTACTCTTATCGTACCCAGCGGCCCGGAAGGCACCAAACTATGCGGCGTTTTGACACGCCCCAACCGCACACGCCCGGGCAGGCTAAACCGGGCACGCTAAAGGGGAGCCGACACCTTTCGGTATCGACTCCCCCAGTATCGGCGAGAACGCGGGCTACTCGCTCACGTTCACGCGGTGAATCTCAATCGTCGCGCGGGCCGGCTTCTTGACCGACTTCTTGGCGGGTGCCTCCGCGGACTCCTCGGAGTCATCAGCCGCGGAATCCTCAGAGTCAGACTCCTCAGCCTCCTCGTCGTCCTTGAAATCGCCGTTCTCAACCTTCGCGGTGTGCTCGCGAATCTTAGCCTCACCCAAGCGGAGCGTCGCGTACAGCGGGGCAGACACGAACAGCGTACCGAACATGCCCACCAGAATACCCACGAACAGCGACAGCGACAGATCCTGCAGCGTACCCGCACCCAGCATGAACGCACCAATGAACAGGATCGCGCCCACCGGCAGAACACCCACGATTGCGGTGTTAATCGAACGGACCAGGGTCTGGTTCACGGCCAGGTTAATCTGCTCGGCGAAGGTCGTGTCGCGGCGTTCCAGCACGCCGTCCGTGTTCTCACGGATCTTGTCGAACACCACCACCGAGTCGTACAGCGAGTAGCTCAGAATCGTCAGGAAGCCGATAATTGCACTCGGAGTAATCTCAAAGCCGAACGCGGCGTACAGGCCAACCGTCACCACCACGGTGAAGAACAGACCCGCAATCGAGGCCAGCGACATCTTCCAGGTGCGGAAGTAGAAGGCCATACCCACCAGAGCCAGGATCACGAACACCACGAGGCCCCAGAAAGCCTGACGGGTCACATCCGCACCCCAGGTCGGACCCACGAACGAGGAGGTCACGTCATTCTCAGAGACGCCGTACGCCTCCTGCAGAGCCTTCTTCACCTGCAGGGTCTCGTCGTCGCTGAGCTTGCTCATCTGCGCGCGAATCGTGCCCGGCGCAATATTGGTCACGTGAACCTCGGAGGCGTCCTTCGCCTTCTCATGAATGACGCGCTCGCCGGTTGCGACATCGACGTGCGCGGTCTTCGAGACCACGAATTCCGAACCGCCGCGGAAATCAATACCCAGGTTGAAGCCTCCACCAACCGCCGGAATCAGAACCGAGACGGCCATCAGCAGCGCGGCCAGGGCCAGCCACAGGCGGCGCTTACCCACGAAGGGGTACGAGCGGGCGCCCGAATGCAGGTCGTTACCGAAGCGGGCAAAAGCATTAGGTTTCACATCGGTAGCCATGCCTAGCTCTCCTTCTTCTCGTCCGAAGCGGAAGCGGCATCGTCGGAGGCCGACTCCTCAGCCGCACGTTCCGCACGGCGACGCTCGGCGATGCTCAGCTGCTTCTCCTCCGGGGTGCGGATGCGACCGGCACCGCGGTACAGCGGCGTGGAACCCAGCGACTCAGGCGACAGACCCGAGTGGCGGTGACCTTCGCCGAAGTAGCGGGTGTTCGCCAGCAGAGTCAGCGCCGGGTGGGTGAACAGGTAAACCACCAGAAGGTCGGCGATTGCGGTCAGGCCCAGCGTGAACGCGAAGCCCTTCACCGAACCCACGGACACCACGTACAGCACCACGGCGGCCAGCAGGTTCACGGCCTTCGAGGCCAGAATCGTGCGGGATGCGCGCTTCCAACCGTGGTTCACGGCCGAGGGAATCGTGCGGCCCGCACGAATCTCGTCACGAATACGCTCAAAGTACACGATGAACGAGTCGGCCGTCGCACCAATCGCCACGATCAGACCGGCCACACCGGCCAGGGACAGGCGGTAGTTCAGGGCCCAACCCAGCAGGGCGATCGCCTCGTACGAAATGATGCCGGCAACCACCAGCGACGCAATCGTCACGAAGCCCAGCAGGCGGTACTGGAACAGCGAGTAGATGAACACCAGCAGCAGACCGATCAGGCCGGTTAGCAGACCCACGCGCAACTGCTCCGAACCCAGGGTTGCAGAAATCTGCTGTTCCGACTGAATCGTGAAGCTAATCGGCAGGGCGCCGTACTTCAGCTGATCGGCGAGAGCCTTAGCCTCCTGCTCGGTGAAGTTACCGGTAATCTGCGGCTTACCGTCAGAAATCACGGCCTGAGAAATCGGGGCGGACAGCACCTTGCCGTCCAGCATAATCGCGAAGCGAGCACGCGCATCAGAGGAGTTCTGGGCACGAATCGCGTTCAGGCGGGAGGTGATGTTCTGGAACTTTTCGCGGGCGGCATCGTTGAACTGAATGGTCACAGCCCAGCGACCGGTGGTTACGCCCTGGCCGCTGGTCTCCTGGGTGTGGCTCGCGGTAGAAATATCGCTACCATTCAGCTCCACGGGACCCAGAATGTACTTCTCCTTGCCGTCGGCGGAGCAGGCCACCATCGGCTTGGTCGGGTCGGCGCTATCCGCGTCCTCGCTGCGGGCCGCGGTGCAGTCCTTCGCCTCGTACTGCTTGTACAGGTCGGCGGTAATCCAGTTGCGGTCCGAACCGTCGGTCGGCTCGGCGGTCGGCTTGGGTAGCTTGTCGTCCGCGGTGCGGGATCCCTCGGCAACCGCGGCGCCTTCACCGGCCACCAGGACCGGGCGGAACGTCATATTTGCGGATGCCTGAATCAGCTGGCGGGTCTCGGAGCTAATCGTGCCGGGAACCGAGACGACCACGTTGTTACCCGAGCCGAAGGAGGTGGTGACCTCCGCCTCAGACACGCCGGCGCCGTCAACGCGCTGACGAATAATCTCAACCGCCTGGTTCAGCTGCTCCTGGGTAACGTTCCCGTCCGATGATCCGTTGACCTTCGGGGAGAGAATCATCTGCGTACCACCCGAGAGGTCCAGGGCCAGTTTCGGTGCCCAGGAGCCTCCCGAGTAGGTGCTGCCGAAGATGCCGGCAGCCATCACAACCATGAGCAGGACCATCGAGAGGAGCGCCCCTCGCGCGGCTGCAAGCGGTGAACGCTTAGCCATAATGTTCCTTCTATGAGTATTTTCGTGTGTAGATTTGGTGTTCTACAGATTCCTTAGCGGACGCGAAAACCCGACGCCGAGTGCGCGGCGCCGGGTCGTTCGGTCTTAAGTTACTGGGCGGTCTTCGAGGAGTCCTCGGAGACGCCGCCTTCCGCGGGAACCTGAGATTCCGCGGATGCCGGCTCGACGTCCTCGGTCAGGGGTGCGGCGGGGGCCTCGTCCTCAACAACGCTCATAATTGCGTTCAGCGCCACGGTAATGACAACGCCCTTAGCCAGCTCCAGCTGAATCTTATTGTCATCGAAATCGGTGCTGACGACGGTGCCGTAGAAGCCGGAACCGGTCATGACCTGAGTTCCGGGGACGAGAGACTGCTGCATTGCGCGCAGTTCCTCCATCTGCTTACGCTGACGCTTCTGGGCGGAGAACATCATCCATGCCAGCAGCGCCATCATGGCAATCATAATCAGGAGGTTAAAATCCATGGTCTCACTTTCGCATCCGCACCCGCGCCGCTCACCGCGCGGGTTGAGCGTGCTAAAAGGCGTGGAATCGTAGATACAGTACGTATCCATCCTACGCGAGAGCAGGAGCTTTAGCGCACCGAACCAGCATTTTTGTGAGGTTTACCTGAGTTTTGTCCAGCCCGTGGCGTAATTTTATGTCGTCGGCAGGGCTCGGCGACGCCGACAGAACCTGCAGAAGAGCTGTTGCGAACGTGTAGAAGAGCCCGTGGGAAGGGCGATACCTCCCACGGGCTACTTGCTGTGTGTCTTGGCCGGTGCGGCTCTAGAGCTGAATCTCGGGAGCCTCCATGCCCAGGTGCTCCCAGGCCGCGGGTAGGGCCACACGACCGCGCGGGGTGCGACCAATCAGGCCCTCGCGCACCAGGTAGGGCTCCGCCACGGTCTCCACGGTCTCGGTCTCCTCCCCCACCGCAATGGCGAGGGTGGACAGGCCAACCGGCCCACCGCCGAACTTGTGGATGAGCGATTCCAGCACGGCACGGTCCAGGCGATCCAGGCCGCGCGAATCAACCTCGTACATGTCCAGGGCGGTCGCGGCATCACGCGCGTTGATGCGGTCTACGCCGTTCACCAGGGCCCAGTCGCGCACGCGGCGCAGCAGGCGGTTCGCGATACGGGGTGTGCCGCGGGAGCGACCCGCAATCTCGGTGAAGCCCTCGGAGGTAATCTGCATGTCCATCAGGCCGGCGCTACGGCGCAGCACCAGCTCCAGCTCCTCAACCGAGTAGAACTCCAGGTGACCGGTAAAGCCAAAGCGGTCGCGCAGAGGCCCGGGCAGCAGACCCGCGCGGGTGGTTGCGCCCACCAGGGTGAACTGCGGAAGCTCCAGCGGAATGGAGGTCGCGCCGGCGCCCTTACCCACCACGATGTCCACGCGGAAGTCTTCCATCGCCATGTAGAGCATTTCCTCGGCCGGGCGGCTCATGCGGTGAATCTCGTCGAGGAACAGCACCTCGCCGGGGGTCAGCGAAGATAGAATCGCCGCCAAATCCCCGGAATGTTGAATCGCGGGGCCGGAGGTGATGCGCAGGGGCGCGTCCATCTCGGCGGCGATAATCATGGCCAGGGTGGTCTTACCCAGGCCGGGAGGGCCCGAAAGCAGCACGTGATCGGCGCTGCGGCCGCGCATCTTCGAGGCCTCCAGCACGAGGGAAAGCTGCTGGCGCACGCGGCGCTGACCCACGAAGTCGTCCAGGGATTTGGGGCGCAGGGCCGCCTCAATCATCTTCTCTTCGGGCTCTTCTTCCATCGCGACCAGGCGCTGCGCGGGCGCACCCGGGACGCCGGGCACCTGACCGGGAAAATACCCGCCGGAAACCGGGGATGCCGCGGCCTGCGGATCGTAGGGGTTCTGGGTCATAAAATTCTTCTTTCGTGGAGTGAGTGAGGCGCGAGGTAACGGGCGCGCCAAAATCAGCCGGGGTCAGCCGAGGGCTCGGCGAGCGGCCCTAGTGGCGACCCACCGTGTTCTGCGTACCCAGGGATGCGAGCACACCGCGCAGAGCCACGCCCACCGGCTCGCTCTCGGCGGAGGGATTGTGCTTCACGTACGCGTCGATGGCGGCGGAGGCGTCCTTCTCGCTCCAGCCCAGGGAGGTCAACGCATCCAGCACCTGCGGCTTCCACACGATACCCTGACTCAGCGGCAGCTCGTCGGTCTGGCCGTCGCTCAGAATCAGCTTGCCGGCAAGCTCCAGCACGATGCGGCGGGCGCCCTTCGGGCCGATGCCCGGAACCTTCGTGAAGGCCTTGTCGTCACCGGTGGCCACGGCTCGCTCCACCTCCGCGGCGGTGTGCACGCTCAGCACCGCCAGGGCGATGCGAGGGCCGATGCCCGAGACCGAGAGCATCATGTCAAAGACCTCACGCTCGGCCGGTTCCGAAAAACCGTAGAGGGTCATGGATTCCTCGCGCACGATCATGGTGGTCAGCACGGTGGCCTCCTCCCCAGTGCGCAGCTTGGAGAGAGTGCGTGCGGTGGCGTGCACCAGCATGCCGAAACCATTAACGTCAATCACCGCGTGGTCAAGCCCCACCTGGGCCACGCGGCCGGTCAGCGATGCAATCATTCTCTCCACCTTTCAACGCCCCGCGCCGGGGCGAACGATACTGCACTCCCCCGCGGCCTGCTGTGCCGCCGGCGCGCATCGGGGCCGGCGGGTATGCCACGGGAAGATACTATCAGTATATTAGAATATTTCTTCTGAAATCAAGGGATATTCGAATTCTTTAGCGAATTCAGCTCCCGGCACGTTCGAAGGGGTAACGAGTCGGCACCCCTAGCGGCGGGTCTTAGCCTCCGCCTCCATCCAGGCGCGCTGCGCGGGGGTCAGCGAACCCGCACGGCGAGCCTTCGCGGGCCGCGAACCCTGGTGAGTCTGGGTCTGGGCCGACATGTTAATACCCGAACCGATGCCGCCGCCGCGCCAGCCGTGGCAGATGGCGATGGCCAGCGCATCGGCCGCGTCCGCGGGCTTCGGCATGGCGTTCAAACCCAAAATGCGGGTCACCATGCGGCCCACCGAGGCCTTATCCGCGCGACCGCTGCCGGTCACCGCCGCCTTCACCTCGGAGGGCGTATGGAAGAACACCGGCACGCCGCGCATCGCCGCCGCTGAAATCACCGCGCCCGAGGCGTGCGCCGTACCGATCACCGTGTTCACCTGCTCCTGCGCGAAGATGCGCTCAATCGCTAGGGCGTCGGGCCGGTAGGTGTCCAGCCAGTGCGAGGCCGCGTTGAAAATCCAGAGGATGCGCTGGTCCAGCGTGCGGGCCGGGTCGGTGCCGGCCACGCCCACGTTCACGAAGTGCGCCTTGCGGTCCGCGGTCATGTCCAGCATTGAGAAGCCGCAGCGCGTGAGGCCGGGGTCCACGCCCATGATGCGGGTCGCCCCCGGCACGCGGTCCACGGCGGCGACCGTATGGTTTTCGCGCATGCTATCGCGCGCGGCGGATGCAGCGTTCACGTGTGCTTTCCTTCCACAGTTCGCTTTCCAAAGTTCGCGGGGTCTTCACAGGGTCTTCACTGGGTCTTCGCGGGGTAAAGTTTGCGATACCGCAGTTCGCGGGGTCGCCAGCCGGAGCACAGCCGGGTGTTTAGGCCAAGTGTTTAGGCCGGGCGCTGACCGGCATAACGTTCAAAAGCCACCTCCCGCCGGGTCCACGCGCGGTGGCCCGGCCGGGAAGTGGCTTCAGTGCACGCTCAGAAGTGGCGCGCTCGGGCGGTGACTACTCGGCTTCCAGCTGAGCAGCAACCTCGTCAGAGACGTTAGCGTTCGAGTAGACGTTCTGCACGTCGTCCAGTTCCTCGATGGCGTCTGCCAGCTTCAGGAACTTCTTGGCGCCCTCGGCGTCCAGGTCGACCTGCATGGTCGGGCGGAAGACCGGGTCGTCGTTGTTGTACTCCAGGCCGGCCTCGTCCAGAGCCTTACGAATCTCGGGCAGGTCGGTTGGTGCGGAGATGACGGTGAAGATATCGCCCTCGTCCAGGACCTCTTCGGCGCCGGCATCCAGAACAGCCATCAGAACGTCGTCCTCGGTCAGACCGTCGGTCTTGGTGACCTCGGCAACGCCCTTACGCTCGAACAGGAACGCAACCGAACCCTGGTCAGCCATGGTGCCGCCGTTACGGGTCACGGCCAGGCGAACCTCAGACGCTGCACGGTTACGGTTATCGGTCAGACACTCAATGTACAGAGCGGTACCCTGCGGGCCGCGTGCTTCGTACATGATTTCGGTGTAGTCGATGGTCTCACCGGTCAGGCCGGCGCCACGCTTGATAGCGCGGTCGATGTTGTCGTTGGGGACGGAGTTCTTCTTCGCCTTCGACACAGCAAGGTCAAGAGCGGGGTTACCGGCAATATCGGCGCCACCCATACGTGCCGCAACCTCAATAGCCTTAATGAACTTCGCGAAAGCCTTCGCGCGCTTGGCGTCGATAGCGGCCTTCTTGTGCTTAGTAGTCGCCCATTTAGAGTGACCCGACATTCGTATCTCCCTTAGTCAAAACCTCTGCGCGGGCACGGCGAAACGTTCCGCGCACTGTACTATAACTCAATCAACTATACCGTAGCGGAGGCGTGCACCACCTCTCAGAGTGCACGCCAACGCCCGGAATAGCACGTCAGTGAACCGCTAGCGGGGGCGAGACGCGGCCGAGGCGCGCGCCTTCTCCACCAGCGAGTCGTCAATCGCGTTCGGAGTGAACTCGCCGAAGCGACGAATTGCGGCCTGCTCAATCAGGTAGTCCGAAATCTTCGGGTTCTTCGGCAGCAGCGAGCCGTGCAGGTAGGTGCCGATGACGTTGTGCACGCGCGCACCCTCGTAAGAGTCCGTCACGTTGTTGCCCTCGCCCTTGGTCACGGTGGCCAGCGGGGTGCATCCGGAACCCAGGTAGGTCAGGCCCGAGTGGTTCTCAAAACCGATGACGGTGCCGAACTCCTCGGACTCCTCAACAATGTTGCCAATCAGGCGTTCGTCACCGCCGACCGTGTGCGCATCGAAGATGTTGATGCCCTTGAGCACCTCGCCCTCACGGGTGCGGAACTCCTTGCCGAACAGCTGGTACAGGCCGCAGATGACGAGCATGGGCACGCCGTCCTCGGCCAGCGAGCGCAGGGTACCACCGATGGCGTGCAGGTCGTCCTGAATCACGGACTGGCCGGAGTCCTGGCCGCCGCCACCCAGAATAATGTCAACATCTTCCGGGAAGGCCTGACCGGGGTTGTGGTCCAGAATCTGCACGTCGAAGCCGTGTGCCTGCGCGCGGCGGGCCAGCGCCAGGGTGTTGCCCCAGTCGCCGTAGATGTTCATGTCCAGCGGGTAGAGCTGCACGATGCGCAGCGTCTTGCCGTTGTTCGGGCCGGGCGCCGGGGTGCCCTCAAAAGTGTGGGTTGCCGTCATTATGAGACCTTCTCAACGTCGGTAATCTTTGCCAGCTCTTCACGCAGGGCCAGCATGGCGGTGTAGGTGCAGAAAATACGCATGGGGGCATCCCCGCTGGAGGCGATGAACTGCTTGAGCGCATCGGCCAGGTTCTCGTCGACCTCGCCGACCTTCACGCCGTCGTGTTCCAGGCGCAGCGCCATGTCCCAGGCGCGCACGCCCGAGACCATCTGCACGCCGGTGCCGCGCAGGCTGTCGAAGTCGACGTCCCACAGCCAGGACACGTCGCGACCGTCAGCGTACTGGTCGTTAATCGTGATCATGGTGGCGTAGTCGTCAGCGTTTGCGCTGGCCAGGGACAGGCGGAAGCCGCTGGGGTTCTTCACGAGCAGCAGCTGCAGCGGGCGGCCGTTCACGTTCAGGGTCTCACCGCGACCGAAGGCGGGAGTAATCTTCGCCAACTCTGCGATGAGCTTATCTTCATTGAGCTTATCGCCCATGACCGCGCGGGTCAGGGCCATCGCGCCGGCGGCGTTGAAGATGTTGTAAATGCCGTACAGGTTAATCTCACCGACTCGCTCCACACCCGCCACGTCGAAGGTTGCGGAGGTTCCGGAGAAGGCGGTGAGGGTGACGTCGGCATCAGGCAGGGTTGCCTTCGCGACGGTTCCGCCGCGCATCTCGTCGTCCGAGGGGAAGTAGGAGCGAAGGGACTCGGCCAGGCCGTAGTAGTTGACCTTCACGCCCGGCTGCACGTTCTCGGCGAGGGAGCGGATGCGCGGGTCCTCGCGGTTGAGCACCACGGTGTTGGTGGTTGCGGCGGCCACGGTCGCGAGCATGCGGCGGGTCGTGTCAATCTCGCCGAAGCGGTCCAGCTGGTCACGCAGAACGTTCAGCAGCAGCGCGTAGTCGGGCTTGACGGCCTTGACGAAGTGCACGGCGTGCGCCTCGTCGAGTTCCAGCACGGCGATGTCGGCCTCAAGCTTGCCGGTGAGGGTCATCTCGCCCAGCAGAGCGGCGGCCACACCGCGCACGAAGTTGGAGCCGGTGCGGTTGGTGAAGACCTTCAGGCCCTGCGCTTCGAGCAGCTGAACGGCCATCTTCGTGGTGGTGGTCTTACCGTTCGTGCCGGAGACGACGACCACGCCGTAGGGCAGCTTCGCGAGCTCTTCGGCTACGAACTGCGGGTGCAATTTTTCCATGACGAGGCCGGGGAACGCGGAGCCGCCACCGCGAAGCTTAGTCGCGTAGCGCACGCCCTGACCCAGAAGGCGAATGAGGGGTTTGGACATGCTTACCATTTTAGTACACGCGCACGGTGCCGCTGAAGGGTGCGGCGGGGTCGTCCGCTCAGGCCAAAACGGGCCGCGGCGGGTTTGAACCGTGCCGGGCGGGCGGCTTTAGAAGAGCGAGCCCTGCACCCTCACCCGCGTGAATCCCCGGTCGGGAACCACCAGCAGGTTGCGCCACTCGGCGGTGTTGACGAGGAACGCGGCGTCGGGATCGCCCACGTGGGCGCTCACAAACTGACCCGTCGCTCCCGTGCAGAAGAACCCGGCTGTGCTACCGTCCAACGTCGAGTCGCACGGTGCGAGCGGTTCCGGGTTGCGCGCGCGCAGGGCCGCGTACGGGCGGTTCATCGCCAGGGAGGGAACCCACGGCTCATCCAGGGCGGATAGCTGCAGGTCAGGCTCCCTCGCCAGGAACTCGGTGAGGACGGCGCGGGCGCGGGCCACCGCATCCTCGTGGGCGGTGCGCAGCTGAGCACCCGGGAGCGGATGTGTCCAGGCGCGGTACTTGCTCGCCACCTGTTTAACCTGGCCGATTCCGGCGAGGGCGGTCACGGCGTCCTCGGCGCGGCGTATGGTCAGCCCGTCCGAGGCAAGCGCAATGTAGGTGGCCGTGGCGACGGCCTGCTCGTCGAGGCGTCGCGGGGTCGAGGTCAGGGAGCTCGTGCCGACCTTGTGCGTGCCGTCCGGGAAAGTCGCGATGTAGAGGCGGTGCTCCAGCATGGCGTAGGCGCGCATGGATTCGGTGAGCGTTCCGGGGTACAGGTGCGCGCTGTGCAGGGCGGTAAATTCGTCGCGGGCGGTGCAGCGCGGGCACTGCTGGCCACGCTGGATGTGGGTGCCTTCGGGGCAGGGTACGCGGCGGATTCCCGCGGAGGCTCCCACGGATTCGGGGGCGGCGTCATTGCTCGTGCCGGTGGTGTAGCCGGCGCAGTAACGGTAGAGTTCCCCCTCGCTATCGCGCGGAATACGCAACCCCAGGTAGGCGCCGGGGGTCAACGGAATCTGGATGCGAACCCCGCTCGGAACGCCACGCTGCGCGGGGCTGCTTCCCTGGGTGGGGGTGCTCTCCCCCGCCGCTTGAGATGCCCGGTTATGAGCTCCTTCAGCGACCCCTCCGGGCACGACCGGTTCCACCTCAATGAGCGGGCGGCGGTTGGCCCAGCGGACCTGCCTCCAGATGAGTAGCTGCGGCGCGCCTGCAGAATCACCAGCGGCAGCATCATTACCGGCGGCAGGCGCAGCACTAAACTCGTCGAAAGCAGTTTCAAGCAGGTTGGGGTAGTCCATAGCATTCCACTCTAGCGGGTCTGGCACATCTAGTGCTGGCAAATCTAGCGGCTCTGGCGGTTCGCGGCACGACCGGCGAGCTCACCCTAGACGTTCCGCACATTCCCGGCGCGCTCGCCCCCGCACGCATCTGCCACGCGCACCCTCGAAATGCAAAAAAGAGGCCAGCGTCCTTCACGCTGATCCGCTCCCCTCGCAGTGTTGCCGTGCGTTCACGCACGACGGGGTGGGTTCTCAGCTGAGGCGCTGACCTCTGTGGTTGAGGCAGGGCGCTTACCCTGCCAAGCCCGAAAGCGATCGGTGACCGCTATTTTTCGGTGAGCTATGCGGTGTTCATGGAAGCCGGAAGCTTCCCAGCAGCGTCGCTGCATTTAAAACTTTGCCATATCCAATGGACATAACATCATTCAAATACGCGTCGACTGCCTAATCTGCGCATTTATGACGCAGAATTTCTATGTACTAGCTGGCAAATTGAAGCAATTAGTGCAAAATTTCAAAATCACCAAGCCACTCAGCCGGACTATCTGACGGATGAGCCACACCATCTAGCTGAGGCGGGCAAACCCCTCCGCAATCGCAGAACGCATATCATCCAGCGTGCGAGACATGGTCTTGGTGTGAGCGATAATCGGCAGGAAATTCGTATCCCCACTCCAGCGCGGCAGAATGTGCTGATGCAGGTGATCAGCAATGCCCGCGCCGCCAACCTTGCCCTGGTTAATACCGATATTGAAGCCGTCATTATGCGACACCTCACGCAGAACCTTCATGGCGAGCTGCGTCAGCTGCGCAATCTCCATGGTTTCTGCCTCGGTCGCATCATCGTAGAACGGGATGTGACGGTACGGGCAGACCAGCAGGTGCCCGGGGTTGTACGGGTAGAGGTTGAGAATCACGAAGGCGTGCTCGCCGCGGTGCACAATCAGCGACTCTTCGTCACTGCGGCTGGGCGCGGTGCAGAAGGGGCAGGTCTTCTCGGTGTAGTCCTTCTGGCCGCCGCTCACGTAGGCGGTGCGGTGAGGGGTCCACAGGCGCTGGAACTGGTCCGGTGCGCTGGGCAGCTCGAAGGAATCCTGCACCGAGGCTGCGGTGCCATGCTCGGGGGTCGTGTTCTCGCTCATAGTCCCATTCTATAGCCCGCACACGGCAACGGGAACGCCCCGTCCGTCATGCGTGCCAGATATGAGATAATTCCCCCGGCAGCGCGCTCAGCTGTGCTGCTTTTCCAGGTGAATGATGCGGGTGGCACCCTCAAAGGTCATGGGGAAGCTCAGCACGCCGTCCTCCATGACGAATTCCTTGGTTTCCTTATCGGAGGCGTACGGCGCGTGGCTCAGCTTCGCATGGTCCACGTGCGAAATGTAGCTGAAGTTGCCGGTCTTCGCCTCGAAAGTGCCAGCCCAGAAGGGGGTTGCCAGCTCTTCGTGGTTCAGGTGGTAGGTGACCTCGATAATGCCGTCGTGAATGACGGCGTCCATGTAGTTCTCAAGGTTGGTGGAATCCTGCTGAACCCAGGTGCCGTCCATGATTTTCTGCGAGCGCGCAACGGCTGCCGAGGAAGGCATGGGCGCCGCGGTGTATGCGGCAGGCTCCTGGTTGCTCGTGTTGTCCGGCGCGGGGGTCTCAGTGGGCTGAGTCGCGGTCGGGTGAATCGACGGGTCATGCGAGGCATTAACCGCCGCCTTAATTCCGGTGCTGTCATCGCCGGGGGCGGAAACGGCACTAGGCTCGACGGTTTCAAAAGCTGCGGGGTCAACAACCGCACTTGCGGAGGCGTTATTCGGTGCGGGTGCACACGCGGTGAGAGAGAGCGCGCCGACGAGTAGAGCGAGCGCGCTCAGAGTGGACTTAGGTGCCACGAACGTGTCCTAACAGAGTATGTGTTTGAGTGAGTTTGTGAGTTGAGTGGTGCCTCCCCGTGAGTGAGGTGGGGATACGACGACACCCCGTAGCGCATTGAGGCTACAGGGCGTTCGATAACCGGCACGGTAGATAGTTTATAGGCTCTGGCTAGGAGTTTCACCAGTAGCGATCATTTTTAAAATGATAGTTTGGTCACATTAGACCTTAAGTTGAGGGGTTTTTCACGCACACGAGCCCCGATTTGCACTCCGCGGGCTAATTTTGCCTCGACAAGGCAAAATATCCCGCACGGTGGCGTGGGTGGCAATTTTCTTGCCTTCGTCTTGCCTTCGCGTGGGCTCGGCACCCAAACCCACCGCTTCAATAGGTGCGCGGTGTGGGTTTGAGTGCCGAGCCTCAACCAAACTGTCATATCTGCGCTACCGCAACCGAGCCGCTACAGCCCGGTTACTGTCCGCGGGGTATTTGCGAGCGGGCTACTGCTTACGGGAACGCAACGAGAACTTCTCACGAATAATCGTGAACGTCTGGCGGGTCTCCTCCAGCAGGGCGACTGGCTCCTGCTCGCGCACAGCGACCTCATGAGAGGTCGAAGACTCGGCGGATTCCTCAGTAGGTGCGGCGTTCGGAGCATCTGCAGAAGCGCTCGGTGCGGCAAAACCTGTAGCGCTAAACCCAGCGGTACCGAAACCAGTATGGCGTGCCGCCTCCGCCTCCGAAGGAACCGGGTGCACACCGTCTTCATCCACGACCTCACGCAACGTGTAGTCGTGGGCTTCACGGCGCGCGTACTCACGAGCCAGCAGGGCACGCAACTCAGAAATCTCCTGGCGAAGATCGTCCACGTCAGCCTTGGTTGCGGGGTACTCCTGCTCCTCCCTGCCACCGATCTTTTCGATAATCCAGCTGGCGAGCGCACCGGTCGCGACCGCGACCATACCCACGCCGTACAGCATGACGACCACGGCGATAACCCTGCCGATACCGGTAATCGGGTAGACGTCGCCGTAACCGACCGTGGCGAGGGTTGTGAACGTCCACCAGTAGGCGGTGGGCAAGTCACGGATCATCGCGCCCGGCTCGGAGGACTCCACCGAATAGATTGCCAGGGCGAACATGATGATGAAGATTGCGGTGTATCCGAAGAGCTTCACCGCCAGCTCTGAGAGCCTCTTATATTGGCGGTTGGTGGTCAGGTGAATCATGGCGAGGAAGCTGACAATACGCCACGCCGGCAGCAGCACAATCGCCAGGTTCATCAGGTTATGCGTGATGAAGTAGAGTCGCCGCGGCGCCAAGTACAGACGAATGCAGTAGTCGGCGGCGAATAGGCCCCACAGGATCATCTGAATGATGTTGAGGTACGCGTCGTACGGCTCCTGAATGCGTGTGCTCATGATGGGCGCGGCAAACGCGAGCAGGTACAGTACGGACGCCACGAACATGGGCGTGGAGGAACGTTCCTCCCACGCCGCCAGGTTCTTCTCGCCGCGGTACTTGCTGAGCGTGCGGAACAGGCGGGTGCGCGGGGCGCGACGCGGCGGGTCCGTGACGGTGCGGGTGACCGTTCGGATGGTCGTGGTGTGCGTTTCAGGTTCGCCTACGTCAATAATCTCGGCGGCGCCATCAGGGCCACCCGGGGTGCCAGCTTTCTGGTCGCCCTGCTTGCCGCGCGGGTGATGCGTGGTGCGGGTGATGCGGCGCTCCTCGCGGTGCGTACCGTCCGGCGCATCGGTGGTGGCGTACTCTTCGACAACCTCTTCGTAGTCGTCGTCGGGGTCCAGGTCGGTGGAGTAGACGGAGTGGGTGCTGTCCAGGCGGGCGCTATCAATCTGCACGGCATCAACCTGTACTGCCTCCATGCGGGGAGTGGTAGCCTCTGCGGGGCTACTTGCTGCAGCACTAGTTTTGGCGGCGCTGGATTCTGCCGGTGCCGACTGTGTATAACCAGCCTTCGCAGTATTCTCAGCGGCGGCTTCAGATGCGGTAGTTTCAGATGCAACAGTTTCAGGGCGCACAGACGCACCCGCCGGGTTGTTCTCCACCGACGCCTTGGGTGCTGTACCGTTCTTTACCGTGTTGTCTGCCTGGTTCTGTTCCGCCTTATCCATAGTGTGAATGATACTCCGCGCTGTTGCGTTTGCGTTTCTATTTCGTTGCACTGTGACCTTTAGGGGGGCGGTCTTTACGCCGCGCCACGGTCTTTGCACTGCGGGCATTTAACCTGACACAATATGTGGTGTACCTATCACGTCGGTTGCGCTATCCAGCTGTATTACTGCCCCGCAGTGTTACTGCCCCGCAGTGTTACTGCCCCGCAGTGTTACTGCCCCGCAACGTTGCCGCCCCGCACATCGGAGTGCCTCATGTCTTCACACATCACCGCTTCCTTCTTCCGCCACTCAGATTTCCGCCAGCCGAGCTTCCGTCAGCTGGGCGCTACCCTGTGCCTCTCCGGTGCGCTCGCCGCCGCCCTGGGCGGGTGCGCAACCCTGAACTCCTCCCCTTCTGCGTCTGCTGAGGCTTCGTCTGAGCCGACTGTGGCGAGCCACGCGACGGCGCCGGTAATTCAGGATTCTGAGGGTTTCCGCCTGTTTGCCGGTCGCGGCGCCGTTGAGGAGGCGGTCTTTGAGGGCCCGGCGGCGCCCGCCTCCTATTCGTATGTGGAGTTTGAGCGTCGCGGTGAGCCGGAGGGCACGATGAAGGTTTCGGTCACTGACGGTTCGGGTACCACGGTTGAGGTGGTTGCTGGCGGTTCGGGTGAGGGTGCGGGCGTGTGGGTTCGTAATACGGTGAGCGCGTCTGCGCCGGCTCCTTCTGGTACCGCTCCTTCTAGTTCCGCGAAGTCTGCGGGTGCGGTGAGTGTGCCGTATAGTTCGGTGCGTGTGACGGCGTCGACGTCGCAGCTGACTGATGATGCGCAGTGGATGGTGTCGGTTCGTGCGGCGGGTGTTGGTTCTTCGGGTGAGTTTGAGGCACCTAATGGTGTGCCGTTGACGAGTCAGAGTGCTGAGGTTGGCGAGATTCAGATGCAGGGCAGCCGCGGTTTTGCGCACGATATGGGCGGCGGTTCGGTTGCGGTGGAGAACCGTTCGGACGCGAAGATGACGGTGTATTGTGCGGGTGTGGATCGTAAGGAGCGTAGTGTACCTGCGGGTGGGCGCGTGTTTGTGGAGGATTTGGGGGTGCGTGCTTCGGCGGGTTCTCCCCTGTTTTGTGGTGTGGTGACTTCTGATAGTACTGCTAGCTGGAATGTTACGGCCCTCGGCGGGCGTGCCTAACAGTTCGACGTAGTACCAATAAATCCTACACAAGGGAAAACAGGTTCTCCCTACAACGATTATCTTTTGTAACAGAGGTATATTAAGAACGGACTACCCGCCGTTATCGATCAATGGAGATACCTATGACCGCTCAGTCACCCAACCATATTCAGGTTGTAGTGCCCAAGTTCTACGAGTTCATTCCGGCTATTCTGAACTACCTGGCCGACGGCCGCGAGCGCAGTAATAAGGAAATCTATGCCGCCGTTGCCGAACGTTCCGCGCTCTCTCCTGACCAGATGAAGGAGCTCATGTCGAACGGTCGACGCCTCGTGTACGTGGACCGCATTAGCTGGGGTCTCACCTACCTCAAGCAGTGGGGGGCCGTCGAATCGCCGGGCCGCGGCCGTCAGAAGATTTCAGACGAGGGCAAGAAGCTTACCGCCCAGTATCCTCAAGGTCTCCCTTCTGAGATTGTCGCGGAGATTGTTCGCAGCGTTAAGTCGAATTCCGCCTCGGAAACCCCGACTCATCTGTCTAAGAGCGGCGCGAAGAATAACGCACCTAATGTAGCCCACAGCACATCCGAACCGACGAACGTAGATGAGAACACTCCTCAAGAGCTCATTGATGAGAGTATCGCTCAGCTGGAGTCCGCGCTCGTGCACGATATTTTGGAGCGCGTACGTTCCATCTCTCCTAATGCTTTTGAACAACTGGTGATAGATGTTCTGCTTGCCATGGGATACGGCGGTGCCGAAGAGCGTGGTATTGTCACTCAGGCATCCCGCGATGGCGGTATCGATGGAGTTATCGACCAAGACGCACTAGGCCTGTCAAAGATTTACGTTCAGGCCAAGCGATACGGTGAAAAGAACACCGTAGGCCGACCGGCTATCCAGGAGTTTGTCGGTGCGGTACATGCAGAGGGCACACAGGGTGTTTTCATCACCTCGAGCTCTTTCACCACCGATGCTCGAGATTTCGCCAAGAAGCTCAGCGGCAGCACCTCAGTGGTCCTGGTGGATGGTGATCAGCTGGCCCGTCTTATGGTGAAGTATGGTATCGGTGTGCAGGTGGAACGAACCTACACCATCAAGAGGATTGACGAGGATTTCTTCGACGAAGCCTAAACGTTACACAAGCGTGGGGTGGAAAGCATGGAGCTTTCTGCCCCACGTTTTCTTTTGGGTTATTCGCTGAATTGTTACAACAGTTAGTGGGTAAGCCTAAAAAATTCCAAATCGGTCTGCGGGCGGGGTAGCTGTCTCCTTCAGGCGCATGCAAAAACCCACGGGATACCAATAAATACATGGGGAAACCACACCGCCATCCGGCGTATAACCAGCACCCCATATAGTGACAAGTAGTCGCCAAGCTTAGCCATAGCTAAGCGGAAAAGACGGCGTTCAAAAGAAGATACTGAGAAAGATAGCATTACACCCCTTCATCTGTAAGGAAGCTCAAAGATTATGACCGTTGTGTCAAATACATCTGAAGCCCTCAATTCCCCCTACGAGGACACCCTCAAGCGCCTGCTCAGCGACGCACGCGCCGAGGCAGTCGAATCCAGCGTCTCCGAACTGGACCGCCTGGCAATCTCCCACGACGCATCCCACTACCTGCTCGTACCCGCCGGCCTGATCCGCCCCGACTCCGCCGAAGACGTCGCCAACATCTTCCGCGCAGCTGGCGACCTCGGCCTGCCGCTGACCTTCCGCTCCGGCGGCACCTCCCTCTCCGGCCAGGCAAGCGGCGACGGCCTCATGGTTGACACCCGCCGCCACTTCAAGAAGATCGAGGTCCTTGAAGACGGCAAGAAGGTGCGCGTGCAGCCCGGCGCGACCATCATGATGGTCAACAACTACCTGGCACCTTACGGCTACAAGCTCGGCCCCGACCCGGCATCCTGGTCCGCCTGCACCATCGGTGGCGTGGTCGCGAACAACTCCTCCGGCATGTCTTCGGGCACCAAGTACAACACCTACAACACCCTGGACTCCATGGTATTCGTGCTGCCCAGCGGCACCATCATTGACACCGCCGAGCCGGACGCCGACCAGAAGCTGCGCGCCCTCGAACCCGAGCTTCACGAGGGCCTGCTGCGCCTGCGCAAGCGCGTGCTTGAGAACCCCGAGTCCATGGCGAAGATTCGCCAGCAGTACTCCATGAAGAACACCATGGGTTACGGCCTGAACTCCCTGGTCGACTTTGAGACCCCCGTCGACATTCTGCAGCACCTGCTGATTGGTTCGGAGGGTACCCTCGGCTTCGTTGCTTCGGCAACCTACCGCACCCGCCCGATTCTGAAGAACATTTCCACCGGCCTGCTCGTGTTCGACAACCTGATTGACGCGGCACGCTCCGTGCCCGAACTGGTCGCTAACAAGCTGGCAACCGTGGAGCTGATGGACGCCACCAGTATTCGTGTGGCTCAGCGTACCGGCCAGGCTGCGGAGGCGCTCGCCGCCATCGACGTGAAGGAGCAGGCCGCCCTGCTGGTTGAGTTCCAGGGCAACTCTGAGCAGGAGCTGAGCGACCTTGCCGCCGCAGCAGCGCCCATGTTCAAGAGCTTGCCCGTGGCTTCGCCGGTGTCGATGACCAGCAAGCTGTCTGAGCGTAACGCCCTGTGGGCGGCACGCCGTGGCCTGTACACCACCGTTGCGGGTAACCGCCCCTCCGGCACGAACGCCCTACTGGAAGACGTGGTCGTGCCCGTCGAGGTTCTGGGTAACACCTGTAGCGACCTGACCAAGCTGTTCGACGCACACAGCTATAAGGATTCCGTGATTTTCGGTCACGCGAAGGACGGCAACATCCACTTCATGCTGAACGAGCAGTTCCGCGACCCGAAGCAGCTGGACCGCTACCGCGACTTCACCGAAGAAA
>ERZ773272.282-NODE-282-length-20786-cov-3.982538_pt1 | contig 20786 bp, 18 predicted proteins | sample MGYA00511891_ERZ773272 | MGnify/ENA primary metagenome ERZ773272 (study PRJEB29015, sample SAMEA2738150) | human oral metagenome | biome: human oral; feature: human-associated habitat; material: saliva | place: China | collected 2198 ...
GGGCGTGTACGCCACCAACCCGGTCAACGGTGCACGCATTCCCGTGTTCATTGCGGACTATGTACTCACCGGCTACGGTACCGGTGCCATCATGGCCGTGCCCGCCCACGATTCCCGCGACTACGAATTTGCCGGTGAATTTGGTCTGCCTTTGGTTGAAGTTGTTGCAGGTGGCGACATTTCCGTCGAGGCATACACCGAAGCAGGTGTGGCCATGAACTCGGCAAACGAGTCCGGTCTAGACATCAACGGCCTGGGCAAAGAAGACGCCATCGCCGCCGTCATTTCCTGGTTGGAAGCTCGGAGCCTGGGACGCGAGAAAATCCAATACAAGCTGCGGGACTGGCTGTTTGCTCGCCAGCGCTACTGGGGCGAGCCCTTCCCCATCGTGTACGACGCCGATGGAATCGCTCACGGCCTGCCGGAATCCATGCTTCCCATCGAGTTGCCCGATGTGGAGGACTACAACCCCGTGTCCTTCGACCCCAATGACGCTGATTCCGTACCACAACCACCACTGGCCAAGGCTAAAGACTGGGTTGAGGTGGAACTAGATCTGGGCGACGGGGTGCAACGGTGTACCCGTGACACGAATGTCATGCCTCAATGGGCTGGTTCGTCCTGGTACCAGCTGCGTTACATTGACCCCACCAACGCTGACGAGTTCTGCAACATTGACAACGAGCGCTACTGGACCGGTCCCCGCTCCACGTCTGACAGCGGTGGTGTTGACCTGTACGTCGGCGGTGTCGAACACGCCGTGTTGCACCTGCTGTACGCCCGGTTCTGGCACAAAGTGCTTTACGACCTGGGGTATGTTACCTCACGTGAGCCGTATCGACGCCTCTACAACCAGGGTTACATCCAAGCCTTCGCCTACGTCGACTCCCGTGGCGTGTACGTGCCCGCCGCCGAGGTGGAAGAACGCGACGGTCGATTCTTCTACAACGGGGAAGAAGTCACTCAGGAATACGGAAAAATGGGTAAATCTCTGAAAAACTCCGTATCCCCCGAGGAAATCTGCGACGACTACGGTGCCGATACGCTTCGCGTGTACGAAATGGCCATGGGTCCCCTGGACACATCCCGCCCCTGGGCCACCAAAGACGTCGTGGGCGCCCAGCGTTTCCTGCAACGCCTCTGGCGCTTGGTGATTGATGAAAACACCGGCAACCTGGTTGTTGTTGACGACGCTGTGTTGACCGACGATGACAACAAAGCCCTGCACCGGACTGTTGCTGGTGTGCGCGAGGATTACGCCGAACTACGCCTGAACACGGTAGTGGCCAAACTCATCGAGTACGTGAACTACCTGACCAAGGCATACCCGGCTGGCGCACCCCGCTCAGCGGTTGAACCCGTGGTTTTGATGGTTGCGCCGGTGGCACCCCACATTGCCGAGGAACTATGGACTCGTCTTGGCAACAAGACAGCCGATGGCACCGTGGCGTACGAACCCTTCCCCACCTTCGACGAACAATGGTTGGTGGATGACACCATCGAGCTTCCCGTTCAGGTCAACGGTAAAGTTCGTGGTCGTGTGACCGTGGCTGTCGACGCCGCCCAGGCCGACATCATCGCCGCAGCACTGGCCGATCCTGGCATTGCCAACCATGTGGAAGGAAAGACCGTGGTCAAGGAGATCGTGGTACCCGGTCGCATGGTGAACCTGGTAGTGAAGTAGAGGTTTGGTGGCGGACTTACTGGAAGCCACCCTTCCACACCTCAGCTAATAAGGGTAGGTTAAGTTTATGCGAATCTTTACTGCCCTTCCCCTTGCGTTGGCCGTTGTCGTGGCCGCCGCTCCTGCCGCAGCCGCAATGCCTGTGGTTCCTGATAATTTACCTATCTTTCCGCAGGTGAATGAGTCACCGCAGATTCGTGTGACAGATGAGCAAGGCCGTTCCATTGAGGGCAAGACGATGCATCGTGGTGATGTCCTTCTTGTTCACGGTTCAGGCTTTGATCCGAATGCTAACCGTGGCGGCTTCGTACTGCCTGTCCCGCCTGGAGTTCCGAACGGATTGTTTGTGCTCTACGGTGCGTTTCCTGAGCACTGGAAGCCCAGCGAAGGTGTCCCAGGGTCCGTGCGCACACACCCCCATGATCGCATGGCGTGGGTAATGCCCGCAGGGACGCTGGATTCTATACCTGCGGGGTCCGTCGATATGCGGCGTTCCATCGCTAGGCAGGCGCAGGCTATGAACGCTGATGGTACTTTCACGGCGCGGGTTGTGGTGGATCCACCGGCGAATACGACGGGTGATAAATGGGGCATTTACGTCTACCCGGGTGCTGGCTCGGTGGATGCTCGCCAGGAGTTTTTCGTACCGATACCCTACTCGCCGGATGCTGGCCCCAATACACCCACTGCTGCGACGCCTGACCTGCTTATCGACGCCGCGGCGGTTCAGCAGTTTGCCAAAAACACGCGCGGCGGCGTCAACCCCACGAATGGTGCAGCTAAACAGGGTGCTGATCGCCTGAGTTTTTCACGGGACAAGGCTTCGGAAACTGCTGATGGGGTGCGTCACTATCGGGGAACTGTGACTGTATCCGCACGCTTCAACATGGTCGAAGTGGCCGTTGCAGATCCATGGCTCGAACCTCGTGACGACGGCACCTGGGCGGTGACCGCACTCGTATCCACTGCCCACAACGTGGGCAAAGATAACATGCAGCGTAGGGAAATTGGGCTCATACCAAAGGACGCTCAAGGGCCAGTGGCGCTGAAAGCGGGTACCGTTCAGCTGGGTACCGTAGAGGTTGCTCATTAAAGCAACTTTGCCGCGACAGTGAGGCTCAGGGCCGCGCAGCAATACAGCACGGCCAGTACCAATAGGAGGGCGGAAAAGCTGAGTCCTGCCGTGCCTAGAAGCGGTCCGATACTGGCCCCAAGGAAAAGGACCAGCCCGTTAATGGCCATGCCGGTGGCGCGATTCGGTGCGGCGACCTGCCCAAACAATGTGATCATGGTGGCTACAGCGATAGCAACGCCAGTGACGCAGACAAGGCTGGCAGCACCTATCCCAGTGGTGGATGTGTGCATACATGCTTCTAGGATGAGTCCTACGGCACCCAGGAGAAACCCCGTGCGAGCGAGGGTGATTGTGCTGAATCGCTGTGATAGCTTCCCCACTGCGAGTGCCGCAAACATACCCGGCAAGCCAACAAGCCGCAGGATGAGGATATCCGAGGGAGAATGTCCGAGGGTGACAAGATGCGGCCCTAGCGCAGTGTACATGGCCACAAAGACCAATAACAGGGTGACGTGTGCACTGCAGAGGAGCAGAATGGTCGGGGTGGTCAAGAGGGCACCTACCCTGGCGAATTGATCTATAAGCGAACTGTATGGAGCGCGAGTGGTTCGGTCCCGCATGAGGACCGCAATGGCTCCCGCACAGATGAATAGGATCAGCGAGCTTGCCCCGAACACCCAGTGCCACCCCCAGCGCTCTGTGATCGCTTGGGCCGTGACTTGCCCGAATATTCCGGCGACAAGAAATGCTGTGGACATTGCACCGATTGCAGTTCCTCTCCAAGTGGGTGGTGTGGAATCGCTGAGATAGGCCAGAGCAATGGGGGCAAAGCTTGCTGCGGTAATGCCTTGAATGCACCGTGCAACGGCAAGCGCACCGAGAGAGGTGGGGACGGCGCAGCTCAGGGTCGCGACGGTGAGCAAGGTCATGCCGATGAGAAGGCACGTGCGCCGACCGTAATGGTCGGCGATGGGACCCCAGATGAGGAAACCTAGTGCATAGCACAAGCTAAATGAGGTGGACAGGGCAAATGTGGCGTTTCTGCCAAGATCTGTACTCACGGGACCATTGAGGGGGATGGCGGAGTAGAGCTGTGTAAGAACGAAAAGAGCGGTGATGACCAGCGCGGCTACCGTGCTGCGTCGTGCTGGATGGTCGGACGTGCGCATGATGACCTACTTTCCAACGGTTGCGTTGGAAAAGGAGTTTAGTAACGTCCGGTAAAATATGCAACGCTACCGTTGGAAAGGACTAGAGGATGGCGTGGGACACAGCAGGAACACAACGAAAGATTCTCGACGCTGCGACAAAACAATTCGCCGCTGTCGGCCCAGATGGCACGACGATAGAGCGCATCGCCAAGGAAGCAGGTGTGAACAAAGAACGCATCTACAACTACTTCGGCGGCAAGCGGGAACTGCTGGCGAGAGTACTGCAAGAGGAACTAGCCAAAGTCGCGCAGGCAATCCCCGTTGATTCCTTTGCCACGTACGACATTGGCGACTACGCCGGACACGTGTACGACTACCACCGTGAACGACCCGAACTCACACGCCTTCTGCACTGGGAAGGTCTCGCATTTGGTACGGACGTACCTAATGAGGAGGCACGGCGTGCCCGCTATGAGGAAAAAACGGCGGCAGCGACAGACGGGCAACGCCAAGGAGTGCTCACCAACTCCATCGACGCAGACCATATTGCCTTTTTGGTGCTTGCCCTCGCGGGATGGTGGTTCGCCGCTCCCCAAGTCGCACGTATGTTAACGGGCGAGCCTACCGAGGAAGAACATGCTAGACGACGCGCCTCCGTGATTGAGGCCGCACGTCGCTTTGCGCGTGCCTGAAACCTGACGTTGCAGGTCCAGTTCGACTTCAAAAATGCGGGTGAACGGGACGTCGATACGCGTTGGTATGGTTGACATGGTGCAGGGGCTAGCGAACTTCCCGCCACGATGCTGCGACAATACCAACACCACTTGCAGCAATACCAGCGAACGCCATGGCAACGGGAATCCAGCCGCGTGTGGTGAGCTCATCAGCAAACAACGGATGATTAAACACAGACAAATCCATCGCCCATTCGGGAAGTTTCAACGTATCACCCAAAAATACCACCACCACGCAATACACCAGCGGTGTCCAAGCCAACGTGGCATAACGAGGCAATGCCCCAACGAACACCACCGCAACTCCGAGCATTGCGATGACAGGCCCTACCTCGCCGAAAAAGCCGTACAGAAGTGACCGCATGGCTAAACCCGGATCGTCGGAAAAACGTGCGCCAAACAAAGAGGCAATAGCCCCCGCCACCATAAGTAATAACGTAGCCACTAAAGAAGTAACGGTCACAGAACCTAAAGGGGTCCAGCGTCGAATACCCGTAGAACACATGAGATCAACAAGGCGCTCCTTCTCCTCCATACGTAGTCGAAGAACCATCTGAACACCGGAAATAGCGACAAGGATTCCTACAATCTGAACAGTCTGAGAAAGGAAGCCCGATTGCAGGTCGGTGGTTCTCATGCTTTCCTTCATCATGGCACCAAACTGCTCGTTGTCAAACAAATCCTTCAGCGAACCCGTAAGAGATGTAAGGAAACCGCTCATTATCATAACCGCGACTCCCCATGTTGCTAACTGCCCACGCTCCAATACCCACCGTAAGCGTAGCATTCCACCCACATTACGTGGAGGAATAGCATCCCGAGAGCGTGCAGGAATACAACCCGTTCCATATTCACGATGAAGTTCCAAAAAGCCCCATAGTACGGCAAAGCCGATGCATAGGAGTAGGCAGAGCGCCGCGTTACTTAAGCTGTCATTCGTGTATGGCTTTATCACACTCCGCCAACCCAACAAGGATAACCAATTGAGAGTGGAAATATCTTCAATATCTGCGATGGCTCGCATGATAAAAGCGACCGCAATGGACAACAGACCAATGCGATTGACAAATAACGCCGATGGAAGCAGTGCCGCAATAATCGCGGCAATTAACATGCTGCCAATGAACGTCAATGATGCCACAATTCCAAAGGATAAAGCTCCCCGGAAAGTGAGTTCATCTACCATGAGCATTTCCATCCACAGGACAACAAAAGTGCCTGCTCCGATAACAACAGAAGTCACTAAAGAAACGACCACAGTGGCCACTGACATCACCGTATGGGACACTCCAACCGACCGAATCAATTCACTATGCCCGCTTTCCTCGGGAATGCGGTAGAGAGAATTAAACAACAAAATGGCCATCACGGAACACAAAACAGTGATCCATGCCCCACCATTCCACGCCACCATCTGCCCAATTGTGCCGGGATCCTCTAGTACCCCGTACATTGCTCGGGTGCTCATAGTGCTCTGCATTGTGTGAACGACAACTGTGCGCGTATCCAAGTCTGGGTAATACGACTCAAAAGATATGGGAAATGTGGCTGTCAGTACCAGAAGAGACACAATCCAGGCTATTAAATAGTTCCGACGCAAACGGAAATACAATGTACTAACGTACGCGATATTATGCAGCATTAAGTATCAGCCTCATAATGGCTTAGGAACAACTCCTCTAACGTGGCTGGTGTACTGCTAATATTTTGCCCGCTACGAGTGATGATATGCAGAAGCAACGCAGACACATTGTCGTGAGTTGTTGTCACCGTGAGAACAGGGGGTGTCACCGTTGCGTTCGGGAGAACCGCTAACTCAGGTGGAATACCATAAGGAAAAGTCGCGGTCACAGTGTAGGCCGAAAGATGTTTCAAGCTATCTATACGCCCACTCTCCACCGCTACGCCACGCTTAATCACAGTGACGTGTGAACATAATCGTTCCACCTCACTCATAATATGGCTACTGAGCAGCACTGTTGCTCCGCGCTGTTGCTCGATCTGTACCTGTTCCATGAACACCTGTTCCATCAAAGGGTCAAGCCCGGCCGTTGGTTCATCCAGAATAAGAACATCCGCATCGGCGGATAACGCAGACACAAGCAACACCTTACGGCGATTTCCTGTCGAATAATCACGGGCCTTCTTCGACGGATCTAAATCAAATGCCTCGATTAATTCCGCACGCCGACGAAGATTAACAGTCCACCCACGCAGCGATTCCAGTGCGTTCAACGTTTCTAACCCTGTAAGCGCGGGCCAGAGAGCAACGTCGCCGGGGACATAACCGACACGACGTAAAATCTCCGGATGCTGAAGCGGATTTTTACCTAACACTCGAACTTTACCGGCGGTTGGATGTAATAGTCCGAGGAGCGTGCGGATTGTCGTGGATTTCCCTGCGCCATTAGGGCCCAAAAAACCATGTACAGTGCCTTCCTCCACTGACATATTTAATCCTGCTAAAGCCTGAAAATTCCCAAAATTCTTTACCAGACCAGATACCTGGATAACAGACACAGTCTAGCCCTCCCCTACATGCAAAAATTGGGTCAACGTACCCATGAGACGTAGTTGCCTGCATAGCCGGTGATGTGCGTAATGCAGGTAGATCACCAATAACTCCATGATCCGGCATTCCTTTCGGACTACCTGCGTAACCTTAGGATCATCAGTAAGCAGGGGCGGTCACCTTGTCATAAAATGTGTGCCTACATGAGTTTCAGCATGGGCTAAGGAATCATATGAGCAACGGAAGTGTTGACGTTAGCCGCGCGATATTTGATGCAAAATTTGCATTCGCTTCAGGTGATTCTGCTATTATTGCGGCTTAAGAACCTACTCCTCCATTACTGTTTACACTGCAAGCATTTCTGATTCCATATCGATGCTGTCATTGGAGATAGTAGCATGAATCTGGGTCGATCCCAATTCTGATTTAGTCGAATATCTAATTTATACAAGTCACGTCGCATATTGTGATAATTGTTTACGTATCCCATTCGCATACTTTGTCCAAGCGATTGAAAGAATACTAATCGTGTAACAATAGAGTCCTGTCTGAACTGCTGTGAAGATGGCAGGCAATCAAGGAAATGCCGGGCGCATAGTTGTTGAGGTGTCAACGTTGCTATGGGCTATGCCATAACTTCGCTTAGTGAAGATCACACCTGGTCACGTTTACGGTCAACACAACAGCTACGACCCGAAGCTTCCCATGAAACCTGAGGTACGATCGATCGTTATGCAGATAAGTGCCCCACCAAGCCTTAGGTTCCTCAAGTTGACGATAGGAACCTACCTTGTGGCGACGCTCGGGTTTACCCAATTGAAAACAATGCTCACTATTGGTGGGTTGTGGCGAACCGGTGTGCACCGCACGCGATCCATTGAACTCATCCCTTTCCATGATTTTTTCCGGGTGCGAGGCTTCTTCAATCCGCTTTTTAACACCATGGGAAACCTTACCCTTTTTGTTCCACTGGGAATTCTTCTTGGTGTGTGGTGGGTAATGCATGGGCGGTGGTCCAGTACAGCAGGCGAACCTGTGCGACCAGTACGCGGAGCTGTGCGGCGTTCCGCTGTCATAGGATTTTTCTTCAGTCTTGGTATTGAAATTACGCAGTTTATTCTCGGCGTCGGATACTCCGATATTAGCGATCTATTATTCAATACGCTGGGCGCTATGTTGGGAGCATGGCTTGCTGTTAAAGCCGGAGTTCCATGGCACAGGACACTTGTTACGGCGTGTCTTATTCTTGCGATAATTGGAATACTGTTACTGCTTGGTGTTGGGCAGTGGGTTATGGATACTTTCAGTGGATAGGCGTTGAACCTCACGTTCCCTGCCCGTGTGCATTATTCACCATAGATCTAGCTAGTCAAGCAGTTCCTTAGGAGCAATTGAGTCGCTGTTTTCCAGGGCGTCGGTTGTATTGAACAGTAAATCTTGCCACGGGCCGCTACCCTCCACAGGTACCGCGACTGTTGCAAGATACGCGCCCACTGCTTCGGCATAGCGACGAATGGTCTTCATTGTTGGATTGGTGTTTCCGCGCTCGAAACGGCTGATGGTGGACTTGTTTACTCCCATACGCTGTGCGACCTGATCAATGGTCATTCCACGGTTTTCCCGAATGATCACGAGCTGTGTGATCAGCTCGTAGGTAGACGTAGAGTTGTCGACAGCAAGGTCGTCATCAGGCCAGGTAAAACGAGATAAGTTACGTGGACTCACAGGTTGAATTCTAGCGCAACCGCCTCATAATGTCCCTGGTTACACCCGCAGACTTGCGAACGGTTCCCACGGCAACAGTCGGATGATAAACCATACAATCACAACAACGGCGGTTGTCCAGGATGCATACCGCCATTGTGACCAGTCGGGGACGCGTTTGCCCAGGGTTCTGCCGAGCCACACGCACCAACTCCAGCCAACAAGAATCACTGCGACTACAGCCAGAATGTTGTAGCGCACGGCGGCGGATACATCAAGGTGCGTGAGGGAATACAAAGCACGGGCAGTGCCGCATCCAGGGCAGTCTATGCCAAAAAGGGCTTTGGTTGGGCATAGTGGAGTTGGTCCTCCGGGCGTTGTTGGGTCGGCCCAGTTCAACACAAAACACCCGCACACTGCACCATATACCGCAAGCGCTGGACCGGCAGGTGTGCGTTCCAGTGCTTGCGTGATGCTGTGGGTATTCACAGGGGTAAGCATACAGTGGTGGCGGGTTAGGAGGAACCTGCTCCACCAAGAACAAAGCTGAAGATGCCCCACAGGACGCCAACGACAAGGCCAGCAATCACTGCGTAAATAGAAAACTGCCTGGCTTTGGCGCCAAACTCAGCCGCCGCGGCGGCGTCTCCATTCTTCCAGGCTTGATCAGATTGGATTGCCAGGTAAATTGCATATCCGCCAACGGGAACGCAACACAGCACGGTGGTGATGATGGCCATGATGAGGTTGTTGTCAGGCTTGCCCCCAAGTGGCGCATTGGGTTGAACTGTCATAAGAGGATTCCTTAAGAAGAGTTGGAAACTTCACGCAGAAGCTGTTTTAGCAAATCTGATAGTAGCACTCGTGCTATGCTGTCGCGCAAAGTGTTTTCGCTGTAGTGGCCTGTGTGGCCCTGTCCTCTGGATCGTGGCAGCTCAGTTAGCTTTTCTTTTCGAAGAATGTGAGATAGTAAACATTCTACCTGCTGTGTCTATGGCGATGGTTGGCAGGCTTCGCACCAGAAAAGGTTGCGACCCTCCATCACGGTTTCGCTGATGGGTGTGCCGCAGACATAGCATGGTTGGCCTGCCCGCCGATATACATATACCTCGCCGCCGTGATCATCCTTGCGCGGTTCCCTCCCCATTGCTTCGGGGGTGTGTTCGGGCCGTACGGTGTCAATCCGTCCAACATCAACCCCGTCACGCATCAATTCACTAAGATCGCTCCATATCGCGTCAAACTCTCCACGGTCTAGCATTTTTGCGCTGGTAAACGGCGATATTCCTTGCCGGAATAGCGTCTCCGCACGGTAAATATTGCCCACTCCGGCAAACAACTTTTGGTCCATCAACAGCGCCCCAATGCTTCGCGACGCCCTGCGCAGCCGCATCCATGTGGCGTCCGGGTCGGAATCCTCCCGCAGTGGGTCACCGCCTAGCTTATCGATGGCCGCGTCCCGCTCACCGTCTGTAATCAATCGGCACCATTGTGGTCCGCGCAGATCAGCGGCAAGCTCATCGGTGGCCATGCGAAAGCGAACTTCCCCGACGGGTTCGGCTAACGGGTTGATCTGCAGTTTCCCGATGAGTCCCAGATGGATGTGCACGATGTGCTCGGGTTGGTCGGTGTCAAAGTCGATGAATAGGTGCTTGCCCCATGCCTCTGCTGCCGCCAGCGGGTGGGCGTCAAGAAGCTCTGCCTCGGTGCGGAAACGTCCTTGCGGTGAGCTGACGTGAAGTGGTGCTTCAATGAAATCACGGTTTAGCTCGCGAGCGAGGCGGTGGATGACATGACCTTCGGGCATGTGCACATTGTAATGCCCCAAGCGGGTCGGGTGATCAGAAAGGTAGCATGATTATTATGTTAAATCATGCGGACAAAGTGCAGTATATTTTGGATAATCTAGAGGAATTAGATGGGTGGGATTCCCCGGCAGATACGTACCTTCAAAGTTTTTGGTCGATACCGGATGAGATTCCACGAGCAGCGCTGGCGGCCGAGAAATACGATCCAGCGATGATCTATTACCATGCTGCGGCGGATGTTCGTGACGAGCTGCTGTCGCGATATGATGCCGCCAACGACCCCAGAATGCAAGCGCTGATCTTGGAGTGTTTGGTTATGCAGGGCGACGAGGTTGTTGCCACGACGTTTGGGCCGAACAACTTCACGTATGAAGTAGGTTGGGTTGTTGACAGCGATGGGCAGTCCCGCGAGTTAGTGTTTGATACCGCGTATGCAGTGTCACCTGGCCCTGGCATGATGGTCGGGATTCCCTGTGATGAACGATGTGGCACCTGCGGTAGCGAGCTGACACGTCTTTTCCTGTTTGATGGCACTGATCCGCGTCTTCGGAATGTGAAGATAGACCACACTATCTTCGTCATGGCCTGTATGAATTGCCTTTTTTACGTGGAGGCACTGTACACACGCTTTACCGCTTCTGGTGATGCGGAGTTGATTCAACCGTACGGAACAATGTATGCCGATACCGCGCAGATGTTCAGTACTGAAGAGGACAAGGCGCATCATAAGAAATTCTGCGACGAGTTAAGCCGTGTGGAACTTCAACTCAGCGAGCAACCAGTGCCGCCTTTTTCGGCTAGCTGCCCGTGGTCGGGCAGTACTGTTGGTGGTTTTCCAGGGTGGATTCAATACCCGCAGTACCCAACCTGCCCTGACTGTGGAAGAGATATGATGTTTTTCGCGCAGCTTCAGTGGGACATATTGATCGACTGGATGGACGGCACCCTCTATGTCCATCTGTGTCCATCGTGCGGGGTGTCGTCGGTGCTTCATCAGCAAAGCTAGCTACTTAGTACATACATAGTCATTATTACTAAGTATTATGCTAAGCTTATAAACAGCATGAATACGCAGGAACTGGAGCAGCTGATCCGTCGGCTTAGGGTCACGGGTACGGCAGGGTTGGACGTTGAAGTTCGGGTGGGCGTCGGCAAGCAGGTGGTGGAAACACTGAGTGCGATGTCGAATAGCTGTGGTGGAACGCTCATTGTTGGGTTGTCGGTGCGAGACGGCTTTGAGCCAGTGCCGGGCTTCGCTGTGGAACGGGCGCGCGATAAACTGCTGAGCCGGTGCGAGCAGCTTACGCCCACAGTTCGGGCGCAGGCTGAGGTGCATACTCTGACCAATGGGGCATCGGTTCTGGTGGCTGAGGTTCCAGAAATGTTTCCGCGCGATAAGCCGTGTTACGTGCAGAAACGAGGACTCTACGACGGGAGTTTTCAGCGCGCGGCAGACAACAATGTTCCGTTGCTTGCTCACGATATTGATCATTATGTTGCGGAACAATCCCAGCCCACGTGGGATGAGGAACCCATTCCTGGTGCGAGCCTTGACGAGGCGATGCTGCGGCCCTTTGTGAATCGTCAAGAGCGCCTTCGCCCGGACCTTTTTGCTGCTGGTACCGCGCAGGCCTTGGAGAGTCTTGGTGTTGTGAACAACGGCACTTCAACATTGGCTGCGATGTTAACGATGGGCACGAATCCTCAGAACCATTATCCCCAGCTCACGGTGACCGTTGGGATCTATGCTGGCCCGTCAGAGCGTGACTACACGGACGGCGTGGTGCTGAGCGGTACTATCGCTGCTCTGATCAACCAGGCCATTGACCTGGTGAAACACCATGCGCTTGAGTATCCGCAGGAGGCAATTAGGGAAGCTGTGACCAACGCCCTGTTGCATCGCGACTACTCTCCCTTGGCGCGCGCCTATCCGGTGCAGATGCGGGTGTTTACTGACCGCGTGGAAGTGACAAATCCGGGTGCGCTATATGGTGCCATTACCACGCCTGAACTGGGGGAAGAAGGGCTGAACCCGACGCGCAACAGGCGACTCGTCGAACTCGTTGGCCCCACAGTGGCTAAAGGTAGTGGCCTAGGTTTTGCCGCGATGCAGCGCTTGCTTGCCGACGCCACGTTTCCCGCCCCAGAGGTGCGCACCGCAGCGACATCACTCACCCTGGTTTTGCCCAGGCATCAAGTAGGTGCGACACCAAGCCCGAAAGCACTAACTGCACGTGACCAGGTGCTACAGCTTTTCGGCACCCGCGACACCATCAGTGCGGCTGAAGCTACTGCGGTCACGGGACTCAGTCGAAGTGCTGTGCAGAAGGCACTCGCACAGCTGGTGTCAACTGGGGTGCTTGAGCCGACAGAGGCCGGTCGGAGTCCGAAACAGCGGTATAGGCAAGTGTGATTTATCGTGGTGATGCTGGAGGCGTAGCGCGCCCAGTGGGCGGAGCAACGCGAGTATCGAATTGTGTGCTAGCGAGACGCCTTTCTGCCAAAGTTATAAGATCCAGTACTTCATCCGCCAAATATCCGCTGGTGCCGCCCTTAGCAACGACTTTTTTGCGCAGGATCCCTGCATCAGCAAGTCGGTCGAGCGCGCGTTTCGCCGCAGACTGCGACATGGCATAGGTACGTGACGCTGACGAAGCTGTGAGTACAGGATGTTCGGCAAGGTTGCGCAGAATAGTCGTTTCTGCCGCGTCACTACGTGGTACTCGTGTTTTTCCATTCTGATTCCTATACTCGCGGAAACGAGCGTCCCATTTGTCACGTAGTTCTACAACGTCTGCGGCGATGCGTTCTGCCTGGTTAATGGCCTGATGGGTAGCTTCCATGAAGAAGTCAAGCCACGCGTTGAGGTCACCGTTTCTGAAGGCGGTGAGTCCGGTGACATAACCTTCTGACCAGGTCCCAAGGACCATACTCACAGGTAGAACTGGCGAGGTTGCTAAACCACGCCGCTCAAGAACGAGGTGAATAAGTGCTCGCCCTATGCGGCCATTGCCATCGGCAAAAGGATGAATTGTCTCGAATTGAGCATGCAGAATAGCGGCTTGGACAAGCGCGCCGTGAGAGGCGCTATTGAGATACTTCACCACATCATCCATAAGTTCTGGCACATGCGTTGCTGGTGGAGGTACAAAATCCGCGTCAATGGGAGACCACTGTGAACCACCGATCCAGTTTTGTGTTGTTCGTATGCCTGTCAGGCGTGGCTGTTCAAGAAGTTGTGCTTGAAGGTCGCAGATATGTGACAGAGTGACAGTGTCTTGGCGTGCGAGTTTGTTATGCGCCAGCCGTAGAACACTCATATTATTTGCTACCAGTTGGGCACTACGTGAAAGACCATAAATAGGCTCTTCAGCGGCAAGTTCTGCCAGTGCGACCTTGTCAGGGGCTGGAGCGATGCCTTCGATGCGCGATGACGATATTGCTTCAGAACGCATGAGGAAGCGTGCGATGCCTTCCAATCCAAGTGCGGTTTCAGTACGGGTAAGCGACAGAAGGCGGCGTTCCGCTGTGGCGATATTATCTACAAGCTCATCTGGCAGGCTGAACTGGAGAAATGAGAGCTTATTTGGGAGGTAGGCTTGATAGCGACCACCAGTTTTAGCGCTCCGGGGCAAACCGGGACCATCGTGTGGCATCCACGTTTGTTCGATCCACGGCACAGGCTAAGGACTCCCCTACAATCGGCACTTAACAGTTATGTACCCATTCTCGCACAATCTATCGGCACTTAACAGTTATATGCCGATAGATTACCTCCCCATCGTAAGATAAGCCCGAACCTACGATGGATCGTGGGTCCGGGCGGGCGTCGATACGCGAGAATACAGGGTTAGAGAACGTGTGTATCCTTGGCAAGGTTACGGGGTGCAAGGCGGGTGAGCTGAGTAACATGCTGGGGCCCGAGTTCGTCAATCGTCTCAACCTGCAGCAGCTGCATGGTGCGGCGGACCTGCTCCGAAAGAATCTCAATGGTCTTAGCTACGCCAGCTTCGCCGCCGGCCATGAGGCCGTAGAGGTATGCGCGACCGATGAAGGTGAACTTGGCACCCACCGCGAGAGCTGCGACGATATCGGCACCGTGCATGATGCCCGTGTCCATAGCGACGTCGAGGTCCTTGCCCACCTCGCGGACAACCTCGGGAACGAGGTGGAAGGGCACGGGAGCGCGATCGAGCTGTCGACCGCCGTGGTTGGACAGGATGATGCCGTCAACACCAAGGTCTGCGAGCTTCTTGGAGTCTTCAACGTTCTGAACACCCTTGACCACGAGCTTGCCTGGCCAGATTGAGCGAATTTCCTCCAGGTCGGAGAACTGGATGGAGGGGTCCATAGCGGCGTTCAGCAGTTCGCCAACGGTGCCGCCGGTGCTGTTCAGGGATGCAAAGGACAGGGTTGGTGTGGTGATGAAGTCCCACCACCACCATGGACGTGGGATGGCATTGAGCACCGTACCCAGGGAAATCTGCGGCGGAATGGAGAAGCCGTTGCGCTTATCGCGCAGACGAGCACCCGCGACGGGGGTGTCCACGGTGAAGAATAGGGTGTCAAAACCGGCTTTTGCGGCGCGTTCCACCAGCCCGTAGGAGATTTCCCGCTGCCGCATGACGTAAAGCTGGAACATGTTCCGCCCATGCGGGTTGGCAGCCTTGACGTCCTCAATAGAGGTGGTGCCTAGGGTGGAAAGGCAGAAGGGAATCCCGGCCTTGCCTGCGGCTGAAGCACCGGCCAGTTCGCCTTCGGTTTGCATCAGACGAGTGAAGCCCGTTGGCGCGATGCCGAAAGGAAGTGCGGAGGGGCCGCCAAATATCTCGCAGGACGTGTCTACGTTGGTGACATCGTTGAGGATGGACGGGTGGAATTCCACGTCTTTGAAGGCTTGGCGGGCACGGTTCATCGAAATTTCGTCGTCGGCTGCGCCATCGGTGTAGTCGAACGCGGCTGATGGGGTGCGGCGCTTTGCAATTTTCCGCAAGTCCTCAATGGTTTGTGCTTTTTCCAAGCGGGCGTGCTTGAGATTGAGGTCTGGTTTTTTGAACTTCAGCAGTTCAAAAATCTCGTCTGGGTGCGGTACCTGGCGTCTGACCTTGGCCATGTGCGTTTTCCTCCTTGATGTGCGAGCGCGTACGGAGTTGTGTGCGGTGTCACATCAAGGACCCGTACGCGATCCTTTACGCGCCTAGAGTATCTAGCTGACTTATTAAAGGCTATCCTAACTTAACTGGACTGTTAAGGGTCTTTGTGAAATATGTGGCAATCTCTATGGTTTGCCCAGGCTCGGGGGTGGGGGTGAGGGCTATATATCCACGTACCCCCAGGAATCTCCTCATACCGCTTTGTTGACATTGTGAGAGTGCCCCTCAAGGGTGCCCCCGCGACGTTTCTCCGTGGCACGTTCTTTCGTGCCAACTCCCCGCGATCATCGCCACAAGTGGTGCATCGAGCCCTGTTGCAAGTGGCTTTGATTTCTGTCAGGCGCTAGAATCCTAGTGTTACTGGACCTTTTACGCACGAAGGGCGCTGCACAATGTCGGACGGCACACCACACACACCCATCGGTTTTGACCGTGAAAAATACATCGCCTTGCAGTCGCAACACATTAAAGCACGCAGGGAAGACTTTGGCGGCAAACTCTATTTGGAAATGGGCGGCAAGCTTTTCGACGACATGCACGCCTCACGGGTGCTGCCAGGGTTTACACCAGACAACAAAATCGCCATGCTGGAGCAGCTGAAAGACCAGCTGGAAATCATCGTGTGCATCAACGCCAAAGACCTGGAGCGTCAAAAAGTGCGCGCCGACCTGGGCATCCCCTACGAGGAGGATGTGCTCCGCCTTGTCGATGTGTTCCGCGAGCGCGGCTTCTTGGTGGACAATGTGGTGTTGACGCAGCTGGAGGACGATAACCGCGTTGCCATCGCCTTCAAGGAACGCCTAGAACGTCTCGGCTTGAAGGTGTCACGCCACCGCATTATCCCTGGTTATCCGGCGAACCCTCGCCGTATTGTCAGTGAAGATGGGTTTGGTGTCAACGATTATGTTGAGACCACACGGGACTTGATTGTCGTCACCGCGCCGGGACCTGGTTCCGGGAAGCTAGCCACCTGTTTGTCGCAGCTCTACCACGAGCATCAGCGTGGCATTCCCGTCGGATACGCCAAGTTTGAGACCTTCCCCGTTTGGAATCTGCCGCTGGAACATCCAGTGAATCTCGCCTACGAGGCAGCCACCGTCGATTTGGACGACATTAACCTCATTGATCCATTCCACCTCGCCACCTATGGAGAGCAGGTGACCAGCTATAACCGTGACGTTGAGGTATTTCCGCTGCTAAAGCTTCTGTTGGAAGAACTCTCCGGTGATTCCCCCTACGCGTCCCCCACCGATATGGGGGTAAACATGGCTGGCTACTGCATCTCCGATGATGAGGTCTGCCGGGAGGCCGCCAAGCAGGAGATCATTCGCCGCTACTACAAGGCTCTGGTGGAGGAACGCCGCGGGGAGCTTGACGACGTCCTGTCCTCCCGCGTCGCCATGATCATGAGCAAGGCGGGCATTGCCGCAGGTGATCGCGCCGTGGTGCAGCCAGCTCTGAATATTGCGGCCGCGACCGGTGATCCAGGGTCTGCTATCCAACTCGCCGATGGGACAATCATTACAGGAAAAACATCGCCACTTCTTGGATGTTCTGCCGCAATGTTGCTCAATGCGCTGAAGCACCTGGCGGGTATCGACGCCGAGACGGACCTGCTGTCACCCGCCTCCATCGAACCCATCCAAACACTCAAGACCACTCACCTTGGAAGCAAGAACCCACGTTTGCACACTGATGAGGTCTTGATTGCGCTGTCGGTGTCTGCGGGGACGAGCGAGGAATCCCGCAGGGCCCTGGATCAGCTGCAAAATCTTCGAGGGTGTGATGTCCACACCACCACTATCCTGGGGCCGGTGGACGAGGGGATTTTCCGTAATCTGGGCGTTCTGGTTACCTCGGAACCGGAATACCAAGTGAAGTCTCTCTACCGAAAACGGTGAGGACATTCCTGTGCTGGGTCGGGGGCGGGGGTGGCCGGGGGCGTCGATAAGCAATGTAGGTGTAAGAAACGACCACGAGCCGGGGGTGTCGTGTTAGTTTTGTGAACAGAGTTGTGGACGTGGATGGCCTGGAATGGGGAGTTGATTGTGTCCTCGGTAAATGCTGTCGCGGATGCGTTGCAGTGTCAACGGGTGGCGTCGGAAAGTTCGGCGTGGTCGCTGTTGCGTTCGTCCAACGCGCCAGCTATTGCCGCCGTATTTAGATCTGTTTTTGATGGTCAGCGGCGCAGTGTGACGGGCACGGAATTTGTGGAAGAACTGAATCCGCTTCTCGTGGAACTGCGGGAGGAGGGGTTTGATCTACCACGAAATGCCGTGGGGTATATCAGCGACTGGGTGAAAGCTGGCTTTCTTATTCGTCGAAGCCCGCAGGGGATGCAGGAGGAATTTTACGAACTCTCTTCAGATGCGATCACGGCATTGGATTACATCTCTGTGCTGCTGAAACCCCGGAAGTCGGCAACACGGTCGCGTTTGAGCACGGTCGCGGAACGCCTGACCAGCCTAGCCATAGACACCGACCCTGATGAATCGCATGTTCTAGCTCGCCTTGAAGAAGAAAAGAAGCAGATCGAACGCCGCATTGCGTTGGTGCAGGAACGCGGCGTGGATGTGATTTCGGAGGATGAGGCACTGGAGCAAGTGGAGAACATTTTGTCACTTGTTGCAGATATTCCCAGTGATTTCGCACGCGTGCGGCAGGCCACGGAGGAGCTGGATCAGAATTTACGTGAGCAGATACTGGTCGACGAGCTGTCGGCGGCCGAGGTCCTAGACAATGTATTCCGTGGCGTTGATGTAATCCAGGATTCGGACGAGGGAAAATCCTTCAACGGCTTTTACGAGTTGTTGTTTGATCGTGAGCAATCGACGCGTCTGGAATCCACTTTGGAAAGTATTCTCTCCCGTCCGTTTGTGGAGGATCTTTCTACCGATCAGCGGGCTGAACTGCGCTGGTTGCTGCGCAACCTTGAGGAACATTCAGATGAGGTCCATAACTCGATGACCAGTCTTGCACGGTCGTTACGTCGTTTCGTGCAGTCTCGCGAGGTGGAGTCCCAGCAGGCGCTGGCCAGCGCCATTAACCACGCACAAGCATTGGCGCTGCGGCTCGGACACCAGGTAAACCCCTCCACAAAAATTGGTGTGGATCTGGAGCTGACCTCACGACATCCCAGTTCCATGTCCACGTGGGTACTGCACGACCCTGCTGATTTCCACATTGAAGGTGACATGGAAGTGGCTCCGGCTGACGTAGCCAATTTGGCAGAACTGCAGGCCAGAGTGCGAGATTCGGAGATTGACTGGGCGGAACTGCAGTCCAACATTGTTTCGGTGCTGACGCAACACCAGATAGCCACTGTTGGGGATGTACTGAAAACCTATCCGGCAACCCAGGGACTGGCTAGTGTAGTGGGAGTGCTGAAATTAGCTATGCAACATGGTGAACGTATTGGTGGCACTGAATATGTAACGTGGGACACTTCCCAAGACTCCCAGTATGACGGGGGTGCCGATACTACGCGGACTAAACGTGCAAAGGTTTTGCGGTATCGCTTTACCCCGAAGAGCCTTGCGGAACTAGGCCAGGATCAACGTCACGTAAGACTAGTGCCTGTGAGCGAAACTGCGACCAAAGGGATGCATACTGATGGCTAAGCATGGAGTGGAGAAAACCTCATCGGGGCCGGAGATATCGCAGCTTCACGAAACTGACACGGGCACCCTCACCGCAGCTCAGCGGCAGGCTTTTGCGGCCCTGTTGCGTGGCCCGTTTATTTCGGTAGATAAGCAACCGGAAATTTTCCGCACTGTGTCGGCGAACCGCGAGGTGCTGGCGCAGCAGCTGGACAACCTATTTTTAACGCTAATTGTCGACGATTCCGCTGGCGTGGCCTACGCAAAAAATTGGGATACAGACATTGAAGGCTCGCGCATACTCATGCGCAAACACCCCCTGACGTTCATGGAGACTGTTGTGCTTCTGCATCTGCGGCACATGTTGGTGATGACCAGCCCAAATGAGCGCGCCGTGGTCGGGGAGGAAGAGGTATTTGAAGCAACACTGCCCTACCAATCTGCGGCGGGCAATGACAAGGCCGCGCAGAGGAAGAAGTTTCAGGCCGCATGGAACAAGATGAAAGATCGGTCCATTGTGCGCACCACCACCACGGAAGACCGGTTTGAAATTTCACCCGTGTTGCGGCTCATTTTCACAGCAGAGGAAGTTGCGGCGGTGTCGGATAGTTTCGCATCGTTGCTGGATGATGACGATGATGACAGTGGGGAGACCGTAACTCATGAATAAAATCCCAGGTCAATTCCGCCTTTCATCAATTCAGGTGTACAACTGGGGCACATTCAGCGGCGTGCATACAGTTCCGGTGGCACGGGAAGGCTACCTGGTCACTGGTGCGTCCGGATCCGGCAAGTCCACGCTTATCGACGCCGTGTCTGCCGTCCTCGTTCCGCCCAGCACCATGCGTTTCAACGCAGCGGCTCAGGATCCCGGCACTAAATCGGGCCGTAACTTGATTACCTATTGCCGCGGTGCATGGCGTCGAGAGCATTCGGAGGACATTGACGAACTCACCCAGTCCTACCTGCGTACCGGCGCGACCTGGTCTGGGGTGGCGTTGACTTACGAGGACGGTGAAGGCGCGGCGGTGACCGCCCTGCGGTTGATGTTCCTCAGTGCGCATTGCCATCAACCCACCGATATTGTGAATCTGTTTGTGCTTGTACCCCGCGTTGCTGAGTTGTGGGAATTTAATGACCTCGCAAAAGAAGGTCTTGACTTGCGTAAGGCCAAACAGCAGCACAAGGATGCGTTGGCTGTTCAACGCAGCCACTCCCCCTTTATGAACGTCTTCCGCAGGGAACTCGGGATCGCCGACCAAGCAGCGTTAACCCTGCTCCATCGCACACAATCAGCGAAGTCTCTGGGGGATCTGAATGCGCTCATGCGAGACTTCATGCTTCCCGAACCACCGACCCTCAAAAC
>ERZ773272.290-NODE-290-length-20496-cov-65.213688_pt1 | contig 20496 bp, 17 predicted proteins | sample MGYA00511891_ERZ773272 | MGnify/ENA primary metagenome ERZ773272 (study PRJEB29015, sample SAMEA2738150) | human oral metagenome | biome: human oral; feature: human-associated habitat; material: saliva | place: China | collected 2198 ...
ACGGCGGCGAGACCAAGCTCTACAGCAAGGCAGAGTACAAGGCTGCTAAGGCTGCTGAGAAGGACGGCGGCGCAGCTGCTGAGTCCGCTGATGGCGACCTCTACGCACCCCGCGCAGCAGGCTTCCTCGAACTGCTCGGTGGTGCAGAGAACATCACCACCGTGAACAACTGCGCAACCCGCCTGCGTGTCTCCGTTGCTGATGAGTCCCTCGTCAGCCCCTCGGATGCAGACTTCAAGAGCGCAGGTGCTCTGGGTCTGGTCCGTAAGGGCAAGGCATTCCAGGTTATCGTCGGCATGGACGTTCCCCAGGTTCGCGAGCGTTTCGAGACCATGGTGAACGAAGCTAAGACCCTCTCCTAAGAGGATTCAGCGTTCAACCGCCTGACGGTATGACGCCTCATAAGGTATAGACTTCGCCGGCGGTATCGGATAACACCGATGCCGCCGGCGAAGCTGTACCCGGACACGTACCTGGACGTATCCCCGGCTCACATCTGCACAACGCGCCCCTCAACGTGAGGGAAGACCACCCTCACCCACCCTGGCCGATAACTCTAGAGCGTGTACTATTTATATATTGCTCACCATCGGATTCAGGAGGTTTGAGTGGATTTACAAGACGTCGTGAATGCGAACCAGCACCGATTCAGTGAAACTGAACGGGAAATTTTGGCATTCATGCTAGAAAACGAAGAGTTCGTTGCAGAGTCAACGATCAACTCTCTGGCACATAAAACTTATACTTCGACCAGCTCAATTATCCGCCTGACGAAGAAGCTGAACTTCTCCGGATTTGCTGAGTTGAAGTACTTCATTAAGTCCTCTCTGAACCGCAGCGAACCCTTCAACCCGCGGTTCATTGAGAGCGGCCGCGAAGACATTCAGCGCACCTACGACTACCTCGAGCACATGGAGCTGAGCGGACTGCTCAAGCGCATCCATGAGGCTCGCACTGTGTACTGCTTCGGTACCGGCTACGCTCAGCGCAATGCCGTGCAGGAATTTGCCAAGTCCATGCAGGTTTGCGGTAAGTTCTGCCACGTCATTCCGGCACGTAATGAGTTCGAAAGCGCCATGAACAATATGACCCAGGACGACGTGGTCATCATTGTGTCCTTCTCCGGTCAGACCGAGAACATGCGCGAACACATTAAGATGCTGGCGCTACGCCGCATCCCCATGATCGCGGTGACCGCCATTGGTGTGAACTACATGTCCTCGCACGCCGAGTACTCCCTGCACTACCAGACCACCCCCACCCACATCAGCACCCAGCGCAAGCCCTACTACTCCTTCGTGGCGCTGTCGGTGCTGCTGGACTACATCGTGCGCCGCTACATTGAGCACGTTGAACATGAGCGCCGCGAAACCCTGCAGGACCAGGTGGATGACGCCCTCAACGACGGGGGCGAAATCGACGCCTGACAAGGCGTGACTGTGCCCACCTGCTCCTTCACTCACTCTTCCTGAACCCGACCGAATCCGCCTGAGACCATCTGAAAGAGACACCCTGTGACCGCAATTTTCGCGCTCATCGAAAACACCGAGAAGATGCGTAAGTACCTGTTCTGGTACCTCATGATCATCCCCGCGTTGCTGCTGCTGTGGATTGCCCTGGGCGCAGCGAACTCCCAGATGGACTTCCAAGCAGCCCTGAAGATTCCCTTCTTCACCGTGGCGTTCCTGAACGCCTGCCTCAGCCTGCTGCTGGGCGGCACCCTCAAGCTCGCAGGTGCAGAGAACGAACGCACCGAACGAGCCTACGCCCTGTACCTGACCGTACTGCTGGTCATTATCGGTAACCTGCCCGGCGCAATCCTGAGCTTCTTCCTCTTCCGATCCCTGCGCTTCGGCAACCTGGAAGGCGAACTGGCACCCAAGTACCGTTGGGCGCTTCTGCCTGCCCTGGTCTTCTACGTATTGGTGACCGTAGTGCTGCTCGCCGTCAATATCGCAATGTGGTCGAAGTAAGCACAGTAAGCACGCAGACACAGTAAACACGCAGGCGCACACTGACACCCGCCCCGCTTGAGGCACACCCGGGCAGAGGACCCCGGAAGAACCACTATCTTCGGTGTGTACGCGCAAACGTACACCGCACTGACCCACAAGGACACTCACGACGTGAACCAGATTCCCGAGCCTACCGACGCGCAGCATGCACCCGGCACCCCGGCTGACACCGTTCAGCCCGCCGTAGCCGCCGCGACCTCAGCAGAGGAAACCCACGAAGTAGCCGACGAAATCAACATCGCCGAGCTGCCCGCACATCTGAACCCCGCCCACGAAGACTTCGATCCCTCGGCGGGGCTTGAGCGCTGGGCGGAACAGATGGACGTCTACACCGGCCCCGACGCGATGCTCGACTTCAACCAGGTCGACTACGTGCACATCGACCTGTCCGAGGCGAACCCCTCCGGCCTGGCTCAGCTACTCGCCGGACGTAAGACCCGCCTCTCCACGATTCTGCGCGACAAGTCGCAGCTGGAGGCGGGCATGCGCTCCGCACGTACCCTGCGTACCAAGATTTACGAGCTCGCTACCGACCACGGCCTGGACTCGGGCTACTTTGTGGCGGGTACCGCCTCCTGGCTTTCGCACGACACTCGCGAGGACGCCGCCGCCTACGAGAAGCGCTTCATCGCGCCGATTCTCATGGCGCCGCTGAGCATCACCCCGCACCCGAAGGACGACGACTTCGAGCTGCGCCTCGCCGGTTCTGCACGCCTGAACCCGGCGATGGTCCGACAGATCAAGCAGGAGTACGGCATCGACCTGGGCACCATGGATGTGGCGCAGCTGGCGAACTCTATGTCTCGTCTGGATCCCGAGCCGGTCATCGAACGTATGCGCGCCTCCGCCGGCCGTATTCCGGGCATGACCATCGAGTCCAAGTACTTCATCTCAACCTTTGCTGACCTGAAGGAAAGCCTGGGCGAACTGCCGCACACCGCCATCACCCCGCTGGTTCGTGACCTGGCGGCGCTGAAGGTGCCCGGAGTGAAGCCGCGTGAGCTCAACGCCCACAACCTGCAGCCGCCCCTGGACCAGCGTGACCCGGCTGAGGAAATGCTCCTGCTGGATGCGGACGCGAACGCCCAGGAGATTATCGACACCGCGGTCAGTGGATTCTCCTTCACCATCACTGCGGCGCCCGGCACCGAGCCGCTGCGTACCGCCGTGAACATTGCATCCGCCCTGATGGGGCGCGGTAAGTCCGTGCTCGTGGTGGGCGAGAAGCGCTCCACCCTCGCTGAATTCTCGGCGCTGCTCAAGCGTACCGGCATTGAGAGCCTGCGCTACGACCTGCTTGCCGAGCACGATGCTGAGGCTCAGCGTGCCGAGTTCATTCGCGCGATTGTGCGTAATGAGAGCGCCGAAGAGCCGAACTCTGAGGACCTGAACGAAGAGCTCGTGGCGACCCGTGCCGCGCTACTCGACCACACTCGTGCCCTGCTGAACAAGGACTCGAACTGGCAGATTTCTGTCTACTCTGCGCTGCAGCGCCTGGCAGAGCTGACCGCCTCCGAGGACGGCCCGGCAACCCGCGTGCGTTTTGACCGCCCCATGCTCGATTCGCTCATGGAGCGTGAGCAGGTGCGTGCCGAGCTGGTGCGTCTGGGCGAGATTGATGGTTTTGCGGCGGCTTCGCGTACCTCCCCGTGGTACCGTGCCCGTCTGGTCAATGACGAGGAAGCCGCCGAGGCGTACGCCCTGGTCATTACCCTCAAATCCTCCCTGCTGAACCTGCGTGAGGCGATGAACCACACCAGCGCCATGCTGGGACTGCGCCCGGGTCGTACCATCGCCGAGTGGGAGTCGCAGCTGGCAATTCTGATGCGCATCCGCGAGACGCTCAAGCGTTTCCGCGCGGATGTCTACGACCGCCCGGTGACCGACCTGATTGCGGCGACCGCTTCGGGTGCGTGGCGCCGTGAGAACGGCATCGAGATGAGTAGCATGCAGCGTTCCCGCCTGCGCCGCGCGGCGAAGGAGTACATCCTGCCCGGCGTGAATATTGGCGACCTGCACGAGCAACTGAAGGTGGTTCAGGCAGAGCGCGCCGAGTGGATTCGTCACATTGAGGCGCCCCGCACCCCGCAGATTCCGGAGAACCTGGATCAGCTGGCTGCCGCCCTGAATTCTCTGGTTTCTGAGCTGGCGGGCCTGGGCATTGTCCTGGCTGACACCATTGAGGGTACCGACTTTGTGCGCACCGACCTGGACGTGCTGGATGCCCGTCTGGACGCCCTCATGGCGGACCGCGTGCTGCTGATGACCCTGCCGGAGCGTGACGCCCTGACCCAGAAGCTGCGTGAGCGCGGCCTGTCGGAGCTGCTCGATGACCTGTACGCACGTCAGGTTCCGACCGAGGTTGTTGCCGCTGAGCTGGAGCTTGCCTGGTGGCAGTCTGCCCTGGAGTTCTTGCTGCAGCATCACGAGGGTAAGCTACTGGACGGTGACCGTCTGCGCGATACGGAGTCCCGTTTCCGCCGTGCCGACTACGCCCACATGACCAGCGCTCCGGCGCGTCTGCTGGCGAAGATGGCCCGCGTGTGGACTGAACGCATTGAGTCTGAACACGACCAGGCTGCGTACCTGAAGAGTCAGCTACGCGGCTACGAGTTCGTGCTCGAAGAGCTGCTGACTCACGCCCCGGTCATGGCGCGTACCCTGTTGCCGCTGTGGACTGCGAGCCCCTTCGCCCTGGCGCGTAAGGTTCCCGCCTCCATGCGTTTTGATACGGTGCTTCTGCTGGACTCCGAGTCGACCCCGCTGGCGGCAAACCTGCCGGCGATTACCCGCGCCGACCAGGTGATTGCCCTGGGCGACCCGCATTCGGGTTACCCCTCGCCGTTCATCGTGTCTGCCCCGACTTTCGGTGCACCCGAGCCGACCGACGAGCAGCTGGACAGCACCTTCGACGTGCTCGCTACCGTACTGCCCAACCGCACCCTGGCGATGCTGCACCGCAGCATGGACCCGGTGATTCTCGACTACCTGAACCGTGAGTTCTACGGCTCGCAGCTACATGCGGCACCGGTGAGCCGCGCCTCCGCTCAGCCTGCCGGTTCGCTGACCGTTGAGTACATTGATACTCGCGGTAAGGTCAGCGATAACGCGAACCTGGATTCGCCCGGTGTTGAGGTGGAGCGCGTCACGAACCTGGTGCTGGAGCATGCCTACCGCACCCCGGACCGTTCGCTGGCGGTAGTGACGGCTAGCCCGAAGCACGCTCAGCGTGTGGCCGAGTCGGTGCGTCACGCCCTGAGCCTGTACCCGCAGCTGGCGCCGTTCTTCGCTGCCGGTGAGGAGTCTTTCCGCGTGGTCGACCTGACCCGCGCCGAGAGCCTCGAGCGCGATACCGTGATTTTCTCCCTGGGTGTGGGCCGTGCCCGCCTGGGTCAGGCGTCCTATGATTTGGGTCAGCTGTCTGCCGAGCACGGTCGCCAGGGCTTTGTGGTTGCGTTGACTCGTGCCCGCCGCGCCCTGCGCATCGTTTCGTGCATTGACCCCTCGGAGCTGGACCCGCAGAAGCTGCACCATGGCGCGGTGGACTTCTACCACCTGCTGCGTGAGCACGCGGAACGTCAGGCGCGTGAAGAGGTGGAGGCGAAGGCACAGCGCGTGCCGGAGACCCTGCCGCGTAACGCATTCTTGGCTGCCGACGATGCGGACGCCCCGGATTTGGGCGACTGGCTGCTGAACGATTTGGTGGCGCGCCTACAGGCTTGCGGTGTGCGGGTGACTCGCGGTGAGGGCGATATCGCTCTGATTGCGCACGCTCCGGAGAAGGTGGCGGCTGAGCCGGTGCCGGCGCTGGGCGTGGCTCCCGTGGTTTCGTCGAACCCGAGCGTGCCGGCGGCTATGCCGCTGGTGGCGTGCTCTGACGGCGAGCAGAATTACGCGCGCGCTTCGGTGCGTGAGCGTACCCGTCTGCTGCCGGAGCGTCTGAGCCGCACGGGTTGGAACTACATTACGCTGGGCACCCTGGAGGTGTTCGCTGATCCGGACGCTGTGGTGGCGCGCGTGCTGCACTACCTGGATATGGACGAGGGCGCTGAGGTCCGTGGCTAGCTATTCGTCGACGCCGAAGCCTCGCCGCGGTCACCGTCGTGTGAGCGGCGGCGGCTCGGTGAGCGGGGCTGAGCCTCTGCTGGTGGGCGTGACGACGCCTCCGGCTTCGGGTACCTCGTCTGCTGTGGGGGCTTCCGCGAAGAAAGCTGATGCTCAGAAGCAGAACTCCCGGAAGGCGGGTGCTCAGAAAGCGGCTACTTCCGCGCAGCCGCTGACCCCGGAGGAGCGTGAGCGTCTGGAATGGATGCGTCAGCAGCGTCCTCCGCACTGGGGCAATAACATCGTGTAGCGCATCCGAGCCGGGAGTGCTTCTTAAACGCCGAGGGGCGGGGCAACCTGTGTTGCCCCGCCCCTCTTTCGACTGGTATGGACTGTCCGTTTAGGAGTTGCCCTTATCGGTGCTGTAGAAGCCGGAACCCTTGAAGGTCACGCCGACGGTGTTGTAGCGCTTGCGCAGGGTTTCTTCGCCGCACTGCGGGCAGATGCGCAGTGCATCGTCGCTAAAGGACTGGCGCTGTTCAAAGACGTGATTGCAATTCTTGCACTGGTAAACGTAGACCGGCATTTTGTCCTTCTGTATCCGTTTTCGCTGGGATGGTTTATTAACGTGGTTTGAGTGTACCGCTTTTGAAACGCTGGGAGCTATTTGCGTTTTCTTCTCAAAAAGCTTTTTCTGGTTTCTTTTTACTCTTTTCCTGAGTGCTTTTATTGATGTGTCTTGCATATCTTTACGCTTTTGCCTAAAGATTTGGGGTGTCAATCAAGAGCAAACCGGGGACGGGTGAGCCGGGTTCTTTTAGCCCTGCGGGTGAGTGCGGAAAATGCCTTCCTCGGTGAGGATGACCGGCAGAATGGCGTCCCACCGGTCGTAGGGGATAGTTTCGTACAGTTCATCGGCAAAGACCACGCCGATGCTCTGCTCCTTCAGCTGCTGTGCGCTGAGCAGGGGGATAATGCGGTCGTAGTAGCCGCCTCCTTGGCCGAGGCGGTGCCCGCCAGCGTCAAAGGCGAGAGCGGGGATGAGGCGCACATCGGCGTTTACGAAGGCTTGCTCGTCCTGTTCTTCACCCTCGGGTTCGGGGATTCCCATGGGGCTGAGCGGATGCTCAACGGCGGGGTCCCAGTGCACCCAGGCGAGTTTGCGTCCGGGGCGCACGACGGGCACGAGGATACGGTGTCCGTCCTTGTGCAGGCGGGTTAGCGCCTCAATGATGGGCGGCTCGGATTTGGCGGGCAGGTACGCCGCAATGGTGCCGGGGGTGTGGATTCGCTGTGCGACCGCCTCAAGAATGTGGTGGGTGAAAAGGTCAGCCATTTGCTGCTGGCCGTGTTCGCCACGGTGGCTGCGTGCGGTGAGGCGGCGCGGGCGGATTTGGGAGCGGAGAATGTCTTTATCCAGGGCGATGTCGTCTGCGCTGGCTCCGGCGTCGGAGTTGCTGGTGGCGGCTGTGGTGTTGAGAGGCATGGTGTGTCCCATCGGTATTGCGGGTGAGGTCTGAGGTCTTATGGGGGGGCGGGGGAGAGCGGGCCTACGAGCTAGGTGAACTGGTTTGGGTCATGGTTCCTCCGCGCTGAGGGGCGTTTCGAGGCAGGGTGAAAACCATCCTTGTGGGCGTCTAAAAGCAATCCGCTCTGCTGGGCTGTAGATTCTACTTTTTAGTATAGGGATTGCAGAAAGTAGATTTGGGCTCTGAAGAACGTATTCTCTCTGCACCCTTAGAATGTACCTTCACTGATATGTAGTTAGTCACGTTGAAGATTTTTTCATGTCATAGTCTCGATAAATCGCCTTAAGTACTTTACATCTTAGGGTATTCTTGTGGCATGGCTACTGAAATTAAGTCTGTTACTAAGGCAGTTATTCCTGCTGCTGGTCTGGGCACCCGATTCCTGCCCGCAACGAAGGCAACCCCTAAGGAAATGCTCCCCGTCGTCGATCGCCCCGCGATTCAGTACGTGGTGGAGGAAGCAATTCGTGCCGGTCTGAACGACGTTCTGATGATTACCGGTCGTAATAAGCGCGCTCTCGAGGATCACTTCGACCGCGTTCCCGTTCTGGAGCAGCAGCTCGCTGAGCAGGGTAAGGACGCCCTGCTGGCATCTGTCGTTGAGACTAATGAGCTTGGTGGCGACCTGCACTACGTGCGTCAGGGCGACCCCAAGGGTCTTGGTCACGCTGTTCTGCGCGCAAAGCGCCACGTTGGCGACGAGGCATTCGCTGTTCTGCTCGGCGATGACCTGATTGACGAGAAGGAAGATCTGCTCGCTCGCATGGTGGAGGTTCAGGAGCGTACCGGCGGTTCCGTCGTTGCTCTGATGGAGGTTCCCCGCGAGGCTATTTCCGCTTACGGTGCAGCTGCTATTGAGGCTGTTGAGGGCGAGGACGGTTTCGTTAAGATCACCGGTCTGGTTGAGAAGCCTGCTGCTGATGAGGCTCCCTCGAACTACGCTGTGATTGGCCGTTACGTTCTGAGCTCGAAGGTCTTCGAGGTTCTGGAGAACACCGCTCCGGGCCGCGGTGGCGAAATTCAGCTGACCGACGCTCTGCAGACCCTGGCTCAGGGCGAGGGTGAAGGCGAAGGTGTCTACGGTGTGGTCTTCTCTGGCCGTCGTTTCGACACCGGTGACAAGCTGTCCTACCTGAAGGCAAACGTTATTCTTGCTGCTGAGCGCCCCGAGTTCGGTGACGACCTGCGCGCATGGCTGAAGGACTTTGTCGCAGAGAACTGCTAAGTACTCTGCATCCGCCCTCTGATGAGGGCAACCGATAAATACCAACCACGCTGAGGAAGGCGTTCTTTCCGGTGGGGCGTTAGCTCCGAGGGAGGGCGCCTTCCTTTGCGTCGTACGTGGGATATTGCTGAGTGAGGGCTTGGCAATGGTCTTGCGTTGAACGTGCGCAAGCATCTTCGGGTGCATATTCCTTCCGAGGTATATGCGCATATCCAGCCCGATTCTTTCCTCTTATGGAAAGCATCGGGAATATAAGGGTATGATTAAAGTCTAGGGATAAAGGGACGATAGAGGGCGACCTGATATGACGCTGTTGAACACCTCCGGTGTGTTGGTAATTCTGACCGTGATTTTGCTGCTGTGGTTTGTGCCCAGGAGCCTGCGTCGCGCGCCCGCTGGTCCCGTTATGGAACCGGAGCGTCCCCTGATTAGTGCCGAGCGTACCGCGGAGGACATTCTCGCCTCCGCAGGTGTGCTACTGAATGAGTCGGAGGCGTACCAGTCCTCCGATCATGCAGTGGCGCCGGGCACCTCCCTGCCCTCTTCTGCTCTTCCGCAGGCCTCTTCCTCTCACGCTATTGATGAATCCTCTCAGCCTGCCCCGGACACCGCATCTATCTCGCAGATTCGCGATTCTTCCCCCACCGCGCCCTACACCGATGAAATTCCGGTCGTGGAGGAGTCGAAGCCCTCGCTGCTGTCTTACTTTGATACTTCGAGCCCGAGCGGTATCGCCCTGTTGGTTGCCGCCGGTCTGGGTGTGCTTGCCCTGATTACCGGCCTTCTGGCACTCTTTGCTGGTTTGGCGTGGGGTTGGGCTGTCCTCTTCCTGATTCTTGCCGGTGGCGCGTGGGCTGTGAGCCGTTTTGGTCTGCTGGAGTCTCTTGCCCATCAGGTGAAGGAGAACCGCGATGAGCGCCGCGCCAAAGCTGAAGTAGAGGATGCTGAGGGTGAAGCGTACGAAGGCACCGAGGATGACGAAGCCTACGACGATGCACCCGAATCGGTAGATGGTCCGACTGCTGAAGGTACGGATTCTGAAGCTACTGAAGAATCTGAGCCTCAGTCGCGCCCTGCTACCCGCAAGCCCGCTGCCCGCAAGTCTGCCGGCAACCTGAACCGTGAGGTGGCACGCCCGAGCCGTGCGCACATCGCGGTGGAGGCACCCGAGGCTGCTGCTCGCGAGGCTGTTGCTCGTGAGGAAGTGCCCGCGCCTTCTCAGACTGCGCGTCCCGTTCGCCCGGCACCTGCTCGTTCTGGTGCTACTGGTTCTGCCGCTACTGGTTCTACCGAGCCGCCTGCGGCTCACCGTCAGGAGCGTCGCCAGCAGCGTCCGAGCCGATTCCAGCCGATTCGCCGCGGTAGCGTGCTTTTCGATCAGGAGAGCGGTTCCGCTACTCGTGCTTCCTCCGCTGCTGCGCCTCGCACCGCGGGGCAGGCTCAGGTAGCGCAGGCTCCGGGTTTGCAGCCTCAGTCTGCTGCTCAGCCCACTCAGACTGCTCAGCCCGCTCAGGTTCAGAAGGCGCGTGCGCAGGCTCCCGCTCAGCCGGTGGTAGCTGCCGCACAGCAGCCGGCAATTCACCCTGATCAGCCGGTGGCTCGCCAGGCTCTGCGTGACGGTTCACCCGTCCGCCAGGCACCTGCGGCTCCTACCGCTCAGCCGATTCCCGAAGAGATTCCTCTGCCGGATGTCCTGGATGATTCTGAGTTCGATGCGCTGGACATCGCCTCGCTGAACGACCCTGCTCACTCTAACGGTGCTGTTGCGACCGGTGGTGTTCGTTCGACGAATCGTCACCCCGGTGCTGGCTCCTCCTTTGAGGCGGTCAGCAATACCTGGAACCCGGTTCAGCTGCCCAAGCCGCTGAGCGCCCTGCACCGCCAGGACCAGGGCAAGAACCAGGGTAAGAAGTAGACCTTGTTTTAGATACACATAAAATCCCGACAGCTCACGCTGTCGGGGTTTATGTTTTCCCGAGAATTGAGTCCGAGAATGGATTGGGGGAATGGGCCCTAGAAAAGGAGCGGTTAAAAAGAAAAGGAACCCCGTCCATGGGGTTCCTTTTCCAGCATCACACACAGGAAGAAAGTCTTCTAGACCGACTAGGAAGACCTTCCCACAAGGCCTGCCCTATTCGGTAATAAAAATATATCCTAATTCCTGCACCTGATACAAACCGAAAATAGCGACACCCTGTCAATAAACTAAGGTTTACCTAAATAAAATCCGCGCCATTGCAGGCGACAAGGGGTAATAACCCTCGGCTGAAAAAAATTTAAAAAACTTTTTAGCCCCTCCATATGTCGAAGTAAGAAGCCTCAAAGAACCTTCAACCAGGCCAATATTGCCCACTCGTGAGAGAATAGCCGAGTGAAAGAATGGTTTGACGCACTCCCGATTGAGGTTGCCCTAGCTTTCATGTGGGTGGTCGGTATCGTCCGTACCAGCATCGTGTACGCTCTTGGTGCGCTCGCTGCTGAAGGTGGCGCGCGCCTCGACCGCATCCGCAAAGCCATGGACAGCCCGCTCTACCGTAAAGCGCGCCGCTTGATTAACCGGTGGGGCGTTGTTGCCGTGCCCCTCTGCTTTCTCACCGTGGGTCTGCAAACCGCGGTCATTATCACGACCGGCTTCACGAAAATGCCGCTGCGCCGCTGGGTTCCGGCGATGCTGGTCGGAACCCTCATGTGGGCGTGCATCTACACCACCATCGGCTTCGCAATTCTTGCCGCGCTCGGCCTGGAGCCGTGGATGTTCCCGCTCGCCCTCGCCATTGTTATTACGGTGCTGGTCATTGTGTCTCAGCTGCGCGAACGCCGCATTAACCGCGAAACCGTTGGGAACGCTACGGAGAACACTACGGCGGACATCACCGAGAACTAGTCCTGCCTCCAGCAGGGGATAGGTGCACTATCTCGCCGGGTTGAGGCCGCTCACCTGCCCCCAATGCCGCCGCCCAAGATGTGCTAGCGTGGAGGGATGAGTTCATCCGCATCCTCCACCGCAGGTACCCCCGAAGAGCAGCCCGTCAACGACCATGCTCTCACCATCATCGACCCCGAGCTGAGCGCGCCCGAAAACACTACCGACGAGGTAGAAACCGAAGCGCTCGTCGAGGCCCCCACCCGCGTGTACCTGCACCCCGAGCAGCTGGCAATGATCCAGACTCCGGAGGCTCTGCCCATCCCCGTGCTGCAGCGCTCCGTGCTGCGCGTTAGCTACGTGCCGGCGATTATGCCCGGTAAGTGGTTCAACCGCTGGCATGAGCGTTACGGCGATCGCGTACAGCTGGCGGAGGTGCCCGTGCGTGAGGCGCGCGGCCTGGACTCCCTGCATCAGGACCTGTGCCTAATCAACCCTGCTGAACCCGTTGCAGAAGAGGGAACTGCTGCCTCCGAGGTGCCCGCCGAAGCTACCGAGCACGCCCCCATTGAGCGCACCACCATTGAGCGCAAGGACGTACCCGAGAACCCCTTCGCGCACATGAGCATTGTGCGCCCCGACCGCGAACCGGCAAGCACCGACGGCGAGAAGTACCACAGCATCCGCCTCTACGAGGAGCTGCCCGTGGTCATTCTGCCGGTGGACCACGTGCTCACCGTGCTTGATGAGGTACCCGTGGAGGAACTTGCCGAAGAGTTCCTGTTGCAGCCCGCCTCCGATATTCCCGCCTACGAGGAAGTGTCCCGTACCTGGCGTGAGAGCGCTGGCCGCATCGTGCCCGAAGGGCTGACCGATAAGGAAACCATCGAGCTGGTTGCCGCCGGTGTGGGCCTGTACATTGTGCCCATGTCCATCGCGCGTTTCTACCACCGCAAGGACCTCACCTACCGCCCCGTTGCGGGACTGGACACCTACCCGGTGCACCTGGTCTGGCCGCGTGCCCCCAAGGGTGAGCCGCGCAGCGAAGAGCTCGAAGCCCTCCTGCAGGACTTCATCGGCATTGTGCGCGGCCGCACCGCAACCAGCGACCGCGGTAGCGAAACCCGACAGGCACGCGCCGAACGCATCGCCGCCGAAAAAGCAAAGGAAAAAGCGAAGGCACGAGCCGCCAACGCCCGCCGCGAAGCACGCGATAAAAAGCGCGCCAACGCCAAGAAAAACGGCAACGCGCGCCAGCACGCTCGACAGTCCGCCAAAGCCGCCAGCGCACGCCGCGGCAAGAAACGCTAACGAACGATAGACGGTAAAATCAAACCATGGCATTAGCAATGGAAACCCGACCCGCAGCCTACGCAGTGATCATTGAGCAGGGCAAGCTGCTCATGACCCGCTGGGTGCCCGAAGACCGCGCGCTCAGCCCCCTCTGGTCCCTGCCCGGAGGCGGCATGGAACCCGGCGAACAGGCGGACGAGACCGCGCTGAGGGAAACCCTCGAAGAGACCGGCTACAGCGTCGCCATTGAAGACATTCTGGGCGTGCACGCCGGACACTTCCCCGTGCGCTCCACCCAGAAAGACCCGCAGGCGCTACCCTTCTGCGCCCTGCGGGTGGTTTTCCGCGCCCACATTGTCACCGGCGAACTGCGCCACGAAATTAACGGCTCCTCCGACACCGCACGCTGGGTACCCATCGCTGAGCTAGACACCATCCGCTACGGCACCCTCATCGACGAGGTCGCCTCCATGATGGGCTACTCCAACGCCGCCAGTTGGGCACGCGAATACCGCGAATTTCTTGCCGACGAAAACGCACGGAAGCTTCCCTAATGAACCGACTAACCCTCACCCGCCGTGCGGCGCTCACCTCCCTGGCGCTCATGCCGCTGCTTGCCGCCTGCGGTAGCAACGACACGACCCCGCACGTGGATCCCTCCGCGTCCAGCTACGGTACTCTGCGCATCGGCTACGGTGCCCTGCGTGAGATGCGCGCCGTTGCGCACGTGTACGCGCGCGCCCTGCGACAGGTTGGCTACTCCGTTGAACTTGTCGACACCGACAACAGCCGCGCCGCCGCCCTGCGTGGGCTCATGGTTCCTTCGGCTAACTCCGCCACCCCTACCGCAACTCTGCCCGACGACGAGGAAACCGGCAGCGCCACTGCCGCCGCTCTTGAATCGTTGGACCTGGTCATCGACTACAGCGGCGACCTACTGCTCTACCTGACCGACGACGGCAAAATCAGCCCCGCCGCGGCGCAGAACGAACGCATCGCCGCCTCCGTGAGTGCCTCCGCTCAAGTGGCAGGCGTGACCCTGCCCCCGGCAGCTACCCCCACCGCGGAGGAGAGCACCGCCTCCGCGCATGCTACGGACGCTACCGCAAGCCCCACTGCAAGCTCCACCCGCTCCGCAGACCCCATCAACCTGCGCGCCATGAGCACCACCGACATGACCAACGCCATCTCGCGCATCCTGCCCGAAGAGCTCATGCTCCTCAACGGCGCCCACGCCACCAACAAGGATGTACTGGTCACCACCCGCGCCGTGAGTGCCCGCCACAAGCTCAACTCCCTCGCGAACCTGCGTGAGGTGCAGTCTTCTCTGGCGTTCTCCATCCCGGCAGGGTACTCCAGCGGCACCTACGGTGTGGATTCTTTGCGTAGCCTCTACCGCTACCGCGTGCACGACCCGAAGATTCAGGACAACCCCGCCGAGCGAGTTAAAGCCCTGACCTCCGACACCGTGCAGGTGACCCTGCTGCACAGCAGCGACTCCGCGATTGAAGAGAACCGCCTGGTCACCCTGGAAGACCCGTCAACGGCACTTTTGCAGCAGCATCTGGTGCCCATTATCCGCCGTACCTTGCCAGATAGCGCCCGGACGGCAATTAACCGCGTATCATCTACATTAGACACGGGTAACCTCTCGTTCCTGTTGCGTCTGACTAGCGGTTCCAACCCCATCGCAGATGACGACGCAGCACAATTCATTTTGGATCACCCTAGAAAGTAAATCATCATGACGAAGTACCGTCAGTCCTCAAAGTTGAGCAACGTCCTGTACGACATCCGCGGCCCCATTCTGGATGAGGCCAATCGCATGGAAGCGATGGGCCACCGCATCCTCAAGCTGAACATTGGTAACCCCGCGCCCTTCGGCTTTGAGGCGCCGGATGCCATCATGATGGATATCATTCGTCACCTGCCCGAAACTCAGGGCTACTCTGACTCCCGCGGCCTCTACTCGGCACGTACCGCCATTGTGCACCACTACCAGAACCGCGGCATCATGAACCTCGACACCGAATCTATCTACTTGGGTAACGGTGTGTCTGAGCTGATCCCGATGACCCTGCAGGCACTGTGCGAGACCGGCGACGAAATCCTGGTCCCCATGCCCGACTACCCGCTGTGGACCGCAGCCACCGCGCTGGTCGGCGGCAAGCCCGTGCACTACCTCTGCGATGAGGAAAACAACTGGTACCCGGACATCGAAGACATTAAGTCGAAGATTACCGAGCGCACCAAGGGCATCGTGGTTATTAACCCGAACAACCCCACCGGTGCCGTCTACCCGCGTTCCGTGCTTAAGCAGATTGTGGATGTGGCACGCGAACACGGTCTGGTCGTGTTCTCTGATGAGATTTACGAAAAGATTACCTACGATGGCGCAGAGGCCATCAACATGGCGACCCTCACCGGCGACGACGTGCTCTGCCTGACCTTCTCCGGCCTGTCCAAGGCGTACCGCGTCTGCGGTTACCGTGCAGGCTGGGTCGCAATCACCGGCCCGAAGAAGGACGCCGCAAGCTACCTTGAGGGCATTCACCTGCTCGCCTCCATGCGCCTGTGCTCCAACGTCCCGGCACAGCACGCAATCCAGACTGCGCTCGGCGGCTACCAGTCCATTAACGAGCTGATCGTTCCCGGCGGCCGCCTGTACGAGCAGCGCACCCTGGCGCACAAGATGCTCAACGAGATTGACGGCATCAGCTGCACCAGCGCGGACGGCGCGCTCTACCTGTTCCCGAAGATTGATGTTGAGCGCTTCGACATTACCGACGATGAACAGTTCGCCCTGGATTTGCTGAAGAGCCAGAAGATTCTCTTCAGCCACGGCCGCGCGTTCAACTGGAAGGACCCGGACCACTTCCGCCTGGTGTTCCTGCCCGATACGCAGACCCTCACCAGCGCCCTGGAGCGCCTGGGTAACTTCATGGCTGACTACAAGCAGAAGCACTAGCGAAGCACTAGTCTTCCAGACTCTGCTACATATAGACAGAAATAGCCTGCCCCGCAGTTCTGATGAGTTGCGGGGCAGGCTATTTCTGTTTGACGGCTGGAGGATGTGCCAGAGCGGGTGCTGGAAGTGGCTTTAGTTTGCCAGGTTCTCCTGACCAGCCTGTGCGCCGCGTGCCGCGTTCAGGCGCTCCTGCGCGCCCTGCAGCCACGCCTCGCAGCGGGCGGCAAGTGCCTCGCCACGCTCCCACAGGGCGATGGAGGTCTCCAGGTCACTGGCGCCGGACTCCAGCTGGCGCACGACCTGCTCCAGTTCGGCACGCGCCTGCTCGTAGCCGAGGGTTTCGACGGGTGCGCCCAGCTCGGCGCTGTTGAAGCTAATGTTCTCGCTCATTGAGGAACCTTTCAGAGGTAAAAACTAGGGATAAAAACTAGAGGTAAAACGTAGGTATCGAGGTTTAGGAGATGTTTGAGGGATCCGTAGAAGTCACGGCCGCCTGCGCCGAACCGGTGGCCGCACGCACCGTAATCTGCTCGCCCTCGCTCAGCGCCGAAGCGTCACGCACAATAGCGCCCGCGGCATCCTGAACGATGGAGTAGCCGCGGTTGAGCGTCTGCGCAGGCGAGAGCGACCGCACCCGCGCCAACGTATGCGACAGAGTCGCCGACTCACGCTCCAGGCGGTGCTGCACCGAACGGTGAGCGCGCTCGCGTAGCTGGCTCAGCTCCTCCACACGCATGAGCAGGGAGGACTCCGGGTGGGTGAGCACCGGGCGGCTACGCAGCTGGGCAATGTAGTTCATCTGCATGCCCACGTAGCCGAGTACCGCGCGGTCCAGGCGGGCACGGGCCTCGGTGATGCGGGCGGTTTCCTCCGAAATATCGGGCACAATGCGCTTACCCGCATCGGTGGGGGTGGAAGCACGCAGGTCGGCGACCGCATCGAGGATGGGGGAGTCCGCTTCGTGACCGATTGCCGAGACCACCGGGGTAGTGGCTGCCGCGACGGCGCGGATGAGCGCCTCCTCGGAGAAGGGCAGCAGGTCTTCGAAGGAGCCGCCGCCTCGGGCGATGACGATGACGTCCACCTCCGGGTGGGCGTCCAGCTCGGCGAGAGCCGCAATGACCTCAGCCGCCGCGCCCTCACCCTGAACGCGGGTATTGCGCACCTCGAAGACCACGCCTGGCCAGCGCAGGGAGGCGTTGCGGATAACGTCCTTCTCCGCGTCAGAATCGCGACCGGTAATCAGACCCACACGATTCGGCAACATGGGCAGCGGCTTCTTCCGCGCGTCAGAGAACAGCCCCTCAGCGGCGAGAGCTTCACGCAGACGCTGCAGCTGCTCGTGCAGGTTGCCGGTGCCGACCGCGTACACTTCCTTGCCGATGAGGGAGAGCTTGCCGTTCTTCCACAGGCTCGGCTTGGCGCGGGTGACGATGCGAGCGCCTACGGTCACATCAGCCGCCAGGCCGCTACCGGCACGCCCGAAGAGCGCGAGGGTGAAGGAGAAGTCTTCGTTGAGGTCTTTGAGCTCCATGAAGACGTTGCCGCCGCGGCCGTTGAGGGAGGCGACCTGTGCCTCCACCCAAAGCTCGGGAACCTTGTCTACGTAGTTTTTGAGGTTCTGCGCGAGCAGGGCGAGGGGCCAGGGGTTGGTGGCGGTGGTTTCCTGAGACTTCCCGGGAAGCTGCCGCTCGTGCACGGGCGGCACCACGAGTGCGGGTGCCGGCTGCGCTGCGGAGGGGTTGTAGAAGTTCATACCCTCTATTGTCCCTGATTGGTTGGTTATGCGCCTGCCCACAGGTCAGCCGAGCGAATCGGGGTATCTTGCACGCAGTGCAGGTGGAACTTAGCTTCTGGCGCATTCGGCGGGTCTGAATCGGCTTTGAACAGTGTGAGCGGGTACCCTAGGCTCATGCGCTCACCCGATCAGTCAGAAGACCAGAACAATGCCCTCAACACCGCCGCAGCTTCGTCTGCGGCGGGTATTGGCGCGCACAGCTACCCGGCGGACGCGACCCGAGTCGTCGACACCCGGATTACCCGCACGGACGGCTACTACACGGCGGATGAAGACACCACCCTGCTACAGCCCACGCGCACGCTCGGCCACGGGACAGCCCCCACCAAGGCCGAATTGCAGGCTGCCCCGGAGCCTCCCTTCGCGGCAGGTTTGCGCAGGTTCCTGACCGTTGTACTGTGCGCCCTTGCCCTGGTGACCGGTCTGGGCGCAACCACGGGCGCCTGGGTGAACTCAAAGCTCATGTCAGAGCGCGGTTTCTCACAGATTTCCTCCAACCTGGCGGAGGACTCGCAGCTTGCCTCGCGCATCGCTGACGGCGCGGTGGAAGACCTCATGAACTCCGAGGCTATGACAACCTTCCTCGACGGCACCAAAGAAAGCGGCTTATACTCCATTCTTGTAAAGCCGACACAGGACGGCATACGTTCCCTGCTCAACCGTTCCGCGGCTGAGCTGTCAAAAACTGAAGAATATCGAAGCCTCTGGAAGGAAATAGCCGAGGAAACTCGCCGCTACAACCTTGAACACCAGGACGGCCCCGCCGTCATTGTGCTCACCCCCTTCTACCGTGCGCTGGATGCGAAGGTCGGCTCTATCGGCTCCTTCGACCCGGACCTGACGAAGCTCGGCCCTGAAACCCTCAACATTGACCGGGTGAAGGACAGCAACAGCCAGCAGGACCAGCAGGAGTGGTACCTGCACGCCGGCATTAACCGTGCCGCCGCGCTGGGCAAGTCCACCGTGCCGCTGACCATCATCTCGGTGCTGAGCCTGCTGCTGGCTATGTTGCTGGCACCCAGGCACCGCATCCTGGTACCGGTGGTCACGGCTCTGCTCTACGCCCTGCTGGGATGGGGCGCCGCAGCCTGGTTGGGCGGCCAGAGCCCCGAATCCCTAGGAATTACCAGCCACAGCACCGCCGGAACGGCGCTGATTACCGGGATATGGAACCAGCTTGCACCGTCACTGACCGGGCATCTGGAGGCGGCGGCAAGCTACGGGCTGGTCCTGGCAATCCTCGCCCTGCTGCTCGGTATCCTGATTCGCCTCACCGCCCTGGGCCGTAGCCCTGCGAGCGGTGCCACAGTCATCACACACTAAAAGTCCGAACAACGTAGGATAGTAACCATGTCCACTGAAACTATTGCCCTGGGCCTGCCGCCCGTACCCCGCGAGCGCCGCAGCCGCGCCGAGGTTGAAGCCGCCGCCCCCGTCAACGGTGAGAAGAAAGTCCTGCTCGCCACCCCGCGCGGTTACTGCGCAGGCGTTGACCGTGCCGTGATCGCTGTTGAGAAGGCGCTGGAGCACTACGGCGCGCCCGTCTACGTGCGTAAGCAGATTGTTCACAACCGCCACGTGGTGGAGACCCTGGAGAAGCAGGGCGCTATCTTCGTTGATGAAGTGGACGAAGTACCCGAAGGCTCCGTGACCGTGTTCTCGGCGCACGGTGTGTCCCCGGCAGTGGTTTCCGCAGCTGGCGAGCGCTCCCTGAACACCATTGACGCGACCTGCCCGCTGGTGAACAAGGTACACCGCGAGGCTGTGCGCTTCGCAAAGCAGGACTACGACATCCTGCTCATTGGCCACACCGGCCACGAAGAGGTCGAGGGTACCGCAGGTGAGGCGCCCGAGCACATCCAGATTGTGAACTCGCCCGACGAGGTGGATCAGGTGACCGTCCGCAACCCGGAGAAGGTCGTCTGGATTTCTCAGACCACCCTGTCCGTGGACGAAACCCTGGAAACCGTGGCGCGTCTGCGTGAGCGTTTCCCCTCCCTGCAGGATCCGCCCTCGGACGACATCTGCTACGCAACCTCTAACCGCCAGGGCGCCATCAAGGAGATTGCTCCGCGCGCTGACCTGGTCATCGTGGTTGGTTCGGCAAACTCCTCGAACTCCGTGCGCCTGAAGGAAGTGGCACTCGAATACGGCGCTAAGCGTGCCGAGCGTGTGGACTTCGCACACCAGGTGGACGAGTCCTGGTTCGAGGGTGTGGCAACTGTGGGCCTGACCTCCGGCGCGTCCGTGCCCGAGGTTCTGGTTCAGGAGGTACTGGCCCTGCTCGCCGAGTACGGCTACAACACCATCGAAGAGGTGGAGACCGCGAAGGAAGACATTCTCTTCTCCCTGCCGAAGGAACTGCGTTCCGCCCTGAAGAACGATGAGAACGTGGGCCGCCAGCTCGGTGGCCGCGGCGCTAAGCCCACTCGCTAATACTTTTTAGCTTATGACCCCGTGTCCTCTTCCCCCGTGTGGGGAGAAGACACGGGGTCTTTGTATCTGATATGTGGGGAAGCACTGTTTGGGACGGCGGTACGCGCCGGTCTACTTGGTGCGGTGCAGCAGACCGGTGGCCTGCTTAAGGACCTGACGATTCGCGCCACATGAAGTTATTTAAGAATCTCCGTCTCTTTCAATGCCATGTTGTGTTATAATAAATTGTATTTCTAGTAGAAAGGTCTTAAGGTGACAACTCTTATTGAACATAAACGTGTAGAATTTTCAGAACTATTTTATGACCTAGTGTTTGTTTTTGCAA
>ERZ773272.292-NODE-292-length-20468-cov-31.120315_pt1 | contig 20468 bp, 14 predicted proteins | sample MGYA00511891_ERZ773272 | MGnify/ENA primary metagenome ERZ773272 (study PRJEB29015, sample SAMEA2738150) | human oral metagenome | biome: human oral; feature: human-associated habitat; material: saliva | place: China | collected 2198 ...
AGCTGATTCAGGCGCCCGGCTCCCCCGACACCGTGCTCAGCGAAGAACTGGACGCAATCGTCAAGGGCGGCGCGGAAGGCGTGCTCTGCATTGGTCTGCGTTCGGGCGCATCCGTGGTGGTGAAGATGAGCGACGGTTCGCACCGCGCCATGTACGCCGTGGCTCTGCGTGCACTGCAAGCTGGCGGCTACCTGAGCGCTGAAGAATGCGAGCGCCTACTTGCGCTGGTGGTTCACCCGGTGACCGGCGGCTACGTGGACGGCAAGCCGGTTGAGGTGGGCGAGCTGCGCGTACACGAGGAGCTCTTGGCTGAAGCTCCGGAGGGAAAGTAGCCGTGGCGATTCGACGTAAAACTTCCGAAGCAGACGGCATGGCGGCGGTACGCGAAGTGCGTGCTTTCTTTGAGGCGCAGCGTACGGCAGCCGGTGAGCCTGCGGATTTACATGCCCGAGGCGGGTACCTGCTGAACAGCCCCGAGGTGGCGCAGGCGTTTGCCGCGCTCCCCCGTTCGGTGCGCGCGACCTTCGTTCGCTTCACTCTTGAAGAGCTGGCGACCCTCGCCCCCGGCAATAGTGTGGAGGTACGTGTGCCCCCGCTGGGCGTGACCCAGTGCGTGGCGGGTCCTCGCCATACGCGCGGCACCCCGCCGTCCGTGGTGGAGGCGCCTCCGCTCGTGTGGGCGGCGCTGGTTCTGGGTGCCTGTTCGTGGGCGCAGGCGATGAGTGCCGGTGCGCTGGATGCTTCGGGCGAGCGTAGTGACCTTTCGGGTTTGTTGCCGCTCTTCTAGAATTCGCTACGAGCTCACAGGTCCACGCAGTTTTCGTGATTTGGCGTGTTTGGTGCCTGTTCTAGTGGTCCATCCTGAGGTATTTAGCGCATCTTTCACCGCATCGGCTCCGAAACCCGGTACACTTTTAAAGGTCTGGTGTATGCTACGGCACACACAGGCAGGTGTGAGTGCGGCAACACGCCCTAATCTTGCGCTTGCACAGACGCATCCGCAGTCCCATCGTCGAAAAGAAGTGAATTGATTCGCCCCGACGGAAAACTCACTCACGACCTCGATCCGATTGACCACGGCCCCAAGGACGCCTGCGGCGTCTTCGGCGTCTGGGCACCCGGCGAGGACGTGGCAAAGCTAACCTACTACGGCCTGTACGCACTCCAGCACCGCGGCCAGGAATCAGCAGGTATCGCAACCAGTAACGGCAAACGCATCCACGTGTACAAAGATATGGGACTGGTCTCCCAGGTCTTTGACGAAGCCACCCTCAGTTCCATGCCCGGCGACCATGCTATCGGCCACGCTCGATACTCCACCACCGGCGCATCCCACTGGGCTAACGCACAGCCCACCCTCGGCACCACCCCGCACGGCACGCTCTGCCTGGCGCATAACGGTAACCTCACCAATTCCGCTGACCTTTACGAGCGTATTCTCGAAAAGAACGGTGGCAAGCCCCCCAAGCACGGTGAGCTTGCTCAGGGTAACACCACCGACACCGCACTCGTTACGGCTCTACTGGCAGAGCACGACTTCGATTCCCTCGAAGAAGCAGCACTTGACCTATTGCCGACCCTGCGCGGTGCTTTCTGCCTCACCTTCATGGATGAGCACACCCTATACGCCGCACGCGATCCGCAGGGTGTACGCCCCCTCGTGCTCGGTCGTCTGGAGCGTGGCTGGGTTGTCGCATCCGAAACCGCGGCACTTGATATTGTCGGTGCGTCCTTCGTGCGTGAAGTGGAGCCCGGCGAGCTCATCACCATTGATGAGAACGGTCTGCGTTCCCAGCGTTTCGCAAAAGCTAAGCCCGCCGGTTGCGTCTTCGAGTACGTTTACCTGGCCCGCCCGGACACCACCATCTCCGGCCGTAGCGTCTACGAATCCCGCGTTGAAATGGGCCGCCAGCTCGCTCGTGAGCACGCGGTTGAGGCCGACCTGGTTATGCCCACCCCCGAATCCGGTGTTCCCGCCGCGATTGGTTACGCCGAAGAGTCCGGCATTCCCTACGGCAACGGCCTGGTCAAGAACGCGTACGTGGGCCGAACCTTCATCCAGCCCTCGCAGACCATCCGTCAGCTCGGCATCCGCTTGAAGCTGAACCCGCTCAAGTCCGTCGTGGCGGGCAAGCGCCTCGTCGTCATCGACGATTCCATCGTTCGCGGTAACACCCAGCGCGCCCTCGTGCGCATGCTCCGCGAAGCTGGCGCGAAGGAAGTGCACGTGCGCATCTCCTCCCCGCCCGTGAAGTGGCCTTGCTTCTACGGTATTGACTTCGCTTCCCGCGCGGAGCTGATCGCTAACGGCCTGTCCGTGGACGAAATCGCTTCCTCCCTGGGTGCCGATTCGCTCGGCTTCATCTCTCAGGACGGCATGATGGCAGCCACCGAGCAGCCCGCCGAAAACATGTGCACCGCATGCTTCACCGGCAAATACCCGATTGAGTTGCCGAGTGAGGAACGACGCGGCAAGTCCCTCTTCGACTCCGCGGAGAAGGGCAAGGGCGGACCCCTCGCCGGCAAGGCAGCTGAGGTAACCGTGGAGCGCCCCGTCCCCTCCAAGCCTGAGCATGCTGAGGCAGTCTCCATCGATACCCGCGAAGGCACCGACACTCTCGAAACGAAGTTCGACCCCTCCGCAGTACAGGTTGCCGCAGACGACGCCGGCATGGGCATGTGCAACCCCGGCCCCGACGCCGACCTCGAGGCATTGCTCACCGAGGCGGACCGCACTCCCGCCAACTCCTCCGCCACCACTACCCCGAAGGAATCCTAATGAGCGAGAACCCCACCACCGTAACCTACGCGAGCGCAGGTGTTGACGTTGAGGCCGGTGATCGCGCCGTCGAGCTGATGAAGGACGCCATCAAGGCAACCCACAACTCCTCCGTTGTTGGCGGCGTGGGCGGCTTCGCGGGCCTGTACGACGTCTCCGAGCTCGTCAAGTACCGCAAGCCCTACCTGGCCACCTCCACCGACGGCGTGGGCACCAAGGTTGCCATTGCTCAGGCCCTGGATATTCACGACACCATCGGCTACGACCTGGTTGGCATGGTTGTGGACGATATCGTGGTCTGCGGCGCCAAGCCCCTGTTCATGACGGACTACATTGCCACCGGCAAGGTCGTTCCCGAGCGCATCGCCGATATCGTGCGCGGTATCGCTGGCGCATGTGCACAGGCCGGTACCGCCCTGGTTGGCGGCGAGACCGCCGAGCACCCCGGCCTGCTGGCCGAGGACGAGTACGATGTCGCTGGTGCCGCAACCGGTCTAGTTGAAGCGGACGAGCTGCTCGGCCCGGACCGCGTGCGCGAGGGTGACGTGCTGATTGCCATGGCCTCCTCCGGTATTCACTCCAACGGCTACTCCCTGGTCCGCAAGGTCCTGAACGTGGCCGGTTGGGGCCTGGAGCGCCAGGTGGACGAGCTGGGTCGCACCATCGGTGAGGAGCTACTCGAGCCCACCCGCGTGTACGCGGCAGACTGCCTGGATCTGGCGGCTGCCTTCCCCGTCAACGGTGAGGACGGCACCACCGGTAGCGGTGTGCGTGGCTTCTCTCACGTGACCGGTGGCGGCCTGGCTGCTAACCTGGCACGCGTGCTGCCCCAGGGCCTGGAGGGTCGCGTGGACCGCTCCACCTGGCAGATTCCCGCCATCTTCTCTCTGATTGGTTCGCTGGGCAACGTGCCGCTGGCCGACCTGGAGCGCACCCTGAACCTGGGCGTGGGCATGATCGCCATCGTTGACCCCTCCGTGGCTGAGGCAGCTACCAAGCGTCTGAACGACCGCGGTATCCCCGCCTGGATCATGGGCGACGTTGTGGCTGCCGGTGACCCCGAGCCCAATAGCGCCGACTACATTCAGGGCGCTAAGGGCGTGGATGGCGGCGCGGTTCGCCTGCTGGGTTCATACGCTTCCTAACGTACTTGAGCGGTCATGAGACCGTACCGGAGGGCCGGGGTGGCTCCACTCGTGTGGGACCACCCCGGCCCTCTGCGTGCCGGATTATCGTGGGCTTCGGTTATTCCGCCATTTTGGCTTCTCCATGGAATCCCTTTCTCCACTTTCATGACACTCTTAGTTTTAATTCACGTTCTTTTAATTCTCTTTATTTTAATGACAAGAACATTTTCTCTGCATTAAAGTGCTTACACTATAGTGCTAATAAGCGCCCGGGTTCGAATCGGGACTGCACCACCCGCCTATTGAGCAGTACTTAACTTTCAACCTTAAGCTCAGAACTCCTTCAGCCGCGGGCAAGCTATTCCATCCCACAAGGAAAAATTCACATCTTTAATATAAAAAATATAGTTGAGATATACCTCAATCTCTTCTTTAGGTGATAGCTTAATGGGGTACCTTTATACGCCATCCAAAAGATATGCGCGATTCCATGCTTCTTAGCGTATCGACGGAAAATCTTTTCCTGCGTTCCTCGGTTTACGTCGCTTAGCAATACCTAACCGTAGACGAAAAACGCAGGACGGCTCCGGTACACACCGCACTATCCGCATACTCTCAACTCATCAGGAGATTTCTCATGAAGCTCCACTGGCCCGTGCCCTCAACTGTCCACTCCACAGCGTCACACAGAGCCAACCACCCCACCGTCATGAAACCCTTCCGCGCAGGCCTCGCCCTGCTGGCCACAGGCTCCCTCATCTTCGGCGGCAACCTTCCTGCAGCCCTTGCGCAGGCGCCCCACGAGGATGCCGCCCAGATCGACCAGGCCGAGGCTGCCGCTCCCGCTTCCCCCTTTAGCGTTCCCACCAACGCGGGATCGCCCCAGGGTGCTCCGCGAAGTGCTGCTCCCGGTTCCCTTCCCCAGCAGAAGTTTGATCAGTTCATCGTCACCTACACCGACGATGCAAAGCAGCGAGCCGAGGAGCGTAGCGGAGATGCTGAGGTGGCCGGAGGAGTAACCCCCGGTGACCTGGACAGCGGCATCCAGCAGACCATCGACTCCTCCGCGGCTTCCCTCGAAACCAGCGGCGGGGTTGTCCGCACCACCACCTCCAACGACGCAATTGTCCAGACCTCCAAGAAGCTGGATAAGCAGCAGGCCCAGGAGTTCATGGACCGTTTGGCCTCCAACCCCAACGTGGCCTCTGTGGAGCCCGACTACGTCAACTACCCGGCGGTCGAAAGCACCTTCGTCTTCAACGACCCCCTGTATTCCAAGCAGTGGAACCTCACCAACCCCACCGTCGGCATCGGCAACACCGGCAACGCGCGCCTGTATCGCGGCCTGAAGACGACCGTTGCGGTGATTGATACCGGTTACACCCGTCACCCCGAGCTCATCCACTCTCTAGTGCCGGGTTACGACTTCATTAGCAATCCGGTGAGCGGCCGCGACGGTAATGGCCGCGACGCCGACCCCACTGACGAGGGCGATCAGGCTCCCTTCAACCTCTGCGGCGACATGCAGGACGCGCAGATTTCAACCTGGCACGGCACGCACGTTGCTGGCATCATCGCCGCACGCGGCCAGAACCGCCAGGGTATTGCGGGTGTCTCTGACTTGGCCGCCATCCAGCCGATTCGCGTGCTCGGTCGATGCGGTGGCCAGACCTCGGACATCGCCGACGCCATCATGTGGGCGGCGGGCGGTCACATCAACGGCGTTCCCGATAATAAGCATCCCGCACAGATTATCAACCTGTCCCTGGGCGGCGTTCGAGCATGCCCCAACGCCTACCAGAAGGCCATTAATTTCGCGCTCTCTAGGGGCGCTATCGTGGTCGCAGCCGCCGGCAACGCCGGGATTGATGCCTCGCAGTTTGCTCCGGCCAATTGCAAGGGCGTCATCGCGGTGGGTAACAGCACCAAGAACGGCACCCGCGCATCGGACTCGAACTACGGCAAGACCGTTACCGTCTCTGCCCCGGGTACCGATATCCTCTCTCTGGGTATTGACAGCATCAACCGCCCCAACGGCAAGTACAACTACGTCTACAGGAGCGGCACCTCCATGGCGGCACCGCACGTGTCCGGTATCCTGGCTCAGCAGTTTGTGAACGGCGCAAACGTCAGCCGCCAGAAGGTCTACAGCTCCGCTTTCAACGCCGCGGCCAACCCGATTAAGTGCGACAAGGGCTACTGCGGACGCGGTATCATCAGTAGCCGCAAGATTGCTCAGTACGTAGGCAACCTGGACGCGCAGGGCAAGATGTCCTTTAGCCGCCCGCGCACCATTTACACCTCCAGGGTAATTACCTCCGCCCACCGCACGGCCCTGTCCGATATTGATGCACAGGACACCTCCGTTGAAGTTCAGGGCGGGCAGGCCCCGGATAGCGCCGAAGAGCCGGCTACGATGACCAACGATAACGCAGAGGCCATCAACCCCGATGCCGTCTCGGCCGACGCAGATTCCTCCGAGGAATCCGGCACCCAGTCGCAGGAGGCAAACGACCTGAGCGACGACGGGGACTCCCAGCAGGATGGGGACTACACGATGACTTCCCCCGTGCAGAAGCCCCGTGAGGCCGGCGAGCTCACCCTGGTGAGCTAAGCCCCCCCCCACATCGGGCGTGCTCTGCCTTCTGGACGAGCACTTTAAGCGCCTCGTCCCGCAAGCCCGGTTGTGCGTCAGGCGGGGCTCGGTGAAGGATCCTTCACCGAGCCCCGCCTTTGCCGTTCCCAACCTAACACCCCGCGCTCTCGGTGCTCTCGGTCCCCTCATGCCACGACCCATCAGGTGGTGCTCACGCGCTACCCGGCGGGATGGTGTTTGCGATAATGCGATACTTTATTCCTAAAATATCAATTCTGCTATGCAACTATTTATGCCGGGCTGAGGAATATCTAAATCTTTACTTTAATCTCTCAATATTGTCTTGACTAGGCAATTCTTTATTTTTATCCCAAAATCAAAAAAATACATTAGCTGTGCCACATTCCCGGTTTTTGGAGCTTTGCCATGAGGGAAAGGTGCTAGGATAGCAATATCTCACCGCATAAACCACTTCCGAAATAAACTCCTCCAGGGGCTTAGAAAACATTGCACATTAATGCAGTAATGTGCATTTTTCTTTCCGTTACCGCACTGCCAACGCGGCACACAAAGAAATATAAATGTTTTCCGAAAAGTGCATTTATGTGAGTGGGTCATCCTCACCAACTGCCGCTTCCGGCACTCACATATGCAAAGGACCCCGATGTCTTTTACCACTCATCCCTCCTCGCGCCGCATCGCACGCGTCGCACTGAGCATGGGAACCGCCGCAGCACTCGTGGCCTCCCTGGGCGCACCCGCAACCTTCGCGGCTCCCGCCCAGACCAGCAACGCAGCTCGCGCCGCAGCACACACGACCATCTACTCCCTCAGCTCCGATCAGCAGAAGGCAGGTTTCAACCGCTTCGTCATCACCTACACCGATGACGCGTTGAACGCCGGCGGCATCAACTGGGCAAGCCCCGCGGGCACCCAGGTCACCACCTGGAGCGATTCCCTCTACTCCGGCATCACCGCCGACGTGCAGAAGATCGACGACCTGCTCAATGTCAAAACCAACTACGTGCGCACCACCTCCCAGAAGGCAACCGTGGTGACCACTTCTTCCAAGCTCACCGCAGAGCAGGCGGAGAAGTACATGGCGGCGCTGAGCTCCAACGCCTCCGTCGCCTCCGTCGAGCCCGATCTGATGCGCCGCTCCAGCGCGCGCCGCCAGGCCGCCACCAGCACCCTGGCCAAGGCCGCAAGCGCTTCGAAGACCCAGGCTGCCGTTACCCCGAACGACACCCTGTACCCCCAGCAGTGGAACCTACACGACGCTAAGGGCATCTCCGCTCCCGAGGCCTGGGCCACCACCCAGGGCTCCGGCGTGACCGTTGCTGTGATTGACTCCGGCATCGTCAAGCACCCGGACCTCGATGCGAACGTTCTGCCCGGCTACGACTTCATCACCGAGCCCTCCATCGCCCGTGACGGCAACGGCCGCGACGCCGACCCCACCGACCAGGGTAACTGGGAAGAAGCAGGCGTCTGCAACGCTGACTCTGAGGCAAGCGAGTCGAACTGGCACGGCACCCATGTGGCCGGTTCCATCGCCGCAATCATGAACAACAAGCGCGGCATCGCGGGCGTGGCTCCCAACGCCAAGATTCTACCCCTGCGCGCCCTGGGCATGTGCGGCGGCTACGACTCCGATATCGCGGATGCTATGGTGTGGGCCGCGGGCGGCACCGTTGAAGGCGTGCCCGCCAACACCCACCCCGCCCAGATCATCAACCTCTCCCTCGGTGGCGAGGGTACCTGCCCCGCGACCTACTCCAAGGCCATTGCCGAGGTGAATAAGCGTGGTGCCATTCTGGTGGTTGCCGCCGGTAACGACGATCAGGACACCTCCAAGATTGCCCCCGCAAACTGCGGCGGTTCGATCGTGGTTGGCTCCACGAATCAGAAGGGTCAGCGCAGCGATTTCTCCAACTACGGCAAGATTGTTGATGTGAGCGCCCCCGGCGACGGCATCATGTCTACCGTGGACCTCGGCACCACCGTATCCACCGGTGCCGGCTACACCGAGTACGATGGCACCTCCATGGCGGCTCCCCAGGTGGCCGGCATCATCGCCCTGATGAAGTCCGTGGATCCCTCGCTGACCGCCGATCGTGCAAAGCAGGTTCTCAAGCAGAGCGCAAAGCCGCTGACCTGCGATGTGAACGCATGCGGTGCGGGCATCGCGAACGCCGCGAGCGCTCTGGAGGTCCTGCAGGGTAAGAACGCCGCCCCGGCGCACCCCAAGCCCAAGCGTGCACCGAAGTACCCGACCCGTGCGGCTCGCACCGGTTACGTGACCAACCCGACCACGAATCACAACCCGCCGTTCCTGATTACCCCGCACGGCCTGATTCCCGGTCAGTAATTCGGTGAGCTCTCACCCCTCAGTCTTCCGGCGGCGTTAGCCGTGGGAAACCTCAAAGAATGACAATCACAAAGCCCCTGCCGGGTACGTCCCGGTGGGGGCTTTGCGTGAACAGAACACCGCACGCATCGGGTGCGGTTTGATATCTCCCGACCGTCCTCACGACTAACGAGCGGGAGAGGCTGAGGGCTCGAACGGTAATCCGTCCAGCGCCGGTTGGCTACCGAAACGGGCCAACCGGTCTAGGTGGACCGGGTGCGCGAGCCGCGCAGGCCGGCAGCTTCCAGTCGAGCCGATTCGTAGCTGAGGGCGCGCAGACCAGAAGGAGACACTCCGCCGGAGCGTAGAACCACAGGCGCCTGCTCCCGGGCCACACCCCGGTACGAGCCACCGTGAGCCTGATTCTGTGCCCGGCCCACGGGGATCCGGGTGGAGTCGGCCTTCCGCGTGCCGGATTCTTGCGAGGGCTTATCCGCGAACACCCAGCGGCGCTGAACCGCAAAGCTCACCGGAATCAGGATGAGCTCGGTCAGGATCTTGGCCACCAGCAGGGACGCACCCAGGTCGGTCAGAGCTTCCATCAGAGCCGCGTTGGCTACGAGGATGCCCACCGCCAGCACGGTGTAACGTACCAGCGAGGAGGAGGTCGAGGGCATTGAGCCCCCATCATGCATAATTATGCGATTGACTGTGAAGTTCGTCAGCGCCGAGATGACGCGTGCCCCCACCACTGCCCCCAGGAGCGGAACCCCCAGAGCCACGAGCGCGAAGAGCGCGAGCGCATCCACCAGGAACCCGGTCACAAACGAGGACGCCAGGAAGAGCAGCAGCGGCGCGTAAATACGGGCCGAATCCTGCAGGGGCCTGAAGTGGCTGGTCGGGTTGCCCGGCTCGTACACCTTGACGATGGGTACCTGCACCAGCTCCACCTCGGCGCGCGTGGCGCGCAGCAGCATGGAGAACTCGTACTCGTACTTATCACCCGGAATCTGTAGCAGCCAGTCCAGGATCTGCGGAGTAAAGGCACGCAACCCGGTCTGCGTATCGGCCACGTGCTTTCCGGTGGCTAGGGCAAAGAACCCAACGGTTGCGCTATTGCCGACCTTAGAGCGCAGCGGAACCCTGGTGCCTTCCTCACCCGCATCCGGGTCGGGTAGGGTGCGCACACCCAGGACGATGGCCCGCTGTCCGGAGGCGGCCAGGCTCTCGGCGCGCGCACCCACACAGAAGATGTCCTGGGGGAGATGCTGGCCGTCCGCATCCGCGGTCACGAGAATCTCACCGGGGCGATTGGTCCGCGCCCACTCGATGCCGGTGCGCAGGGCCGCACCCTTGCCTCGGTTGACGGTATGGGTCCGAACGATGGCTCCATCCAGGTGTAGCTCGGCAAAAATTGGCGCATAGGTGCTGCCGGATCCATCGTCAATCACGAGGATCTCTGCGCTCGCGTCTTGCGCCTTTAGAGCGTGTGCAAGACGGACAAGAGACTGGTCAGGCTTATATGCGGGAATTAGAATAATCATGATGCGCTCCCGGCAATGTAGAGAATGTCACTGGTTCCACGCTCCTTCGTGCCACCCTGGGGGCGGTTGACCAGCTGGTTGTTGAAGACCATGGCGGAGGAGCCACCACCGTCCAGGTTGTAGGCGCTCACGCAACCCAGGTCCTTGAACATCTGCGCGAACTCGGTCATGGTTACGCCGCGCGAATAGTTGGTGGAACGGCCATCGACCACGATGAAGACCAGGTGGTTGGCGCCGAGCACACCCACACCGGTTCGAGGCTGGTTACCCTGAATCGAGTGGTTACCGAAGTTGGTGTCCACCTCAACGCTGTCGATGCCATCCACGATGGCGGAATCCTTCACCAGGGCCGGGCCGAAGGAGAGGGTGTTCCACACGCCCTCATTGACGAGGGTCTGGGCGTTGGTTGCGGTTTCGTCGTAGAGCTTGACGGAGCCGTCGCGGTAGAAGGCGAGGCCTTCACGTGCACCGGAGTCCCGGTAGACAACACCGTTTCGGATCACGATGCCGGTGGTACGGAAGCCGTAGTAGTCGCCGTTAATGGCCCAGATACCGTTGTGCTCCGAGGCGATATTCGAGGGGGTATCAATGATGTTCTGGCCGAACTTGTTGTTCGCAAAGGCGCTACGCAGCAGGGTCGCGTTATCGAGCTTGATGTCCGCGACGAAGGAAACAACCGCGTCGGAGCCGCTACCGGTGGTGGTGGAGGTGATGGTAATCGAGCCTTCGTTAGCGGTGAGGCTCTGGCCATCGATTTTCACCCCGGTCAGTTCGCTGGGGCTTGCGGTGGCGGAGCCGGATGCGGAGGCGTTCGCCTGGGCCGCGGCCGCCTCGTAGGCGGTGGTATCTTCGATCTCGGTGTGCTCTGCCAGGTAGCGGTTGTAGGCCCAGCCCGCGCCGCCGCCAACAACGGCGAGCGCGCCGAGGCCGCCTCCGATAAAGATACGGCGGGTGAGCTTCTTCTTGGCGAGCTTCTGTTCTACGGTGGCCTGCTCTGCGGCGGTTTGTTCTGCCGCGGCCTGGGTGGTCTGGTTGCTGTTCTGAGTCATGTTCTGTTCGTTATTCATGACTCTAGATTGCCCGTGTACTCTCAGCGCCAGGCATGACTAAGCTGTGCCTCAGCTATGTATGCTTATTCAGCTGAAATTATTTTATGCAGGGTTGTTCCGTCTTTCGAGGCCTCCGGCGGAGCGGTCTCCTTCGTGTTTTTCTCCGCTGCGCGTCCCCTTATCTGCGCTCCTCCCGGGGCTCGCCCTCTCGGCTTGGGGTATTGAGGGCACGAAAAAACCGGCTGAGCACCCCGTGCGGGGCCTCAAGCCGGTTCATCATCTGTAGAATACGCTCGGTCGATACCTACCGAATCATTCCGCGTATCCCTATGCCTCATCCTCGTAGGAAGCGTACTTTTCAGCGTATGCCGAGTAGTCGTCCTCGTCGTCATAACGACGGCGGGACGAATCGGAGGACTTGGTATTCTTCGCGCTACTGAGCTCACGCTCGAGAGCACTGTAGTCGGTCTCGGGGCTGAAGTACTTCATCTCCCGAGCCTGCCTTGTTGCTTTAGCCTTCTGACGGCCGCGCCCCATGGCGTGACCCCCTCTTTCATCCTGTCCGAAGCTACGGGCGCGCGGGGCACGCCCTCCCTCGGATCGTTCTACAGTCTTTACTACACTATAGAGTACCCTGTTTTGACGTTCAATGTCGCGCTCTGCAACACGTATTTTACGGAGCGGAGCACCCCTATGCACCAGAACATCCGTTTTATTTTTCTCGCTCTCGGCTCTCCACGCACGGAACCCCGCATCGAAGGCATACTCAGCTTCGAAGCGGGGTTCATGTCTCTCGAGCGGCTCACTCACAAGACCGGCATCGAGAGAATCAGCCGCACCGGTCATGACCTCCGGCGCGGGGTCTATGGGATTCCCAAGTTCCGGGCCCTAGCTTGCGGTGAAACTACCCAGCGAGGTGGCGTTCGAGGCCACGGAAGTGCTGGAGGCATCCACGCTATCGGTCGTGGTGTACACCGTGTAGCTCTGGCCCTTGGTGATATTGGCACTGGAAACCAGGATCAGTGCGGTGTTGGAGTTGGTCACCTTGTAGTTGGCCACCACCTTACCCGAGGAATCGGCCACCTGAATGGTCGTGCCGCTGCTGACATTCGACAGGTTCGTCAGCTTCACGTAGCCGCTGGTGGAGGAGGATGCGGGCGCCTCGAACATGTCGCCGGAGTTACCCGCAACCACGGTCGTACCGTTGAGCAACAGGTCGCCGTTGGTATCCAGCGAGGTGTTACCGCCCGTGAACGGGCCGTTCACGACCAGGGTGCCGCCCGAGAGGGTTGCCGTACCGTTGGAGTCGATGCCGTCGCCGTTTGCGTTCACGGTGATAGTACCACCGGCAATGTTGATGGTCGCGTCGACAACCTCGAAGGTGCCGCCGCCACCGCCCATGCCGCCGCCCATGCCACCGCCGCCACCGGCCGGGGGCTGACCCATGTTACCGGAGGGCGCCTGGCCACCTGCCGGGGGCTGACCGCCCTGCGCTGCATTACCCTGTGCCGACTGGCCGCTCTGGGTATTCTGCGCAGTCTGGTTGCTCTGCGCAGTCTGGCTGGTCTGCGTAGTGGAGCTCGACGTCGACTCGGTGCTGGATGAGCTGGAGGTGCTGTACGAGGCGTTGATGCCGTCATCGGAACTGGTCACGTTCACGGTACCGTCCAGGATATTGATGTACTGCGCCTCGATACCCTCGTTCGACTCGGTGATGTTCAGGGTACCGCCCGAAATCTCCAGCACGCGCTCGGCCTTGAAGCCGTCGTCACCGGCGGAGATGTTCACGGTACCGCCGCTCAGGCGTACCCAACCGCGGTTGCCGTCGGTGTCATTGGTTGCCTTGATGCCGTCCTTGGTTGCGGTCACGGTTACGGTGCCGTCCAGAATATCGACGTAGTCCTTACCCTTGATGCCGGTGTTCGCGGCGGTCACCTCCAGGGTGCCGGAGGCGATGACCAGGCCGTCCGTGGTGTGGATACCCTCTTCGTAGTTGCCCTCAACCTTCAGGGTGCCCTCGCCGGCAAGGGTCAGGTCACTCTTGGAGTAGATGGCTGCGTCGGGACTGCCGCTGGCGGTATCGGAGTAGGAGGAGCCGTCAGAGACGGTGTTCGTGCTACCCGAGGCGGTGTAGATAACGACCTCGTCCGCCTCAACCACGTTGATGGCCGCACCGGTGGAGTTGGTGATAGTCGCGTTATCCAGGATCAGGCGGACCATATCGCTGTCGGCTGCCTCAACCTTGACCTGGCCTTCGTAGGTGCCGGTGAGCTTGTAGTTGCCCGCCTTGGTGATGGTGATGACGCCGTCGCTGACGGTCACGCCGTCGGTCGCGGTCGGATTAGAAAAATCGATAGTAACTTCACTGGAGGAATCCCAGGTGACGTCCTTCGCGGAGTAGTGGGTGTCTTCGGCGAGTTTCGCGCCGTTCTTCACGTCGGTGGAGAAGGAATCGGCGGTCTTCGACTTGGTGTCGGAATCGCTCGAGGTGGAGGTGCTGATGGCGCTCGTCGCGCTGGTGTTCGATGCCGAGGTTGCCGAGCAGCCGGTCAGGGCCAGGGCCGCCAGGAGGGTAATGGAGGTTGCACTCTTGATCATATTGCTCTTTTTCACGGTATTCCTCTTCGTGGTTCACAAGCACTATGTAGTGCCGCTGCGGTTTTCGGGTAAGTCTTTGAGGGGTCAGGCGTACTCTTAGCGAATCCTGTTGGTGCCTGCGCCCGGTCAAGGCTATGTCTGGTCAGGATCCGGTTCCATCCGCGCGGGTAGAGCCTGCTACCCTACCCGCGCATCCGGGGTGACGGCCCTAAGTGGCCGCGCAACATTCGGTCAGAAGCTTGCGGTAGTCTTCCTCGGTCAGCGCATCCACGTCGGGACGGGTGCCGTTGACCGGTTCCAGGTGCATCCAGTTCTCCAGGGTCTCTTTCCACTTGTTGCTTGCCAGCTGCGGGTTCAGCGCCGCCATGCCGGTTGCAAACTTGGAAATCTTTGAGGGGGTGATGCCCGCATCCCAGAGGTGCTGATCCGCTACGGAGGGCTCCACACCCGACTTGGTTTCGATGATGACCGTGTTCGGCAGGCCGTAGGTGGTGCCGACCAGGTTGCCGTGGAAGTTACGGTAGTTCACGCCCGCCATGAGGATGTTCTCGGACAGCGGGGTCCAGGTCAGGTTGGTGTCCACCGTCATGCGGGAGGCGACCGGGTTCTTCTCGCTCTGCGGCAGGAAGACCGTGGTACGGCGGTACCCGGTGGTCAGGACCGCCTCCAGCTTGTGCACGGGGCCCGCGAGGATGTCACCAAGTGCCGCAGTGATGTACTCGTGGCCTTCCGCGGTGAGCGTATCGCGCTTCTCGAAGGTGTACGGGATGCGCTTCTTGACGGTCATGTCCTGCTCGCCGTCGGTCTTGACCTCCAGGAAGGTCAGCTTCGAGTCCAGGTAGCTACGGGTACGGATTTTGAAGGTATCGTCGCGGCTGTAGGCTGCCGAATGGTAGCTCTGCATCTGCGGGGTGTCGAAGTAGACCGAGTCGTAGGCGAAGTCACGCTGGCCCTTGATGTCCATGACGGAGGCGTCTGCGTCAAGCGTGGAGAGTACCTTCGCGGCGGTTTCCGCATCGACGATGTACTTACGGTCCACACGGGTCTGCATGGCTGCCTTCTCGTTCATGGCTTCGAGACTGATGCTCTTCCACTCTGCGGGGATGATGTTTGCGGCTGCGTTCGTCATGGTCCTATCCTTCTGGGGTTCCGCCTCGATTCGTTGAAGGCGGCGGGAGTAGTGCGTCTGTCGTGGATTTTAGATTTTGGGGTGGTGCCTACCGGGCTTACTTAGCGACGGGAGTCCGCTGGAGCGGCATCATCCGGGTATCCAGCGTGGCGTACGCCTCGGCGGTGGGCGCTACCGGCTGAGTTGCCGTGGGCTGGCGGGTTGCGGTTACCTGCGGTGCTGCTGCCTCCACCGCTGCGGGAGTGCCGCCCTCGGTGGTCTCCTTGGGCTGGTAGGTGATGGTAGCTCGGGTCAGGTCGTTCACCAGGTCCAGCTCGGTCACCTTGACCGAGGTGATGGCGTAGCCCAGGCGCTTGCCCAGGTAAGCCTTGAGCTCTTCCTCATCGCTAATCGCGCGATCGGCGGTGACGGTCTGGGTCTGTCCCTTGACCGCGGGGGCGCTACGCGTATCCAGGATTGCGATGAGAGCCACCAGGGCCGCCATCAGGATGAAGGCGATGTACGCGGGGCTGATGTTGATACCGGCGATCATGCCGACCGAGAGTGCTACGAAGTAGTAGCCGACTTCTCGCTGGCTCAGGGCGGTGGAGCGCAGTCGAATAATCGACAGAACGCCGAAGAGGCCCATGCCCATGGCCGAGGCGTTTGAACCCGCCGAGACCAGGGCCACCGAGACGGTGAAGATACCGGCGTTGATGACCGCGTAGGAAATCATCATTTCGCGGTTGCGGTGACGCACCAGGTAAAGGGTGCACAGGATTGCGATCGCGAGGGCGTCTGCAATCGCCATGGTCAGGATTGTCATGGGGTGCTCCAGGTCGTGGGGTAGGTTTCCAGCTTCCCGAGCCGTCTGTTCTCGGCTCCGGCTTGAGTACCTACGTGTTCTGCTTGGTTTCTAGAATCCCGTCCGAAGCTGTGTCACGCCTGTGCGCTCTGTAATTCTCACTTATGTCTTCGCAAACACCGATTAAATGACTGGTCAGAGCGTTTTACCTTTAAGGTTTTTTCAATTACCGGGGCGCAGTGAGGCGGTCAGCCGCGCCCGGATACAACAAATGGGGCCCCCTCTATATCAGAGGGAGCCCCACTCGGGTTTCTAGGGAGTAACCCTAGAATTCAGTATGTACTTATGCCTTCTTGCGCATGCGGGTTGCCACGATGGTTGCACCACCGGCACCCAGAGCAATCAGACCCAGGCCAGCAGCGGTCATCGCACCGGATGCACCGGTCTTAGCCAGGGAAGAAGAGCTCTTGGAGGATGCGTTCGAGGAACCGGAGCCCAGGTTGTCGCCGGACCCGGAGCCCAGGTTGTCATTGTCGGAGGAACCCAGCACGAGGTTATCGGAATCCTTGGAGCTCTTGGGAGCTGCGGAATCGCCCTCAGCGTGGTCGCCCTCGGGAGCGGCCTGGTCCTCGGACTTCTGCTCGTCGGACTTCTGCTCGTCAGACTTCTGTTCCTCGGACTTCTGCTCGGCAGGCTTCTGGTCCTCGGCAGGCTTGGTTTCCTTAGCGTCCTCAACTGCGGGAGCGGAAGGCTCCTCGGAGGCGCTAGCCGAAGGAGAAGCCTCCGACGGGGTCGGGGTGGGCTCGGTGGACTCGCTCGGAGCCGGGGTGGGCTCGGTGGACTCGCTCGGAGCCGGGGTAGGCAGCGACTCGTTAGCGGCCTTAATGGTCACGGTAGCTGCCTTACCGCCGCGGGGAACGTCGCCGTCCTTCAGGGAGCCGGACAGCAGGTAAATGTCAACGGAAACGCTGCCGTGCAGCTCTGCCTGCCAGGGAACGGTGACGGTGAAGTTGCCGGCTTCGTCGGCGTGGATCTCCAGGTAGTCCTGGCCGTTAATCTTCACTGCGCCCTTGTTCAGCTTCAGGGCCAGCACGGAGCCGGAGGCGCCGTCAGCGGTCTTGAAGCCCTCACCCGCGATGGTCAGGCCCTGACCCTCAACCCAGGTGTCGGGGGTGATGAGGCGTGCGGAATCCGCGTAAGTAAAGGAAATCTCCTGTGCAGCTTCGTCAGCGAAGGTAGCGGGGACGGTAGTAGCAACCAGGCCACAGCTAATCAGGGCGGTGGCACCGATGCGTGCGATGTTGTTTCGAATGCTCATGCCCCCCATTCTAACGACCGAACCTGACAATATCGGGGTGCATGATGCCGATTTAACATGAGCTGACTCACTTAATGGGTCCTTCTTGAAGAATTCTTGAGGGGCGAGTTGAAGAATCAATCGCATATTCAAAGAATTCGAACGCTACCGGCACCTTGGAATCCGGGCGTTAGTTTAGACGGTTTTCCGTCCGTAAACCCACTCAACGCCCTACCGCTCGGGACCCCGTTAAACGCAGAATCCCCCACGCCCGCGAGGCGAGCGAGGGGAATCCTGGAACAACGCATCCGATGCCCGGAGCACCGGATTCCTAAACTCTAAACTTAGGAGTTCTTGCGACGGAGCACAGAGGTCACGCCCGCAATACCCAGGCCAACGGCCACCATTCCCAGGCCGGCCACGGTGAACACGTTCGAGGCGCCGGTATTAGCCAGCGAGGAACGCTGCGCGCGACTCGAGAGAGAGGCGCTCGACGAGGAAGAGCCGAGACGGTCCTGGGCGCCCGATCCGCTGGAGCCGAGGTTGTCCTGCGAGGAGGAGCTGCCATTCGAGGAGGAACCACCGTTAGAGGAGGAGCCGCTGTCGACAACCTCGCAGCCGAGGCCGTTATCATCGGCGTCGAACTGCTTACGGAAGTCCGGGTGGCTCGAAGGAATGGGAGCCAGGCCAGCAGCGGAGACCTCGGAGCAGTTAGCGAAGCGAGTGCTCTCGGGCGAAGGCTGTTCGGTTGCGGGAGCCTGAACGCTCGAGGAGTTACCCAGCTGATCCTGCTCGGCGGGTGCCTGCTGGGCACCGTTCTTCTGCTCGGCCTTCTGGTCGTTCTTAGCGGTCGTTACCTTCTGGTCGGCCTTCTTCTCGTTCTTTACCTCAGCGGAGGCAGAGGGAGAAACAACGGTAGACGCGGAAGCCGACGCGGGGGCGCTCGGGCTCACCGAGGCGGAAGCGGAGGCCTTCTCATCAGCACGGTTCTTCACCTCGGCATCCACCGAGGCGACGGTCTCGTCAGCCGCGGGAGCCGATGCCGAGGGGCTGGCAGAAGCATCATCCTTGGATTCCTTCTTCGGCTCGGCGGTAGCGCTGGCGGATGCAGAGGGCTCGGCGGTAGCACTGGGGGATGCGGAGGGCTCGGCGCTTGCCGAAACGCTTGCCGAGGCACTGGGGCTCTCGGGGGCCACGGAACGAGCCTCAATCTTCACGGTCGCAGCCTTACCGCCGCGAGAGGTGTCGTTATCCTTCAGGGAGCCGGAGAGCAGGTACACGTCAACGGAGACGCGATCCTCCAGGTCGCTCTGCCAGGGAATCGAGACGGTAAATTCGCCCTTATCGTTGGCGGTTACCTCGAGGTAGTCCTTACCGTCAATCTTAATGGCGCCCTTGTTGAGCTTAATAGCAATGGTCGAGCCGGAGGCGCGGTCCTGGGTCAGGAAGCCCTCGCCGGAGATCTCGAGGGTTTCACCCTTGTACCAGACCTCGGAGATGTGAGAGGCGGCACGGTCCTGGTATTCGTGAGTGACGGTCTCGCCGTCATTCTGAGCGAAGGTGGCGGGGATGGCGGTCACAACCAAACCGCAACCGATGAGGGCCGTGGCACCGAAGCGAGTGATAGTGTTTCGAATGTCCATTCCCTCATTCTAGCCCCGGGTTCCAAGGTATTTTCACCAGTCAAGGGTGTATTTGCAATGAATTGCAACACAACCGCGGGCGGGTGGTCGCAGCGGCCGGACCATCGAGAGCCTAACTGTCAATCGCATCAAGCATGAGCTCCAGGGCCTCCCCCACCCCGGTGCGCCACAGGAAGGTGGCCTTCGTATCCGCACGGCCCGGACCACCGTTAATGACGGCAACCGGTTTGCCGGCACGCAGGGCCTCCAGCACAATCTTGTAGCTGCTCATCACCGCCACCGAGGAACCGACCACCAGCAGCGCCGAGCACTCGGCGAGCATGGCGTCCTTGCGCGCCTTGCGCTCGGCGGGCACGGACTCGCCAAAGTACACCACATCCGGCTTGAGGCGGGTCGAGCCACACCCCAGGCAGGGCACCATCCGAAAATCTTGGATGTACTGCTGATCCAGCTCCACGTCACCATCGGGGTTCACGCGCACATCCCGGCCTTCCAAGCGGTCCAGGTAGCCAGGGTTCGCGGCATCCAGGCGCGCATCCAGGCTCTCGCGGCCCTCATCCTGACCGCAGTCCAGACAGACGATGCGCGATAGGTCGCCGTGTAGCGCCAGCAGATTGCGACTTCCGGCGCGGGCGTGCAGGCCGTCCACGTTCTGCGTGATGATGCCGCTAATAGCGCCCAACTGCTCGAGCTCGGCGAGCGCGTAGTGAGCGCGGTTCGGCTGGGCGCGGCGCATGCGACGCCAACCTACGTAGGAGCGAGCCCAGTAACGCTGACGGGCGGCATCATCGTAACGGAATTCCTGGTAGGTCATGGGACGGTGGTCGTGCAGGGATCCGCCCGGGCCGCGGTAGTCGGGGATGCCGGACTCGGTGCTCACGCCGGCACCGGTCAGCACGAGAACCTTACCCTCCTTGAGTAGGCGAGCGATGCCCTCGGCGGCATACCTCTCGTCGTGGGGTTCGGCGGTATCCGCCACGACCCGCTGGATAGAGCGAATCGCGGCCCTATGCACGGAGGCAATTTCTTCGCGCTGTTCACCGGCGGCGGCGAAGTTCTGGTGGTCGGTCCAGCGGTCCATTCTTCTCCCATGCTCTATGTTCTCTATACATTAAAAGGCTGTGGGGCACCCCCTTTCGAGGGTACCCCACAGCCTATTTCTTGCGGTTTCGAACTCGCGGAGTCAGCCACGGGCTAAGCCCGCCCGGCTAATCGGATTCACCCGGCTAACCGGTTGAGCTTAGTTCTCAGCCTTCTGCTCACGCTCGGAGGTCACCGACAGGCCATCGCTGGCAACGTCCGGGTTCACATCCACGGTCACGGTGTCGCCGTCGTGGATTGCACCGGAGAGGATGCCGCGAGCCAGGCGGTCGCCAATCTCGCGCTGAACCAGGCGGCGCAACGGGCGGGCACCGAACGCCGGGTCGTAGCCGGTCTTGCCCAGCCACTCGAGGGCTGCCTCAGTCACGTTCAGGGTGAGGCGGCGGTCCTCCAGGCGCTTAGCCATGCTCTTGATTTGCAGGCCCACGATCTGGCCCAGGTTCTCAGCCGACAGGGGCTGGAACATGATGA
>ERZ773272.294-NODE-294-length-20399-cov-46.717361_pt1 | contig 20399 bp, 15 predicted proteins | sample MGYA00511891_ERZ773272 | MGnify/ENA primary metagenome ERZ773272 (study PRJEB29015, sample SAMEA2738150) | human oral metagenome | biome: human oral; feature: human-associated habitat; material: saliva | place: China | collected 2198 ...
CACGAATCACACGGTTCAGCTTCACCTCAGAAGCGCGGCCCTGCGGATCCCACGGGCCCGAACCAATATCAAGGTAATTCGGATCAGCGTGCTCACGGTTATTGTGATCCTTGCTGGTCATCATCAGCGCCAGCAAGTACTCACCGTCACGACCCACCAGAAGCACCGGGCGGTCCTTACCCTGCGAATGGTCCTCCTCGAAGGGAACCCACGTCCACACGATTTCACCCGGGTCAGCGTCGCCATCCAGGGAAGGCGAGTACTCAAAGTTGATCATGTCGCGGTAATCGCCCGGGTAATCCGAACTGTTCGATGCACCGGTCGAGGCCGGTGCGGAAGGCTTCGGGGCGCTCGGCTTAGGCGCCGAAGAGCCGGAGGTACGAGCCTCACCCTGACGAGATTCACCCTTGTGAGATTCATTCTTCTGGGAGGACTCGGAGCCGCCCTTAGACGCAGTAGCGTCGTTGAGGGCATCCTCTGCCGCCTTCTGCAGGAAGGGCAGCAGGGCAAAGAAAATTTTCTTCAGAATTTCGAGCATGGGCTCTATTATGCACTACAGGCGCGGAGGTAGAGCAATCGCCAAAACAGCCTGCTCCACCGCATACACAGCATCCTGCGACTCGCCCTTCAGCTGGGCGTCCGCATCAGCCAGAAGCTGCACAATATGCGCCAGCTGGGCGCCGGTAAAACGGCGGCCGTCACGCTGAGCCTGCTCAACCTGCCACGGTGACATACCCACCTCACGCGCCAGCTCATTAGCGCTCATACGCACATGATGCACGCGCGCAATATTGCGGATACGCATAGCGAGCGCACCCAGCATCGGAATCGGCTCCGTGCCGGTGGCAAGGGAGTGGCGGAGCAGACGCAGAGCCTCCGGGGCGTTACCGGAAATCGCGGCGTCACTCACGCGGAACGCGGTGACTTCGGTGCGGCCGCCGTAGTAGCGGTTCACCGCTTCCTCGGTGATTTCGCCGGGTACGTCTGAGAGCAGCTGCTGGCATGCGGCGGCAAGCTCCGCAGTGTCGGAGGAGGCGGCAGTCAGCAACGCCAGGGCGCCGCCGGTAATCGGGCGCTGGGCGGCGGCGAACTCCCCCGCCAAGAACTCGCTCTTCTCGCGGTCGGTCTTGAGCGCCTTGCAGTTGATGAGCACGAACTGGGAGCGCACCAGGTCGATGAGCTTCTTGCCGCGGTTACCGCCCGAGTGGTTCAGAATGAGCATGATGTCCGGCTCGGGGGCGTTCAGGTAGGCGAGCGTATCGGTCAAAAACTCGTCACTCATGGAGGCTACGTTCTCAACCTCAATAATCTTCGCCGAACCGAACAGGGAGGGCGAAGCGTGCAGAATCAGCTCCCCCGCCGTGTAGGTGGCGGCGTTAATCTGAACGCGGTCCACCTCCGGGTGGATGCTGCGGAACAGCTCACGCAGGCGTGCGGCAGCACGGGAGGCAAAATACTCCTCCGGGCCGTAGAGCATGACGGCGGGTGCCGGGGTGACGGTACGCCACGCGGTGTCGAGGGCGGGGCCGCCTCGGCGGGCGTAGCCTCGGGAACCACCACGCTGGGTTGAACGCTTACGCTCGGACACGCTTATCACTCGCCTTTATCTGCAGGGTACGGGCTGAACTCGGCCCCGCTGCGCACGGGGGTGCGGCGCGGGTAGAGTCTCGAGTATCCATCATAGCGTTTTCTTCTTGGGCGCCTCCTAGCGTTGGTCGGGGTTAGTCGGGCAGGGTTAGGCTCTTAGGCTTTGGCGTGAACGGTGTGCGGTACCACCCGCAAATACTGCCGGTGCGTGACCGCACGGTAGCGGCGCGCATCCACCCACCAGAGGGCAACGCTCAACGCCAGCACGCAGAAGGCGCTACACACCACCGCCGGGACGCTCGAACCGGGCTCCCACGGGTTACCCGGCGCGTGCGCGGCAGTGTGCGCCGCCCACTCGATACCCTGCGCGGTAAGACCACCGGCACGAAGGCACACATCCGCCAGAGTGGGCAGACTCAGGAGCACGAATCCGAGCGCCACCAGCCCGGCGAGCATACTCAGCGGCGCCAAAGGCGCGGCAATCAGGTTCGCCGGAACAGAGTAGAGCGGCACCTTACCGCTCATCGCCAAAATCAGCGGAGTACACCACAGGGACGCCACAATCGGCGCGGCGAGCATTTCCGCGCAGAACACCGGCATGAGGCGCATGAGCAGGCGAATCAGCGGCGGGCCCAGCAGAATCAGCGCGGAAGTTGCCGTCACCGACAGGGCGAACCCCATATCCACGGCGAGGTGCGGGGCGGCAAGCAAACACATCAGCACCGTTGTTTGAAGCGCCGCCAAGGACTGACGACCCGAACCGCGCAGCATCGCGTAAGCACCGAGCAGACCCATGGCGAGGGAACGAATCACGGAACCCTCAGTCTCCAGCAGCATGGCGTAGGCGAGCACCGCCGCAACCCCGCACAGCACCATGACGCGGTGCGGAATGGCGAGGGTACTCAGCCGATGCACGAGCGGCGGCAGGACGTGGGCGTTTGGCTGGGTGGGTTGTTGAGGGTAGGGAGGGTGCCGGGGGTACGCGGGGCGGTGAGAACGACCCGCGCCTCTGTCCCGGGTTCTCCCCCGCAACCGCTGCCTCCAGGAACGAAGTAGCAGGTACATACTGGCGAAACGGTACGGGCGAATCGCCAGCACCAGCCGGTACGCGCCCAAAAACACAATGGCAATATTCGCCCCGGACACCGCCGTAATATGGCTGAGCCCGCTGAGCTTATACTCCTCCCGCGCGGTGGAACTCATCAGCGAATCATCCCCGTAGGCGGTGCCCAAAACCAGCGCCGCCGACTCCGTGTCGAGGGTATCCAGGGCGCGGGTGCGCAGCTGTTCCTTGAGCGTGGACAGGTACGGCTCCTCCACAGGCCGGGTGATAGTGTTCGACCCGGCACCGTAGGCGAGGGCAGGCGCGGGGAAAATAGTTGCGCCGCTCAGCTTCGCCGTGGAACCGTTAAACTCCACCATGCCGAGGGCAGTCACCTTCATGCCCGGATAAATTGCATGCGAGCGCACAGTGCCGCTCCCCCGCTGCTGAGCCGCCGATCTCATCCCCGCGCTCGCCTCCGAACTTGCTTCCAGATGCTGCGCGGCGCTCTTTGCCGAACCGTCACGACGGTACACGCGCACCCGCTCATTCACCAGCGCACGCACGCTCCGCCCCTGAATTTCCTCCAGCTTAATAACCACCAGAGTAGTGCGCGGATCCACGCGGCGAACCTGCTCCACCGTGCCGTTCAGGCGAAGCGAGGCACCCTGCGCCTGCTGTAGCGTGGCGCGGGATGCATCCACCCCCGTAGCGCACAAAAGCACCGCCTGAACGGTCACAATGCACGCCAGAAAAACCAGCTGCCCCGTCGTGCGAAAGAGCAGGCTGTAGGGCATCACCGCACGCGGCGGAAAGAAGAGCAGAATCGCCAGGCACCCCAGCAGGGCAATGAGCACGCACGCCAGCGGATGCACCACCCGCCACGTGCCCACGGTCAGCGCCGCCGCGGTAAAAGCCCACAGCGCCAGCACCGTGAAACTCAGGCGAAGATCCAGGTGAATGAGGCTTCCCTGGGCGCGCAGCTCCTGCTCATCGCGGCGGGTACGCCACCGCTCAGCACCGATGCTCCAGCGGTAGCGGGCACGGCGATACGCCGTCGCCGCGGACCCGGTAAGGCGCAAGGACCCGGGAAAGAGTTCCCGAGCCCCCGCCTGCTGGCGGTTCCACCTGCGGTTCAGGCTACGGTTCTGCTGGCGGGTTTGCCGGTGGTTCTGCTGGCGGTGCATTAGACCGTCACCAGCGGGCGCAGATTCTCCAGCATCGACGGACCAATGCCGGGCACCGCATCCAGCTCATCCACGCTACGGAAACCGCCGTGCGCCTCACGCCAGGCAATAATGCGCTGAGCCATCGCAGGACCAATACGCGGCAGGCTCTGCAGCTCCTCCGCGGTGGCGGTGTTGATGTTCACCGGGGTTGAGCCCTTCTGGACGCTTCCCGAAGCGGTCAGCGTGCGTGCAGGCTGGGGCTGAGTACCGCCCTGAGATGCACCATTCGCCGCGTTACCCTGACCAGTATTTGCCGTGCCGCCATTGGGCTGAATCTGCGCCGGGGCGGCCGTCTCACCACGATGCGGCACATAAATCTGCACACCGTCACTCAGCGCACCGGCAAGGTTCACGCGATCCAGGTCAGCATCCGCGGCGGCACCGGAGGCGGCGGCAATCGCATCCACGGCACGGCCCTGCGCGGGCAGCGTGTACACGCCGGGGTTGTTCACGGCACCCGCCACGTGTACCCGCACGGTAGCCGCACCGGAGGTGCCACCCCGCGCAGATTCACTCGGGTTAGCGCTCGGGTGGGCGGTGGACTGGGTGCCGGGTTGAGTGCCAGGCTGAGTTCCGGGGCTCTGCTGGGCGCCCACCGCCTGCACCGACTCGGCGGTAGCACTCGGGGAGGCAATCTGCTCGGCACGCGGTGCCGCCGAAAACTGGGTCACACCCCACACCACGGCAACCAACGCCAACACCGCCACCAGAAGCAGTACGCGCGGTGACAAACCCCAACGGGTACTGCGGGTGGTGCCGGGCTGATCGGCTTGCTCCCACTCCGCCCAGTCGTCCACCTCGTTCCAGTCGGGCTGCTGATCCCAGTCAGCCCAGCCGTTCGGCTCCGGGTGGGATGGCGCTGGCTGAGTGGTAGATACATGCTGACTGGTAGGTACAGAGTGGGCGGCAGGCGCGGGCTCAGCGGGTGTTTCTTCGGCAGGCACCTCCGCCGGCGTTACCTCAGCGGCAATAGCCAGCGGCACGGTGTCCTCGGCATCCGGCGCACCGTTCTTGCGAGGGCGCGGGCTGCGGTAGAGGCTGTTCATCAGGGAGCGGGTGCTACGCTGCGCGCCGCCCTGCTGCGTTGTGCCGCCTTGCTGAGGTGCGCTGTCCTGTACAGGGCTCTGTACAGCATTCTGGTCGGGGTTGGGGGTCATGCTCGTCATATCCCTACCCTAGGCTCACGCGCGCGAACGCACGAGCGCACGCAAAGAACCTGTGGATAACTCCCCTCGCACAACGCGAAAGGAGCTATCCACAGGCTCATTTTTGAAAAATATGCGGTTTTTGTTCAAAAACAGCGGGTTGCGGTTTGTCATAAAACCGTCACAAACACCTCGGCCACACGAGCTTCCCGCACCGTTTAAGACCAGAATCTAGCCTCCGCTTAGTCCTCGCGCGGAAGCTCAGTACCCGGAACGCCCAGCTCCGAAGCACGCTTATCAGCCATCACCAACAGGCGACGAATACGGCCCGCAATCGCGTCCTTCGTCATCGGCGGATCAGCCAGACGACCCAGCTCATCCAACGACGCGTGCTTATGCAGCACACGCAGCTCACCGGCGTAACGCAGATGATCCGGCGCCTCATGACCCAGAATCTGCAGGGCACGCTCCACGCGGGCGCTCGCCGCAACAGCCGCCTGAGCGCTACGGCGCAGGTTCGCATCATCAAAATTCGCCAGACGGTTCGCGGTCGCACGAACCTCCTTGCGGGTGCGCGCCTCACGCCACGTGGTCAGGGTGCTAGTCGCACCCATACGCTCCAGCAGCTGCGAAATGGTCTCGCCGTCACGCACCACCACACGGTCGGTGCCGCGCACCTCGCGTGCCTTCGCAATAATCTCCAGGCGACGAGCCGCACCCACCAGCGCGAGCGCCGCCTCCGGACCGGGGCAGGTAATCTCCAGGGAGGAGGAACGGCCCGGCTCAGTCAGCGAACCGTGCGCCAAGAACGCACCGCGCATGACCGCCTCGGCATCCTGCAGGGAGCCGTTCACCACAGCCGGCGGCAGGCCACGCACCGGGCGGCCACGCAAATCCAGCAGGCCGGTCTGGCGAGCCAGCGCCTCACCGCCGTGATCCACACGCACAATGTAGCGGCCACCTCGACGCAGGCCACCACCGCTGACGCTGGTCAGCTCAGAGTCGTGACCGTAAATCTCCGCAATGGTGCGGCGCATGCGGTGGGCGGTTGCCTCGTGATCGACCTCAGACTCCACCACGATTCGCCCCGAGACAATGTGCAGGCCTCCGGTAAAACGCAGAATCGTAGAGATTTCTGCCTTACGAGCAGAGACTTTCGTTGCCTCGTAGTTGGCGAGTTCGTCCTTGACGAGCGTGGTTAATGCCATGAAAGGTCCTTCTGGGCGTAGTGTTTAAGTCTAAAAATCAGGAAAAGGGCGCACAAAACAGCCAGCTCAAGCAGCACGCCTGAGCCGCAAATCCAAGCCAGTCAATCTAAGAGCTCAGCTCAAACGCTTCGTTATACGCAGCCGCAAGCTTCAGCGGGTCGTGCACATTCGGCTGGGCGCTGGAACGCAGATGCGCCCACACAACCTTCGCACCCATCGCAGAAGCCTCACGCTCCAGCTCGGAACGGTGATCAGCCTGCATGTCAGCGTCAGCAATCACCGCGTCAAGGTGCAGCTTCGGGGCGTACTGGCGCAACAAATCCAGGTGAGTTGCCGGGGTGAAGCCGACCGTCTCCTTATCGTCGGAGAGGTTCATGACCACGCAGCGGCGCGCCTCCGTGCGGATAATCGCCTCACGCTGAGCGTCCAACAGCAAATGCGGCAGAACCGACGTACGCCACGAACCCGGACCCAAAACAATCCAGTCGGATTCTTCAATGGCGGAGAGCGCCTCCGGGCAGGGGCGAGCATTTGCGGGAGACAGACCAATATCGTGAACGCGTTCCTCCTTGGAGAGGTTCACCTGGCCGACCACCTTCACACGCTCAATACCGCCGCCGTTATGCTCACGCAGCACGGTGCCGTAAATGACCATCGGATCCAGCGCCATCGGCAGCACGCGGCCGCGCGCATTCAGCAGGGCACCCGCCCAGTCCAGACCGGCAACCGGGTCATCCAGCAGCTGCCAGAGAGTCGCAATCAGCAGGTTACCGAGAGCATGGTAATCCAGCGGGAACTCACCCTCATAACCTTCGGGCGCGCTAAAACGATGCTGCATCACATCACGCCACGTGCGACCCCAATCGGTGTCATCACACAGCGCAGAAAGCGCCATACGCAAATCCCCCGGAGGGAGAATACCCATCTCCTCACGCAAACGACCCGACGAGCCGCCATCGTCAGCAACCGTCACAACAGCCGTCAAATCAGGCGTGACGTGGCGCAGCGCAGACAGGGAACCGTACAGCCCGTGGCCGCCGCCCATCGCCGTGACCTTCGGCGAACGGTGCGTGGTCTTCAACAGGCGCAAAGCCTGAGTCGGCAGAGCCGGCAGGCGCGGAATACCCTGAGTGTCATAACTGGTCGAATGGGTGGACATAGTAATACCTCACATACCCGGAAGGAACGGTATGCCGGCCCCACGGGTGCGGGGCCGGACGGCGGCTAATGAATCACGACGCGGTGGTTGGGACGCGCCGGGAAAAACTTACTCGCGGCCCTTGTCACGGTGCTGAACATTCACGTTCAGCTCACCGAAAGCAGAGAGACGACGAGCCAGTTCCTCCGTCACAGCCACGGAACGGTGCTTACCACCGGTGCAGCCAATTGCGATGGTGGCGTAGTACTTGCCCTCACGGCGGTAGCCCTCAAGCACGGGGCGAAGGGCCGCAAGGTAGTTGCTGATGAACTCCTCAGTGCCCGCGTGCTCCAGCACGTAGTCGCGCACCGGGGCGTCCTGACCGGTCAGAGGGCGCAGCTCCGGAACCCAGTGCGGGTTCGGGATGAAACGCATATCAGCCATATAGTTAGCGTCCGAAGGCGCACCGTACTTGAAGCCGAAGCTCATCACGGTCAGGTTCAGCTTCTTATCCGCACCCTCAGCGAACATTTCACGCACGGTACGAGCCAGCTCGTGAACGTTCATGCCGGTGGTGTCAATGGTGCGGTCAGAAGCGAGGCGCAGACCTTCAAAGAGAGTGCGTTCAGCGCGGATACCATCGAGGACGCGGCCCTCACCCTGCAGCGGGTGCGGGCGGCGCTGAGCCTCGTAGCGGGCAATAATGGTCTCATCCTTGGCGTCAAGGAAAAGCATGGAGAAATCAATATCGGACTTGCGCAGAGTCTCAATCGCAGCGGGAAGATCGGAGAACAGGGCGCGGGCGCGAACGTCAATACCGAGCGCCACCTTCGGAACTCGCGCACCGTCGCGGGTCACCAGTTCAGCCAGGGAACCGAGCATCTGCGGCGGGATGTTATCGATAACGTACCAGCCCTCATCCTCCAGTACATTTGCGACAGTACTGCGGCCTGCACCGGAAATACCGGTAATCACCAGAATCTGAGGGCGCTCCTCACTCTGGGCGGACTCTACCGTGGCGGGCTTGCTCTGATTCTCGGGCATGGTGCTTCTTCCCCTTCAACGCGAAATACTCTCTATGCCATGATACAAGACCTTTATCTGACGGTTCAGGGGTACGGTCAGAAATTTCACCAGTATGACAGAAATATGAGGCACTCCCCCGAGCGAACCCCAGAAGAAAGAAACCCGCATCACAAGTGCTTGCGCATAATGCTCTCCAAGGGGTCTAGAGAAGAAGGCGGGCGGCAGAGTCGTAAGGGTACAGCAAAGCCCGCACGATACCTCCCACAGGAGGCACCGCACGGGCTCCACGCTACGAACGTTTCGAACTATGAACGCTCCGCAACCATAGCGGATGCGCCAGGTTGCCTTAGACAGAAAGCCAGGCCAAAAGCTTAGGCAGAAAGCTCCGGCAGGAAAGCCGCCACATGCTCCAACAGACGCACCGACAGCTCCTTCTTCGAACCGGAGAACACCGGCGCCTCATCGTTCAGAGTCGACAGCAGCGTAATCGTGTTATCGTCCGTGCCGAAACCACGATTCACACCCACCGCATTGACCGCCAAGAAGTCCGTACCCTTACGCTGCAGCTTCTCACGACCCAGCTCCAACGGAGTCTTCTCCGCCGAACCGGTCTCCGCCGCAAAACCAACAATGAGCTTCGGGCCGAGGGTGCTCTCCCCCGCCTCATGAGCCTGCTGGCGGCGCACCACGACCTCACGCAGAATATCCGGGTTGCGCACCAGCTGAATCACCGGCGCGTCCTCAGAGTCGGCGCTCTTCTTAATCTTGAACTCGGCAAACTCGGCGGGTCTAAAATCAGCCACCGCCGCAGACATGATCAGCACATCCGCCGCCGCGCTCGCCTCAAGGGTCGCCTCACGCAGCTCCAGGGCGCTGACCACGCGGGTCACCTGCACACCCTCCGGCGCGGGAACCTCAAGGTTCGCGCCAATCAGGTGCACGGTCGCGCCCAGGTCGCGTGCCGCCTCCGCGAGGGCTACGCCCTGCTTGCCGGTCGAACGGTTGCCGAGGAAGCGTACCGGGTCCAGCGCCTCACGGGTGCCGCCGGCGGTAATGACCACGAGGCGGCCTGCCAGAGGACCACGCAGCGATTCGGATGCGCCAGCTACCTGACCAGGCTCAACCTGCCCCAGCAGCGCCGAGGTCAGCGTCGCCGCACGTGCCGCCGCCAGACGCTCCTGTTCCGTACCCGTGTACAGGGGCTCAGTCGGCGCGTAACCGGGCGTGTACACCGGGTGCACCTGACCCTTCGGGAAGCGCGCAATCACATCCAGAGCCACCGCGAAAATATCCTCCGGCTCAGGCATGCGACCGGGACCAGAATCCGGGCCCGTCAAACGCCCAATCGCAGGCTCAATCACGTGATAACCCCACGAACGCAGAGTTTGCACATTCGCCTGAGTCGCCGGATGCTCCCACATCTGGGTATGCATCGCCGGCGCCAAAATCACCGGGGCGTGCGTGGTCAACACCGTGGAGGACAGCAGATCATCCGCACGACCAGCCGCCAAACGAGCCAGCAAATCAGCGGTCGCCGGGGCAATCACCACAGCGTCAGCCTGTTCAGCCTGACGCACGTGGTTCACCTCCGGCACGCGGTCAAACACGTCCGTTGAGACGGGGTTGCCGCTCAGCGCCTCCAGGGTGGGAACACCCACGAACTTCGTCGCGTTCGGGGTGGGCATGGCGATTACCTCGTCGCCATTCTTCGCAAAAAGACGAAGGAGCATCGCCGCCTTGTACGCAGCAATGCCCCCTCCAATACCAACGATAATGCGCATGGTACGTCAAAGAATCCTTGTAGAAGCAGATTACTCAGCGGACTCGTCGAGGATAACCTCTTCGATAGCGATAACCTCTTCGCTACCTGCGGGGATGTACTCCTCCTCGATAGCACCGGAGAACTCAGCCGCGCTGAAATCAATCACAGCGGACAGATCCTCGGGAATCGGGTAGCCGTCCTCGTCGAACTTTGCATCCGGGCGGTGCTCCGCCACAACACGGTCAGCAATGATTTCACGCATTGCCACCGACAGGGACTTCTCGTTCGACTCAGCGTCAACCAGCGGGCCAACGTGCGCAGCAGTATTGTCCTGCAGGTTAGCGTAGTACGCGTTAATCTGGCGTGCACGGCGGGCACCGAAAATCACCAGGCCGTACTTGGACTCCGCCTTCTCAATCAGCGCGTCAGCGCTGGGGCTCACGATGCCCTCGGGAGCGACACCGTCAACGAAGTTGTAGTCCTCGTGTTCCTTGTTTTCGTTTGCCACTAAAAACTCCAAATAGCTTGATGGAATGTACGTACCGAACACCCCCGCACACCGTTCGCGCTATGGCGCAAACCGGGCACACTGAGGGCACGGTCAAAACTAAAGAACTATTCTACCCTCTCAACGGCTAAAACGCACGTACCAGCCCAGGCAAAAGATGTCAGCCCAGCCAAAAAAGGTGGGGGCTCCGAAGAAAACTCTTCGAAACCCCCACCCTTCACAACGCCTCACGGCAGAACTACAGGTCGGAAGAAACTCTAGCCCCACCGCAAACGCAAAGCATGCAGATTAGGCGGCGCCAATCAGCTCAGCAATCTCCTTCGCTGCACGCTCAACAGAGTCGTTGACGACCGTGACGTCAAATTCCTTCTCAGCAGCCAGCTCAATCTTCGCGGTTTCAAGGCGACGAGCTTGCTCCTGCTCACTCTCGGTACCTCGACCCACCAGACGCGACACCAGCTCATCCCAGCTCGGAGGAGCCAAGAAAATCAGGCGGGCATCAGGCATGGTCTCGCGAATCTGACGAGCGCCCTGCAGGTCAATCTCAAGGATCACCGGGCGGCCAGCATCCAGAGCCTCCTGGACCTTAGCGCGCGGAGTACCGTACTTGTTCTTACCGTGCACCACAGCGTACTCAAGCATCTGACCGTCAGCAATCATCTGGTCAAACTCTTCCATCGAAACGAAATAGTAGTGAGTACCGTCAACCTCACCGGGGCGAGGATCACGAGTGGTAGCGGAAACAGAGAACCACACGTTCGGGTAGTTCTCACGAATGTACTGGCACACCGTACCCTTGCCAACAGCAGTGGGGCCAGCCAGTACGGTGAGAGTCGGCTGAGACATAGCTTCCTTACTGCGCCTTCATCGGCTGAAGGCACGAGGTATTAGGACTGAGAAGACTCGGAAGACTGACCAGCAGTCTTACGACGTGCACGGTTCAAATACCGCGAATTACGGTTGAAGTACTCCACCATCTTGCGACGCTGGTGTACACCCAGGCCGCCAAGGCGGCGAGTAGGTGCAATATGAAGTTCTTCAATGATGCGTTCAGCTCGAACGGCACCAATGCCCGGAAGTGCGCGCAACATCTGCCCCACCGGCATTTTAGCCAGTGCAGGGTCGGAATCGACCATGTCGAGCACCTGACGCACGGAAAGTTCACGGTCACTCAGTGCACGCTTAATTTCCTGGCGGTGTGCTCGGGCAAGTACTGCCTTCTCGCGGGCGGAGGCGCGCGCATCCTCAGTTAGCGGAGTCAGCGGCATGGTTGGGTCCCCCATTTCTGCGAGTTATAGAATTTTACTTATCAACTAATGTAACACGGATAGCACGAGAACCCCCGTTCCACCCGCGGCACTCACCCACGCACCAACAATGCGTCTACGCACGTCAGCACGTAAATATCAGGGAGTACCTCTATAGCATAGCGGAGTATTCGCCCTATCAAAAGTGGAGCCACGTACGCACCTTGCAGAGCAGGCGCACTCCCCCACTACAGAGGTGAGCAAACTCGCATCACGCTGAGCACCTCAGCCCCCGCAATACACGCAAAAAGGGCGCGCACCCCGAGCAGGCTCTCAACAGAATCCACCCGGAGCACACGCCCCTCACGCAACACGCGAACTATGCGCCGCGAGCCGCCAACAGGTCATCACGAGCCGCCTGCGCAGCCTTCGCCAAACCCTCAACCGACGGGCCAGCAGCCAGCACGCCACGGCTAGAATTCACCAGCACCTGCGACTCAACGCCAGCAAACACGCGGTACAGATCAGCCGCCGAAGCGCCCTGCGCACCATAACCCGGCGACAGAATCGGGCCGTTGAACACGCTCAGGTCAATACCCAAATCAACCAGCGCCTGACCAACGGTCGCTCCAACCACCAGGCCGCACGGACCCATCTGCTCCCACTGGCGGGAGGCGTTCTCGGCTACCGCCGCGGCAATAATGCGCTTGGCTACCGCGCCCTCGGACTCCGATGCGCCCACGTGCTGCACGCTCTTACCCTCGGGGTTCGAAGTCAGCGCCAGCACGAAAGTGCCGCGGTCATTCTCATCCGCCAAATCCAGCGCAGGACGCAGCGACTCAAAACCCAGGTACGGGCTCAAAGTCACCGAATCGGTGCCCAGCGGCGAGGAGGAGCCAAGCCACGCATCCGCGTACGCCTTCATGGTCGAACCAATATCGCCGCGCTTAGCGTCAGCAACAATCAGCACACCATCAGCAGCAGCGCGGGCAAACAGCGCCTCCAGCACAGCAAGACCAGCCGAACCGTGACGCTCAAACAGCGCCACCTGAGGCTTCAACGCCGCCGCAAACGGGGCGCAACCCTCATAGACCGCCTCAGTAAAAGCAGCCAGGCCGGTAGCGGAGTCCTCAAGACCCCACTGCTCCAGCAGGTTCGGATGCGGGTCAATACCCACACACAGCGGGCCGCGCTCCGCCATCGCCTTCGCCAGACGATCACCAAAAGCAGCGGACATTACGCCTCGCCACCCTCGGAACGTGCATCCACAGCGGCAGCCAGCTGAACGCCGTGCTCCTGCAGGCTCATGATGTCCCAGCTGTGCTCACGCAGAGCATTAATCGCCTGAACAGCCGCAGCGAACTCAGAAATGGTGGTCATGACCGGGCAGCCCACCGAAACCGCAGCGGCACGAATCTCGTAACCATCGCTACGAGCAGCACCACCGGCGGGGGTGTTCAGAATCAGGTCAATGTCACCGTTGCGGACCATGTCCACAATCGAGTGGTCGCCATTCGCCTCAGCGAACTTAGAAGCCACCAGCACCGAGTTCAGGCCGTTACGGCGCAGAATCTCAGCGGTACCACCGGTCGAAACGATCTCAAAGCCCAGCGACTCCAGCATCTTCGCGTAAATAATGACGTTACGCTTATCGTGGTTAGCCACCGAAATGAACACCTTACCGGAGGTCGGCAGCGGCGAACCAGCACCAGCCTGAGCCTTCGCGAACGCGGTGTCATAGTGCTTATCCAGACCCATGACCTCACCGGTCGAACGCATCTCCGGGCTCAGCAGCGAATCCACCACAACACCCTCGGGAGTGCGGAAACGAGCGAACGGCAGAACCGCAGCCTTCACAGCAATCGCGGTCTCCTCAGGCAGGGACGCGCCGTCCATGTTCTGCGGCAGGTAGCCCTCAGCCTTCAGCTCAGCAATGCTCTTACCCAGACCAATCAGCACAGCAGCCTTAGCCATCTGCACGCCGGTAGCCTTCGACACGAACGGAACAGTACGAGACGCACGCGGGTTAGCCTCAATCACGTACAGGTTCTCAGACACGTACGCGAACTGAATGTTAATCAGGCCGCGCACACCGGTGCCGCGAGCAATCTTCTCGGTAGCGTCCTTCACCTTCGCGATGATGTCCGGGCCGAGAGTAATCGGAGGCAGAGTACAGGAGGAGTCACCCGAGTGAATACCGGCTTCCTCAATGTGCTCCATGACGCCGCCCAGGTACAGCTCCTCGCCGTCGAACAGGGCGTCAACGTCAATCTCGATAGCGTCCTCAAGGAACTTATCAATCAGAGCAGGCTGCGAAGGCGAAACTTCGGTAGCGTTCTCCAGGTAGCGTGCCAGGTTCGCCTCATCGTAGACGATCTCCATGCCACGGCCGCCCAGCACGTACGAAGGACGAACCAGAACCGGGTAACCAATCTCGTCAGCGATGCGCTTAGCACCCTCGAAAGTGAACGCGGTACCGTTCTTGGGCGAAATCAGGCCGCCCTCCTCCAGCACGCGGGAGAACTCGCCGCGGTCCTCAGCCAGGTCAATAGCCTCCGGGGTGGTGCCCAGAATCGGCACGCCCGCATCCTTCAGGGCACGAGCCAGCTTCAGCGGAGTCTGACCGCCCAGCTGAACGAACACGCCCATCAGACCGCCGGTACGACGCTCCGACTCAACAATCTCAAGCACATCCTCAAGGGTGAGCGGCTCGAAGTACAGGCGAGTCGAAATATCGTAGTCAGTCGAAACAGTCTCAGGGTTGCAGTTGACCATGACGGTCTCGTAACCGAGCGAACGCAGCACCAGCGAAGCATGCACACAGGAGTAGTCGAACTCGATACCCTGACCGATACGGTTCGGGCCCGAACCCAGAATCATGATCGAGGGCTTCTCGTGGTGCGCAACCTCATCCTCCAGGTCGTAGGAGGAGTAGTGGTACGGAGTGAACGCCTCAAACTCGGCAGCACAGGTGTCAACAGTCTTGAAGACCGGGCGGATACCCAGAGCGTGGCGAACACCGCGCACAACATCCTCAGAAGAGCCGATAATCTCAGCAATCTGAGCGTCCGAGAAACCGTGACGCTTAGCCAGCTTCAGGGTCTCCGGGTCAAGGTTGTCACGCTTAGCGTGAACCACACCGGCAACCTCATTCAGCAGCACCAGCTGATCCAGGAACCACGGGTCAATCTTGGTCGCCTCGTGCAGCTGCTCCACGGTAGCGCCAGCCAGCAGAGCCTGCTGAACCTGGTAGATACGCTGAGTGGTCGCAACCTTAGTCTTCTCAACCAGCTCAGCCAGCTCAGCCTCAGACAGGGACAGCGGCTTGAACGAGAAGGACGCACCCTTCTGCTCCAGCGAACGCATCGCCTTCTGCAGAGCCTCAGTGAAGTTACGGCCCAGAGCCATAGCCTCGCCAACACTCTTCATGGTGGTGGTCAGAGTCGGGTCAGCAGCCGGGAACTTCTCAAACGCGAAGCGCGGAACCTTTACGACCACGTAGTCGAGGGTCGGTTCGAAGGACGCCGGGGTCTTCTGGGTGATATCGTTCGGAATCTCATCCAGGGTGTAACCCAGAGACAGCTTGGTCGCAATCTTCGCAATCGGGAAGCCGGTAGCCTTCGACGCGAGCGCCGAGGAACGAGACACGCGCGGGTTCATCTCAATGACGATGATGCGGCCGGTCTTCGGGTCAATCGCGAACTGGATGTTACAACCACCGGTGTCCACGCCAACCTCACGAATCACGTTGATCGCGATGTCGCGCAGCTTCTGGAACTCACGGTCGGTCAGGGTCAACGCGGGTGCCACGGTGATGGAGTCACCGGTGTGCACGCCCACGGGGTCGAAGTTTTCGATGGAGCAGACGACCACGACGTTGTCGTTGGTGTCACGCATCATCTCCAGCTCGTATTCCTTCCAGCCGAGGATGGACTCCTCCAGCAGGACCTCGCTGGTCGGCGAGTACTGAATACCGGCGCCGGCAATACGGTAGAGGTCTTCCTCGTTGTACGCCATACCCGAGCCGAGACCACCCATGGTGAAGGAGGGGCGGACCACCATCGGGTAGCCCAGCTCCTTAGCTGCTTCCAGCGCCTCCGGCATGGAGTGAACAATCACCGAGCGTGCAGACTCGCCGCCGGCGCGCTCCACCACGCCCTTGAATGCTTCACGGTCCTCACCGAGGTTAATCGCCTCAATGTTCGCGCCAATGAGCTCAACATTGTACTTGGCGAGCACGCCGCGCTCATCCAGGGAGATAGCCGCGTTCAGCGCGGTCTGACCACCCAGGGTCGGCAGGATTGCGTCCGGCTTTTCCTTCTCGATGATTTTCTCAATCACCTCGGGGGTGATGGGTTCAATGTAGGTGGCGTCCGCGAACTCGGGGTCGGTCATGATGGTTGCCGGGTTCGAGTTCACGAGGATGACGCGCACGCCCTCCTCCTTCAGCACGCGCAGCGCCTGAGTGCCGGAGTAGTCAAATTCCGCTGCCTGACCGATGACGATGGGGCCGGAACCGATGACGAGGACGCTATTAAGGTCAGTACGACGAGGCATTTATGCTTCCTTTGCAGTCTTGGTTGCGACCATCAGGTCGATGAAACGGTCAAAGAGGTAGGCGGAATCGTGTGGGCCCGCAGCAGCCTCGGGGTGGTACTGCACGGAGAACGCGGGGATGTCCTTGCAGGTCAGGCCCTCAACCACGTTGTCGTTCAGACCCACGTGGGAGACCATGACCTGACCGAACTCGGCGTTCGGTGCGGTCACGTAGTCGCCAATCGGCGCGTCCACAGCGAAGCCGTGGTTCTGCGCGGTAATTTCAACCTTGCCGGTGGTCTTGTCCATGACCGGCTGGTTGATGCCGCGGTGACCGAAAGGCAGCTTGTAGGTGCCGAAGCCCAGGGCGCGGCCGAGCAGCTGGTTACCGAAGCAGATGCCGAAGAACGGGGTGCCCTTACGCAGCACGCCCTGCAGCAGCTCAACCTGCTCGTCAGCGGTTGCCGGGTCACCGGGGCCGTTGGAGAAGAACACGCCGTCAGGGTTGTGGGAGTAGATGTCCTCGAGGGTTGCGCTTGCGGGCAGCACGTGCACGCGCACGCCACGCTCAGCGAAACGCTGCGGGGTCATCGCCTTAATGCCCAGGTCCAGGGCGACGATGGTTGCGACCGGGGGTGCGAACCAGTTGAACTGGTGAGGCTCAACGGTGTAGGCGGTGTCAACCGAAACGGAGTCAGCGAGCTTACGGCCAGCCATCGGCTCGGAGGCGCGCACCTCCTCCAGCAGTTCAGCTTCAGGGCGTTCTGCGTGCTCACCGGAGAACACGCCCGCACGCATCGAACCGCTCGAACGCAGGCGGCGGGTCAGGGCGCGAGTGTCAATGCCCTGAATACCGACGATGCCCTGCTCGATGAGCTCTTCGTCGAGGGTGCGCTCAGAACGCCAGTTGGATGCCACACGTGCGGCGTCGCGAACCACGTAGCCTGCAACCCAAATCTTGCGGGACTCAGCGTCGGTGGTGTTCACGCCGGTGTTACCGATATGGGGAGCGGTCTGAACCACAATCTGACCCGCGTAGGAGGGGTCGGTCAGGGTTTCCTGGTAGCCGGTCATACCGGTCGAGAAAACCGCCTCGCCCAGGGACGCGCCGGTTGCGCCGTAGCCATAGCCGCGGTAGACGGTGCCGTCCTCCAGGACGAGCAGCGCGCGGTCCGTACGCAGGGCGCCGGATCGTGTCATGTCAGTCATGCTCTTCTTCCTTTTCTCTGGTGTTCTCCCCCGCTTCCTGTACGGCCTCTACCGTGCAGGTTCCGGGGTAGTCTATGGTGCCTTCGGCAGGTGTTCGCCTGACCTCAGGCAAAATCTTGGGTGTGGGTGCGCAGGGATATTACACCGCGATATTGCGCTGGGATATTGCGCCGGGATTTAGGCTTCCGGTTCTGCCGCCCACTTCTCGGGCGCATCCACCGCGTTCGGGGCGATGCGGCGCAGCTCCTGCAGTACCGCCTGCTTGTCCTCGGCGTAGCGGGTGCGGAAGCCGGTCTGCACGCGGTGACCGTCCAGGGTCCAACCAATCACAACCAGGCCGTTCTTCTCCACAACCTTGCCCGCCATACCGCGGTCAGTAGTGATGACGGCGAGCTTCTTCGCCGGAATCCACAGGTCCTTCGCACCGTCACGGGTGAAGATGATGCTGTCCGGGTAAATCAGCAGGGTGGACTTGCTCTTGAAACCGAGCGAATCAAAACCCACGCGGTCCAGCCAGTTACCGAAGATCGTGGTGCTGACGTATTCACCCTCGAAAGCGGCGTCAGCGGTCATGCCCTCGTAGCGTTCGGGAACTTCCTTGAGGGAGCCGAACATGTTCGCCTGGCGTGCCAGGCGCGAGCGCCATCCGTGCCACATGCCGTAGATGCACAGGGCAACCAGGGCGATGCAGATGACGGCGGTCAGGAACTTTCCCACGAAGGTTCTCTCTTTCGGTTGGGGCCTCAGGTCTGGGCCTCGGATTTGGGCTGGTGGGTCTAGGTTGGTGGGGTTGGAGGCGGTGCTCCCCGCAAGGCGGTGGCAGGCGTGAACCTACCACCGCCAGGCACAGTCACAACGCACGTGCGCGGGTTAGCGGCGCGGGGTTGCCAGCTCGCCGTTCAGCACGGTCGGGTGGCCAGCGTAGAAGGTTGCACGAATCGAGCCGGGCACCTCCATGTCACGGTAGGGGTTGTTTTTACCCTTGGTTGCCTGCTCCTCCGGCTTGATTACGCGGGTTGCCTTCGGGTCGACCAGCACAATGTTTGCCGGTTCGCCTTCGGCAAGCGGGCGACCCTGCTCGTGGTCCAGGCGACCAATCTTCGCGGGCTCCTCAGAGAGGATGCGTGCCACATCGCGCCAGGTAATCATGCCGGTGTCAACCAGGGTCATCTGGATGATGGACAGTGCCTGCTCCAGGCCGGTCATGCCGTTCGCGGCGCACGCCCACTCGCATTCCTTGGTCTCTGCCGGGTGCGGTGCGTGGTCGGTGCCAATCACGTCGATGATGCCGTCAGCAACTGCCTGACGCAGCGCCATGACGTCCTCTTCGGTGCGCAGCGGCGGGTTCACCTTGAAAATCGGGTCGTAGGTGCGTGCGGTCTCGTCGGTGAGCAGCAGGTGGTGCGGGGTTGCCTCCGCGGTCACCTTCACGCCGCGGGACTTAGCCCAGCGCACAACCTCAATGGAGCCCTTGGTGGACAGGTGGCAGATGTGCAGCTTGGAGTCCAGGTGCTCAGCCAGCAGCACGTCGCGGGCAATGATTGCCTCTTCAGCGACGGCGGGCCAACCGGCCAGACCCAGGTCAGCGGACACCTTACCTTCGTTCATCTGGGCGCCTTCGGTCAGGCGCGGCTCCTGCGCGTGCTGCGCAATAACGCCGTCGAAGGTCTTGACGTATTCGAGGGCGCGGCGCATCACGGCGGGGTCGTACACGCACATGCCGTCGTCAGAGAACACGCGCACGTTCGCGGTGGAGTTCGCCATGCCGCCAATGTCGGAGAGGCGCTCGCCCTTCAGGCCCACGGTCACTGCGCCGATGGGCTGCACGCGGCACCATGCGGATTCCTTGCCGAGGCGGTCAACCTGCTCAACGACTGCGGCGGTGTCTGCCACGGGCATGGAGTTTGCCATGGCGAACACTGCGGTGTAGCCGCCCAGGGCTGCTGCGCGGGTGCCGGTCTCCACGGTTTCGGATGCCTCGTAGCCGGGCTGACGCAGGTGGGTGTGGATGTCGACCAGGCCGGGTAGCGCCACCTGGCCTGCCGCCTCGACGACCTGTGCGTCTGCGGCGTCGATGTTCTCTGCGATGCGGCTAATCACGCCGTCCTCGATGAGGATGTCGGCGACCTTTTCGCCGTAGAGGCTTGCGCCCTTGATCAGGTACTTGCTCATGGTGTTGGTTCCTCTCGTTAGGAAGGTCGTTTAGGATTCGTCGCCGGCGTAGAGCTTGGCGCTGGAGCCGTCGGTCAGAAGCAGGTAGAGCACCGCCATGCGCAGCGCCACGCCGTTGCTGACCTGGCGCAAGACCCAGGAGTTGGTGGCGTCGGCGGCTTCGGTGCAGATTTCCAGGCCGCGGTTCATGGGGCCCGGGTGCAGGATTGCGACCGGCTGCGGCTGCGCCTGCAGGGTTGCGAAGCGTTCGGCGGTCAGGCCCCACAGGTCGGTGTACTCCTCTGCGGAGGGGAAGTACGCGGCGTTCATGCGTTCCTTCTGGATGCGCAGCAGCATGACGGCGTCGGGGTTGGTGGCGATGGCTTCGTCGAAGTCGTGGAAGATTTCTACGCCTGCTTCTTCAACCCAGGAGGCGGTGTTCAGCGGCAACAGGGTCGGCGGTGCAACGAAGACGACCTGCGCGCCGAGGGTGCTCAGCAGCCAGAGGTTGGAGCGCGCCACGCGCGAGTGCAGAATGTCGCCGACGATCAGCACACGCATGCCGGACAGGTCGGTGCCGCGGGGGCTGTCGAGGCCGTCGCGTTCTGCCT
>ERZ773272.301-NODE-301-length-20257-cov-24.357440_pt1 | contig 20257 bp, 38 predicted proteins | sample MGYA00511891_ERZ773272 | MGnify/ENA primary metagenome ERZ773272 (study PRJEB29015, sample SAMEA2738150) | human oral metagenome | biome: human oral; feature: human-associated habitat; material: saliva | place: China | collected 2198 ...
AATCATGCAAGGTCCAGTCGATAAGCCGACCTTCTAATAAGTTAATGAGTGATATGTGAATTCTAAACCTACTGCCTACCCCATTCTGGGACACAAACACTCAATGGAGAGTGTGGGATTTGAACCCACGGACCGCACATAGGCGACCACCCGTCTAGCAAACGGGCGCATTCAACCTGACTCTGCCAACTCTCCATGTTAAGGGAAGACTTACTGCCTTACCCTTAATTCTTGATACTACCATTTTAACAGATTTTAGACTTCATGCCTGTACCATTACTATCATTTACTATCATTTACTATCATTTACTATCATTTACTATCATTTACTATCAATTCCGTAAGAATGACATCAAGTTCATTTACTGCCTGTTTCTTCAAGCGATAATAAGTAGGAGAGCTCATGCCTCCCATGCTGTCACAGATGTCATCAACATACATTTTATTGATGTAGGTCATCCTCAATACTGTTCTATATTTCGGATTTTTCAGCTTGTTAATCAATCTGCCAAGCTCAAGTTTCCTATTGATAACCTCTTTAGTATCCTGCTCTATAGCCTCTTTCATCACTACCAGCTGTGTATAGACATCATCAACTTTTCTGGTCTGGCCACCTTGGGCTTTGACATCAGTCCACTTTGGACTTGAGAGCAAACCTGCCTCAAGCTCATTGATTTCATCTATACGGCTTTGGATGTCCATGTCTAGATCCTGCAGCTCTTTCAAGAGCTCTTTAGCCTTGTTCACTCTCTGTCTCCTTTGTGATATAATAATAGTGTGTTAATTATAGCTGAGGCAGAGAGTGTCTTAGCTTTTTTTATACTTCAATTCCAAAGAACGTGCAGATATCTTCGGCTTCACATTCAGAAATTTCCAAACCTTTCTCCCAGTTTCTTATGGTTGTTTCATAATACCCCAAATGCTTTGCTAATTCTGTACGAGTAAGTCCTTGTTCCAAACGTTTTTCTTTCAAAAGCGCATTAAGATTCCCAATCTCACACTTCTTGAATAAAACGTCTCTGTCCAATCCTAACTCTTTTGACAGACGTTCTTTCTGACGATCACTCGGTATCATCCCTCGTTCCCAATTTGAAAATGTCCTTGGACTAATACCAAATCTCTTTGAAGCTTTTGTCAAAGATAGACCTTTACCAATTCTCCATAATCTAATCTGTTCTGAAAAAAATTTCCTATCCTTCATCATCCACCTCAATCTTTACGACAGCTCTACCATTTGGGTTTCTTCTTTGTGTTGATGCAAAAGTATAATATTTCAACATCCTTTCAGCAATTCCTGTTTCTTTGCTGATTTCGGCAAGAGTACCCAATGTTATGAATGCATCGCCTTGATATAAAGCGTACTCACTCATGTTCCATCTCCTCGATAAGCCAATCAAGATTCTTACGGGCTTTCTTCAGGTCTTCAAGACCGTTTTTCTTCTGGAATCTCAGTTGATACTTCAAGGCATTTCCAAGATAAAAGCCTTTCAGCTGTTCTGGTGTCATGAAATTCCTTAAGGCATCGATAGATTCCATGCCAAATCTTCCTTGGTAGTGGCTTGGTTTGTTTACGTTGTCAATTATTTCTGGGTTCATTCCTTATCCTCCAAAAGTTCTGGGTTTTCGTAGATGTTCCCAATGATTTCATTTTCGTCAGTCTCTGACCACAGTTTGCTAGCTAATTGCTCGCAATCGTTCATAATCAACCAAGTGCCCTCAATCATGGTTACAACACCTGTGATTGTTTCATTTTCCGTTGTTGGCTGGGTTCGTACTTGTCTTACTACATCCCCCTCAAAGATTTCCTTACCGTTCTTGTCTTTGAGTCCTGTTGATTGCATGAGGATAACGTCTTTAAAATCAAAACAATCGCTTTCGCAAATTCCACCCCAGCATAGGTCTATTTCATTTATGTAAAATCGAATCGACTCTATATAATCAGCAAAACAATTTTCTGTTTTTATCCACGCTCTATATCTTGGTATCATCCTAAATCCTCCTCTTTTACGAACGAACCATCAATCCAACGACCTTTTCGGTCTTTGATTTCTTGGTAAGCCAGTTCAAAACATTCCTCGAAGCTATAACCAAGTGCATTGCTGATTGATTTTAGATGACCGATTGAATGCGCTAAATTATATCGACACATTTTCTTGCCGATTAAATCCTGCCTCAATTGAAAACTACTAATCTCAGCACTTAACCATTTAAAGGAATCCATCACATCTTCATTTTCGATGAAACTTACTTCCTCAAAAATCTCCTGCACATCCGCTTTTATGAGCAACGCCAGACCAACAATCACGACTGCACAATCTCCAATGCTGTCCTTGGTTAGCTTCTCATTCTTCTTGAGATAGCCTGCGCATAACTCACCGAACTCTTCACTTAATTTTAAAGACTGCTTATCCAGCCGTCCACCGTTTTCAAGGTCACGGTCAATAAACCATTGTTTTACTTTGTCTATTGTAGTCATCTGTTTCATTCCTCCTTATCTAAAATCCATGCAATATAGACACAAATCAGAGCAAGCATAATGGAATCCGCCAAATTCCCTCTCACTCCACCTAAGATGATAATTTCAAGTATCTTCCAGAGATAGTCCAATACAATAAAATGGACAAATTGGGTTAAGAAGAAGTTATACTTCCCATTAAATCGAACTTTCATAACATCACCTCATCCCCAACTTTCACTTTCTCATACACGTCCTTCGTAACCACAAACACTCCATAATCACGAATCGTAATTGTATATAACTTGCCGTGTCTTTCTTTTTCAATCACTTTGCCATGAATTTCTGCGCCTGCGTTATCCGCCTTGTAGATAACCATCGGCTTCTTCTCTTCCAAATCTCGAATCCTGTCCATCTGCCAGACATTCAATCCAGCAGACAATAAAATCAAAATAGCTATGAATCGTTTCAATCTGTGACCTCATTTCTCAATTCAAAACCAATTCCATATAAGAGCAAATCATTTTGAAAGTCAACGAATGTTTCAATCATCTCAGCTTCTTGAAAGTCGTATTCCTCAACCTTACTTAAGAAATCATCAATATCATTTCTTTGTACACTTCCGTGGTCTGTCTTTGTATGTTCCACGGCTGATTCATAACCATCTACATCAATTGTGTAGCAGATTCTGCCACTTGAATAATCATATTTGTAATTTTTGATAATCACTATTTCATCTCCTTGCTCTTAATTTCTCTAGTGAGTCTATTTTTTAAAACATGACTTGTAAAATAAATACCGTCTGCATATGTATAATAATCAGCGGTTTCTTCAACCCATTGACCTCGTGTGTACGGGTATCTGTTTGGTCGTTTCATGTTACCACCTCAAAGCGCCTATCTATTTTTGGGCTTATTTCTTTTGAAAATAGGATTTTTCTTTTCTTTTTTCTTCTGCTTGTGATATTCGCTATCTTTGTTAAAAATAATATCTTCATCTTCAATCAGTTCAGGAATGAAGTATCTAGATGGGTATTGTTCAGAGCGTTCCATCACTCAACCTCCTCGATCTCAATCCCTGGGCAATCAAACACCCAGCCGAAACCAGCTTCTTCTAGTTCTTTGCGAGTGTGGTAATATATAGCATTGCCTAAAGTAAAGCCTTTTGTAAAGAAATACCTTCCCAAAAGTTCTCCATAAACCAACGTATTTTCTTTAATATCCCCTTTAATCTTAACCAAATACCGCTTCTCTTTCTCGACCTCGTAGCCGTCCAGCCACGCTCGAGCGAAGAGGTCTTGGTTGCTCGTCTTTTTAATCCATAATATTAAATCGAAACTTTGGTTGTTTTCTTTCATAAAGTTTGGATTCATAGCAGTATATAGACTAGTTGTTAAATGTTCTTTACAAACCTCAATCCAATCCGCCACAAACTGCGGAACTTTGACTGGTTGCGGTTCGTCTAAACGCTTCAAATCGCTTATTATGCCGTCTGTTGCTACAGTGTCAAAATTATAGCTGTTTTTAATCAGCTCATATTTCGAAATTAATTCTTGTTTATTTGTTCTCAATTCCTGCTTATTCATCTTCCAACTTCTCTAGTTTCACCTTATACATTCGATTCCCTCGATACTTGCTCTCGAGCTGAGCCTTGCATTTGGCAGCATCACCTTCTTTCTTAAAAAAGTGGGTTCCATCTACCATGTTGTCAAAATATAGTGTTACTGTGTATGACATTTTTACCTCTTTTTTTCTAAACTGCTACCGTGCTACCGATAAATTCTAAAAAGTAAAAAGTTTTTTTCAAGAATCCCTATTTTATAGGCTTTCTTTATTATTACTATTATTTTATATACTTTTTTTAAAAATATAGGTAGAAGAGTAGCATTATATATAAATATTAAATAAAAGTCAGTAATATCAAGGGGTTAGACTGCTACCGATGTGCTACCGATGTCCTATTTTATCGGTAGAATGCTACCGATCTACCCCCTAAACTGCTACCGATGACTACCGATACATTTTTAATTGCTACCGATTAGATTTTTCCGAATCTTTCACTCTTACGAACCCTTTTGTACTTTTACCACCTGCCCGGAAAACACTTTTTTTCCAATCAAGATGATTATCCATGATCATGTTTATCTTTGTCGAAAGTTTCCTGTCATTCGAATTTCTCATAAATAAGTTGTACATCATTTCACGAGTTGAGACCTTATCTAGTTTTTTGATACCAGGTTCAAAGTCGCTACTATTATCAAAATATTTACTTGTGTATTGATGTTGTTGCTGAATAGACCAGTTTTGCCAATTTTCAGGGACGGGCATATCAAGATATTCAAGTACTTGTAATTCAACTTCATCACGATACATGAACTGTTCACGGTAGATATTCAGTTCATCCTCTGTATTTTCATCAAACATCAAATCAGCACCAGCACGATAAATTGTGACAGCCTCGCCCCAGATTTGTTCAATTGTCTCCGGCTCGATTTCCATTGGATGTTTTTTTTGCCGTTTACTATCTGCCATAACTGGTAGAAAACGACGTTCACCCGTCTTGTCTTTTAGATATTCTTTTTGATTAGTAGTCCTGGCCAAAATGAAATTTTTGGCGAATTCCTCGGTCCGTTTCATATAAGGTTTACGGTAGCGTAGGCTAGTTTTTGAGACAAAGGCTTTTGTTTCAGCGAAACTCATTCGATTACTAGCAACCATTTCATCATCATTAACAATCAAGGATTTCAGCATGATATCGTAATTGTCTTTGTTAGCAAAATCCGTGACTGAATCTGTGTACCATGCTCCACCTAACTTTTGGAGGAGTGAGGTTTTCCCAACACCCTGACCACCGACCAGATCAAGAACATAGTCAAATTTAACGTAGGGGTCATATACTTTAGCAACCGCACCGACCAACCACATCTGAGCAATCTTGGAAACTAGGGGAATGTCCTCAGCCCCCAGGTAAACCTGAAGCATTCGGTCAATTCGTTTACGACCATCCCATTTTTCAGCAGCCTTTTCCATATACTCAATAACTGGATTGTAAGACCGTTCTGAAAAAAATGTCTCCATGCCATCTAGCATCGCCTGGTTAGAAAAGGCCACCCCCAGCACGCTTTCAAAATAAACCTTTACAACTGAATCAAAGTTGGAGGGCAACTCCCCTTTTTTGAAAAGGGTATTACCTATCTTGATGTCTTTGAGAAGTTCATGCTCTTGGGAAAAATCGTTGTGCTTTAGGTAAATACTCAACTGATCATCAGCCTTGAAAGACATCAGCACATTACTTGGGCTATTGGCCTTGATGTCTCCCTTGGCGGTAGTTATCATCTTAGGTTGTGAGTCAATACTTACTACATTACCAATCACAATCACCTCCTATCTTTCTTAATCATACTTTCAACCGTTCGTGTCACCTCTCTGTCTGATAGAGGATTTGGGCTGTTTGTATTGGCCAACCTGGCCAACTGTAAGACAACCTCATCATCAACTGCCCTGAATAGCAGGCCACCAACAAAACTTGCCAGCTTGTCATTTCGTCCCCCTTCGTCACCAAAACCCAGGGCAATAGTCTCAAAGAGGTCTGTGGTCTGGGTTCGGCCCCTAGTATGTGACCGTCTGGCCAAGTCTCTAAGACCGTCTTTACCATCATACTTATAGCCGTGAGTTTCGCCATACTGTTTTTTTATAGCCTGGATTAATTCTTTTGAAGGAGTAACCATCGTACCACCTTCCTTTGACTTTTCCAGATCCCATTCATACTGCCCTTTTTCTGTTGCTGACGGAGCAACCAAAACATAATTGTTTTCATGGGCCTTAATATCAACGCCTGGTAAGAAACTAATCATTTGCGTGATAGGGGCATCCTCTCTCTTGAAGTAAAAGAGGTGTTTTCCACCGCTTGCCGTCTTAGCTTGCAGTGTCGGTTCAATCAATCCCAGATATTTCCATTTTTTAAGTGACTCAAAGCCGTTGGATTTGCCGTGCTTATCGATATCAATAACAAAGAAGTTAGTTGTTTTTAAAGCGATATTTGCGTTGGGGTAGCCGTCCCAAAAGTTTTCAATCTCAGATGGAGTCATGGCTGGCTTATCAGCAAAATCAATCAAAGGCATCTTGTTTTTAGGATTGATTGGAATGACTGAGAACCCTAACTTTTGATACTGTAATGCGTATTCTTTCATCGACGGCATGATTACTTCTCCTCTTTGTAAATATAAACAAGTTCTTGGGCCATATAATTTGATTGATATTCATCTTCAGTCATTTTTAAATAAAATAACAACGATTGATAAGCCTCTTCAAATGTATTGAATGGTCCTAATCTTTCATCAGTTTCATCAATGACCCAAAACTTGCTATTTTTTAGAAAGGGAGGTCATCTTCATCAATATCAGCTTCAGTCAGCGGTTGTGCTTCTTCTTCTTCTTCAAGGTCATAGTTTCGGAACTCACGGCCATCTTTCCCCTTATTCACAGAGATAACAAGGTTGTAGTAAGAGCCAACTGCCTTACGTTGTAGAGCCTCTTCCAAGGCTTTACCGTCTTCTTCATTTCCTTGCATACTGTCGCCAGCAAGGACCAAGGCTTTGATAAAGAATTTCATGGTGCGTTCAACTGCCCAGTTAAGGTTCTTACCGTTCCATTCAGTCAGTGTGCCAAATGTTGCAAATTCAGAACGTCCACTGTAATCACCGCCACGGATTTCAAATTGATAACCAAGGCTTTCCCAGCCTTTGTCCGATACGTTGAAGGTTGCTTTCTTCAGGACTACTGGATAAGTACCAGCTGGGATTGGTGCAGGACCGTTGGCGCTGTCTTTGCGTGGGTCAAAGCCCTCTTTTTTGATTGATTTTGCGATATCTAGTAAGCTCATGTGTATTCTCCTTTATTTCTTAAAATAGTTCATCATCAGAGGCAACTTCTTTCTTAGGCGCCTCCTTTGTCTTTTCGGTTTTTGCTGGTTTAGTTGTCTTAGCTGCTTCTTTCTTTTGCGCTAGCTTACCTTTTGCAGGTTCAACAGCCCCACGGATAGTTGCTAAGATTTTCAAAATAGCCTTGTCATCAACATGGTTCACATAGTAGGTCTTACGCTTGCGGTCAACCTCACGGTTGTAGTTGTTGCCGAGTTTTTCAGTGTGGATCATCAAATCAGAGTTTCCATTGATAAGATTGACATACTTATCTTTCAAGCTTGGTTTGTCTTTGGTGGCATTGCCATTGTCATCATATTCAGATACCTGACGGCTGATGTAAATAACATTCATTGGCAATGCTTTGAGGTCAATGACTAATTCTGTGATAGCTTGGTTAAAGAAGTCGTATCCTTTGCCGTATGGAATTTCCGACAAGGATTTCAAGCGAGGTTTACCAACTGGGGTTAATTCATCACAAACTGCAATCTTAATCATTTCAATAACATCGTCAATTACATCAATAACGACTGTTTCATAAGAGTGCTTCTGTGTCTGGAGAGCAAGCAAGATATCTCCAAGCTGCTTAATTACTGAATTGGTAATTCGTCCCTTGTCATCTTTTTCATTGATCAGCTGAATGCTTGGAACAGTGTTAGCTTCTGCATTCCCGTCTGTGTTCAAAACGATTGGATTTGGGAATTCATTTGCAAGATAAGACTTTCCGCTCATGGTTTCACCGTAGATGAAAAAATTTCGTGGGGTATCTTTAGGAACTTGTGGTTTATTTGCTGGAAGTGTAAATGCCATAATTATAATCCTCCCAAAATATCTTCGATTAAATCTTTAATGGATGGAAGATCATGCTTGATAGGTTCAACTTCTGATCCGTTCGGATAACTCATCTTGTATTCAATTTCCAGGGCGACAATCTCGCAGTCAAAAGCTGCAGCGAGAGCCTTGTAAGTCTTTTTGCTTCCCTCATATTTTTCACGGGGGATTTTTAAACAGTGAGTGATGCAGCAATATTCTGCTTGAAAGGCTAGACTCCCACGGTCTTTGTAAGATTCAAGAAATTTTCCGGTTTTACGGCTACGAAATACGATCATTTCAGTTTTTTTGTTCATTTTGTTTTCCTCTTTTTTTACTTTCTTTATAATAAAATTCGATAATATTCACATCATGCTGCTGCCGTGAACCAGTCACGCGCCACAACAATTGACGATAGTCATCATATTCACCAGAAGACTTATCCACCGGATCCAGCACGACAACCGTTTGATATTTATGCTGCAGACCATCAACCCCCACTCCAAGAACTTGACTGGTAGCAACCACGATTTTCTTATCAAGTCCTTCTTGGATATCGCCCGTCCAGATTCCAATTTCAGGGTGGCGCTCGCGAATGACGTTGACAATCTGCTTAGACTTGCTAACAATCAGCATGTCATGAGGTGCTCTCTCAATCAAACCGTCTAGCTTTAGCATGAGAGGGGTATCAGCGTTAACTGGTTTCAACTTTGGAAAATCAACGGTCACACCAGTTTGATTTAGGTACTGTTCAAAGGTCTTGCGACCAAAGGACTGTTTGGCCATAGCCGTCTTTTCTCCAACAGTGACCAGGTTAAGCTGCCTAAACTCAGCTAATTTCTCAGGGTTTCCAGCTTTAACTGTGACTGGATAGAACTTGGTTTCAAAACCGTTATTTTCAGTGGCATTCTCAATCTTTTCAATGTCTTCCCAGCGGAAGAAGTTCGGCAAGTTTGAGATATAACTTTCATAATTCCTGAAATCTTCCCACTTCTCTTTTGAGTAGCTGAATGGATCATAGACCATTTTCCCATGAGTCTTTTGCCAGTCAAATTTATTATTTGGGGTTGCCCAACCAAATACCGTTTTTTCAAGCGGATAGAAATTTTGTCCTTTTTTCCGGATTGGTGTCGCTGAAAGACCTATCGTGTATTTTCGCTTTATTTTGCGATATAAGGCCACTTGTTTGTCAGACGACATGTTCTGCCATTCGTCTACTATCAGCACATCACAATCTAATTTATGCCCTTTTTTGACTTGATTTTGAAGATATCTATCCGTTTGAATGATAATCTCAACATCTTTATCAAAATTCATAAACTTGACTGCATCAATCCAACCATTCAAGATTGCCAATCTGTTGTTTGTGATGATGATTTTCTTAGCTTTTTTGTGTTTGGCGATGGCTAGAGCACATATGGTTTTCCCCCTACCTCCAAGAGCCTCTAGAAAGATTCCATTTGATAAGTGGTCACTTCTTTTGACTGCTTCAGCTTGCCACTTTCTTAACGTTATTGTTATACTCACTCACCACCTTTCCAATATCTTGAATTACTTCTTCAATATCATTTCTCATTGCCCAAAATAATCCAAGTCTTGCTGCCGCTCTGACATCTTGGTGATGACTCTTATCAAATTTCCAAAGGCCTAAGATTTTTAAAAGGTCGTCTGGAATATCTGACTTATAGCCTGCGTTGAATTGAAGAATAGCCTCCGGATAACAAAGCTGGATATAAGCGATGGTTTCCGCCACACTGTTGTCCTTTGACTTATCGTTGTCTCTTGCTCTAAATTCTTCAACAATCACTACATCGAACTCAAGGCTAGTTCCGATTTCATGGAACCAATCTGCGAAACCTCTCATACCATAAGAAGCTACCCAACTATCGACTAATCTCGCATTGTCTAATAAGACAATCCCTGTTGTTGAAGTTTCAACTTTATTGCTACTTGGATCAATCGCTAGAATTTTCATCAAACACCAACTTTCTCAGTCAGCACTCCTGGATAAAGGGCAGTGTTAAACCAATTTTGTTTATTTACCTTTGCAAAGGCAAATAGCGATTTAACTTCTTTTGCTTGCTTCTCAAATTTTCGAATATCTTCCTCCGATTCAAAGATAGGTTTTTCCTTGTATTTAGCAACTGTGACCAGCTTGTATTCCGGAGTGAATACTGGCTTTTCATTTCCTTGATCAAGATTTGTTTCGTCTACTTTCACAAAACGAATCGCAACATCAAATAGAAAATCTTCAGTAACAAGTACTTCAATTGATTCTGGTCCAATCACAACTGCTAGTGAATCTGTTACTCGTGTTTTATTCATCAATTCCATTACTTAATCACCAACTTTTCTGTCCGGACAAGTTCCGCGCCTTTAATTTTCTTACCAGCCTTCAGCAACTCTTTGAGTGTTTTTTTGTCCGGTGCAAGCGTCACTTTTTTTGTAAAATATTTTTTCGGAAGGTCGTCTTCGTTGACCTTGACTGATTCTGGATTCTTAGAAACTTTTATAGTAAGAGCACCGCTCTTAACTTCGGTTTGCCCTGTGACATTCATAGCTGTCATAATGTTGCCCTTGACATAATCCAGCTTTTTCTGTGCTGCCTGTTTCTTCGCTTTGAAGCTCTCTTCCTCAGCCTTGTACATGGCCACGTCGGCTTCTAAATTCTTGATAACATGGGCATATCCTTCTGCTTTCTGTTCGAATTGTTCTTGCCAATCGATAGCCTCAAGAGTGTCCGTTTTTGTTTCGTCATCAATATCCATTTGATAAATTGTCAGGAACTGACCTGTTAGTTCGTATAAACTGGCCATTACTTCGTCACCTCTTTCATCAATTTATTTGCTTCTTTGATTAGCAAACGCATAACGTTGCTATCAGTTTCTTTCTCTGCTGCTCTTGTCAGCATTTCCACCCACTCACGTCTAGTATCATTCTTCCAATCAACCAACTCAGTGAGTGCCTGTGTATGGTTATAGTAAGGCGAGTAGTCGTATGACTTATCTTCCAAGCGAACGCATCTGCCTGCCTTGATGTCTTTGGCCAGGTTTGCACTTACGTTGCTTTTTGTTGTTCCGACAACCTCAGCCACTTCATCATATGAGGCAGCAGGGTGCTCTCTATAATATTCCCTAATTCGTTCCGCTTGTGTCATCTTTCTACTCCTTAACTAGCCCTTCTGGCGGTTCCACATCATAAGTAAATTGTTTGTCTGAATTTCTCAGATTCATGCGTGCGATACTGCTCGCTATTCGCTGGCGTTCTTTCCGCTTCTTTTCAGCATGGTCATCTAGTTTATTTACTAGCGACCATAGTCCAATTCCTACGATTGTTACCGAGTAAATGTACTCCATCATTTTGAGTTTTCCTTTTCTTTATAGATTGCTACGATTTCCTTCAAGTCTGCAATTTCTTGATTCGCTTCTTGAAGTTTTTCTTGTGATTCAATCAGCGCTCTGTTTGTATCCAATGCAACGATTCGCCAATCTACATTCCTTTCTTGACCCAAGAAATATTTTATTAGTTTGTTTAGTATGTTCATCTTTATCCTCTTACGCAATAAGATCTTCCAAGTCTAATTCAGCAACCTCTTGTAAAAGATCTTTTACTTTCTTCAAATCTTCCAACATCTCTCTCAGACTCTCTTTTTTTGTCTTGTATCTATTCCGTGACTTCCACATACAGTACAGAGCAAAACCTTTGTAATTTACTAAAACCGTTTTATGGGTCGGATGATAAACGAAATGTTTAAATTCAGGATGATTTTTCATTTCATTTGCCCAAAGTTTTAAAGTTGTCTCAGATAGATCGTTGAATTTTTCTTCTAAGCTTTTATATCCACCATACTCAGCTTTTTCGGATTGAGATACTGGGCGATAATTCACATTATTTATAACCGGCATGGCAATTTCCTCTCTTTCTGTGTTATAATTTGATTAGTTATTTTTGATAAGCGCCTGACTTTGTTAGGTGCTTTTTTGCTTAGTCATATACAGTTACTGTATAAACTATCTTACTCATTCCGTCGCTAGAATGTACGGCTGACTTCTCTACGACTATATCTGTCGTATCATTGGCCATTTTGAAGAATAAATACAACAAACATTCTCGTAAAATTTTTAATTTTAAAGGAACGGATAGAAATCGTTTGATTTCCAGTTCGATTTGACTAGGATCATTTGATAATACTAGTTCGTTCATTCTTTCCTCCTTTGCAGTAATTGCAAAATACATCCAATAACAGATCGTCTAGGAAGTAGTTCTAGCTTTTTCTGAGCTAGTTCTACTTCTTTTTTTGCTTCTTCTATAGAAATTAGAGTTGGGCTATCGAACCAATCTTTTTCTAAATAATACCTTTGCCCACGCTTAGACATATAATCAATCAATGACTGAAAATGCTTTATGCGTTCATGAAGATATTCTTTATTTTCTTTCATCCTACTCCTCAAATTTTTCAGTTGAGTACCTGATTGCAACCAGATGCTTTTTTGTTTTAATTACATTTCTGTAACTCTCGCTTGTTCATTCATACCTCTCTTAAACTATGATTTAATTCGTATTTTTTACCTAAAAAAATAAAATCCTTTTCGACATTGTATAGTCGAGCAAGTTTGTCTAAAAGATCCATTGGAATTTTTGAACTATCATGCTCATACTTCAACAGTGTTTGTTGATGAATGTTCAGTTTATTTGCAACTTCTTTTGCAGATAAGTTATAGTTTGTTCTTATTGCTCTTAATGTCATTTTTTGCACATTACCACCCCCTTATCTTAATTCATCTAATCTGACTCTCCAGCGCCCTGAGTTCAATCTCATGGCCGACTTGTCTAAATAGCTTCTCACACGCTATCTTAGCTTCTCTGTACGTTGTGTTCTCGCTGATGAAGTAATCAGCAAGTTCTATGATTTTATCTTCCATGATTGTCTCCAAAAATCAGTCTTAAGACCGATGTAACCCCTTCAAAAACAGTATATATTTATATTATCCTTAACAAGAAAGGAGCTGATGCAAATTGGCAAAATTTTTGAAGGGGACTGTGTCTCAGTAGAGTTTGGATTCATTTTGTAGGTTACCTTTTGCCTACCGTACCTGACTAGCAGGGTTCAATAGGGAAGCTAGCTTTTTTCTCGGCGTCTTAGCTAGACGACCCAATATTTTTAAAATAGCTGACATTTTTTCTTAAAGTGTCGAAAAAACTAGTCTTCCAAATCGAGAATCAAATTCTATTTCAACTACAGTGCTGGGGGCGATACCAGCGAAGTGTTGTTGACTACTGCTATTAGTTTGAGCAGAACAATTTCCGTAGCGTACTTCAGATAGCAGCTGGAGTACGTTTTTTATTTGTCTACTGAACGAATATCGCCTCAGTCTCATATCCTCACCCCCTTTCAAATGTGGTATAATCAAAATAAAATGATTGGAGAAATCCCATGGATTCTAATAAACTATTCTGCTTGTTTTGCGGTTATTCTGTTCCAAAGCACTACAATACATTCCAAGAAGAAGAACACTACTTTTGGATTCGTCGTCCACATGCTAATGTTGAGGAAAATTTGAACGACAAAATAACAATACAAACAATGAATTGTCCGAACTGTCATAAAGTTTCAATCGACATCTTGGGCGTTGGTAGTCAATTCCCAAATCGCATTATGCACTTCAACCCTATTTCACTTGCAAAAGTCTATCCAGACTACATCCCTCAGTCTATCAGAAGTGATTATGAAGAAGCTCACGCTATCTTAAATCTCAGCCCCAAAGCTTCTGCTACCCTCTCTAGGCGTTGCCTACAAGGAATGATTAGAGATTTTTGGGGAATTTCTAAAGCAAGGTTAGTAGATGAGATAGAGGCTTTAAAGGAGTCTGTTGACCCGAGCACCAAGGAGGTACTCGATGCCCTACGAAAACTTGGGAACATTGGAGCTCATCCAGAAAAAGATGTAAATCTTATAGTGGATATCGAACCAAATGAGGCTCACAAGTTGCTGAAGTTTATAGAATTGCTTATGCAAAAATGGTATATCGAGCGTCATGATAACGAGCAATTACTGCAAGATATTTTAGATTTGGACAAAGATAAACAAGATCAACGCAAATCTAAAAATTCTTGATAATGTGGAGAACAAGGATCTAATTCAAATATTAGCATGCCGTCCATATTGTAATACTGCTCGACGACTCGAATGCTATCCGATTCAGTTCCTTCTCCTCTCAAAATTGAAAGGTGGATAACTTTTTCAACCGTCAATCCATCAGGTCTACCACGTCTATCGTGGTATTTTTCTTTTTGTCCTGGCATTCCCCTACTCCTTATCTTTTTTATCACTTCGGTACTTCACTATCTGACGGATAGTAAAAGATACAATCACAAATCCTGCTAGGATTATCAATCCAGTTTCTTCACTCATTGCTTTTCACGGCAAATGATGGTACACTATCAAGTAGAGGTTGGGGCTTCTGCCCCTTTCTCTACTTTTTCTTAAGCTCTTTGTCTTTGAGCTTGTAAGCTAAGTACTGCTTATGCCAAAGACGAGCTTCTCTGACTAAGCCTAGTACCAAAATGACGGTTGCAGTGTCCTTGGTTGCTAGGCTTTTTATGATGTGTTCCATCATTCGCCTTACCTCCTTTCCCTTAAGCTTGATTATATTATACTACGATTTAAATCGTACGTCAATAGTTTTTTCGATTTTTTTCGTAATTTTTTCGAATTTTTTATTTACAAAATCGAAAATAAACGGTATTATATAGTAAAGAAGATAGGAGAAAAAAACATGGCAAGAGGACGAGGGAAATTAACTCCTCAAGATAAAGAGGATATGAAAATCTTTTCCGCAAATCTTAACTCAATTTTATCTGATAGAAATTGTAAACAAGCTGAGCTATCTCGAGCGACAGGAATACCGCCTAGCACATTGACAGGGTATGTAAAAGGAACTTCTTTGCCAATCCCTGGTAATGTTCAAAAAATTGCAGATTTTTTTGGAGTACCTAAATCTGTATTAGATCCTAGATTTGTAACTAATAATTCTATGGTCGATGACCCCTCTTCTAATACTTCCTCCATCCAAACCATCTACGACGAACTTGAACCGAATAGGCAAAGAAAAGTTATCACATATGCTGAAAAATTACGAGATGAGCAGAGAAACGAAGAAGAAACGAAGATAAACGAAGTATCAGAAGTTATTCAGCTATATAGTTACGACTACTACGACCACGCCGCTTCTGCAGGTACAGGACAGTATTTAAACGATGTACGAGTGGAGCGAATTGAGTTGCCAGTAGATATCGATGCTGACTTTGTTATCCCAATCAAAGGGGATTCCATGGAGCCAGACTATCACGATGGCGACCTAGTATTTATCCAGACAAGCGTAGAGCTAAATGACGGTGTTATCGGTGTGTTTAACTACAATGGAGAAGCATATATCAAGCAACTAGTCATTGATACAGAACAATCCTACTTACATAGTTTGAACCCTGCATATAAGGATATACCAATCACACCAGAAACGGATTTTCGAATTATTGGAGAAGTTGTGGATTTGTATAGAGAGAAGTAAAACCAACTGTTTCCATTTTGGAAACAACTACTTGACAAAAACTAAAAAAAGAAGTACACTAATAATGTCAAAAGCCTTGTTCGTCAAGGATACGATATTTACTTATAAAGCCTTGTTCGTCAAGGACAAAACTGTCTGGTGTACTTCTAAGAGGTACACCTTATTTTATTATCTGGAGCATTATATGAAATTTCAACAAGGCGAAGTTTATCTAATCAACTTCCCACAAAAAGGTGGGAATGAATTTTACGGAAAACACTACGCTATCATCTTAACAACTCCTGACAAAGCCGATGGGACACTCCTAGTAGCACCTTTAACTGGTAAAAAATCAGGAAAGAAATATCGTGGTGGTATCACGATTGAAAATAGTAAATATCAAGACACTCCGTCCAAGCCCAAAGCCTATGCTTATGTCCGAAAAATCCAAGAAATAGACAAACGGAAAATCGTCTACAAAACAAAGAAAAAGACTGATAGTGATGGACAAGTAATGCTAGATGCAGCGGGAAAAGAGTTATATGATAAAGTTTATAGACCAGCTTACAAGCTAGATACAAACGACCATAAAAAACTATTAGACAAGATAAAAGAAGTTCTTGGACTAGATTTATATTAAATAAAAAATTGACTTTTTTTAAAATTAGGGTTAGAATTAAATCATAAAGTCGCTTGACGACAAAATAGATGATACTGTCCCAAGAGGACATCTCTAGCCCTGCTCTTATGAGTTGGGCTTTTAATTTTTATTTAACAACTATTTTCATTTTGGAAATAGTTGCGCAAAACGGAAATAAAAAATGTGCAATAACTGATCCACATTAAAAGCTGAGAGAGGTTTCATTATGAATGAAGAACGCAAAGTTTTAGGTATTTTGGCTATTATTTTCGGAGCAATCGCTCTATTTGGGTCTTGGATGCCTATTATTAACAATCTATCTTTTGTTATTGCTATCTTGGCGCTTATATTGGGCTTGATAGGTCTAGCTATTAACAGAAAAAGACCAAAAATGTTGGCTATCATTGGTACAGTTTTAGCAGTCGTATCAATGGTTATTGTTATCGCTACGCAATTGATGTATGCCCGTGCTTTGAACGACGCTGCTAAAAACGTTGAAGAAACTGTCAGCTCAGTAAGCTCTTCTATCGAATCATCACAAAAAGAAGAGGATGCTAAATTTAACTGGACAAAAGAACAGTTTGACGCTCTTCAGATGGGTGACATCACGAATTATGGAGCTGGTGGAACTAACTACGATGATATTGTTAGCGTTCATGGAGAACCAAATAGCATAAACACTACTACTGTTAATGATCATGAAAGCAGAACAATTTCATATTCTTCAGCAGGGACAAAACTCCGAAGCATTACTTTGACATTTAGCAAACAAGAAAATGGTGCTTATTTATTGACTGCTAAAGTCGGCATCGGATTGGAATAAATTTATTTTCATGATATAATTAAGTTACTTAGAGGTTTACCCTCATAATTTTAAACTTTGCACCTTAGCGTGCCAGGGGAAGTAACTTAATAGTTGCTTCCCTTTTTAAAAACTAAAAAATCCCCACGCTCTCAAACTTTGGCGAGTCTGAGCGTGAGGATGTACTGTATAAGGAAACGACCATTAAAAAGGTAGTTTTCTTATACTCTATTCTATCAAGAAATGAGGTGAAAATCAATGTGGATGGAAGAACTTCCCAATGGAAAATACAAATTCTTTGAACGATATAGAGACCCTTATACCGAGAAATGGAAAAGGGTGTCTGTTACTCTTGATTCTGGATCAGCAAGGGCTAAGAAAGAAGCTCAGAAACAACTGGACGAAAAGATAGCAGAAAAACTACAAAGTCTTACTACCACAGATATGCTTTTTACAGACGTACTAAGTGATTGGTGGGAACTTCATAAAAAGTCAATCAAGCCTTCTACCATAAAGACCATGGTCTATGCTGTAGATGAAGTAAAAGAGACTTTTGCGCCTGACGTGAAAATAAAAAACATCACTGCGAAGTACACTCAACAGTACTTTACTGACTCGGAAGAAAATCATATCAAACTCAAAAAGCAAAAGTCAGTACTAAGCATGGTCTTTAAATATGCGCTTAATATGGAACTGGTAGATAGCAATCCTATCCAGCGTGTGAGACTTCCTAAAAAGGTTGTCGCATATGAAAATATGGAAAAGATTGAAGATAAGTTCCTTGAGCAAAGCGAATTAAAAAGGCTTTTAAAAGCTATGAAAAGCTATAATCGGGGCTACCACGTCGCTCGTATGGCTGAGTTTATGGCTTTAAATGGTTGCCGAGTCGGCGAAGCTGGTGCGCTTAAATTTGAAAACTACGATAAGAAAAACCGTACTATCACTATCAACGGGACTTTAGACCCAACCCGTAAAGGTTCAGAGGGTGTTAAAACCACACCTAAGACCTTATCATCTATCAGAGTAGTTGACCTAACAAAAAAAGAAATTGAAATCATTGAAGAATTCATAGAGTTACATAAAATAAGAAAGAATACAAACCCAAACTATAAAGATATGGGATTTATATTTGTATCAGCCAATGGAATTCCCATTCATAAATCAAGTATCGGCAAGCTCATGAAAAACGCCAATGCTACTCTAAAGAAGCCAATCAACAAACCACTTCACCCACATATACTACGCCATACACTAATCAGTACACTTGCTGAAAATAACATCCCTTTAAAAGCCATCACTCAAAGAGTTGGACATAAAGACAATGGAAAAACTACAATGGAGATCTATACTCACGTAACCAAGAACATCAAGTCAAGAGTTGTTGATGTCCTGGATAAAATTTATAAATAGTTTTGCCCCTTTTTTGCCCCTTCTTATACAAAAATAAAAACCGCTACTCCTAAGAATAGCGGTTTAATCATGTTTTTAAGCTACTAATGTAGTCGCTCTATTATTTAAGAGTAACATAGGCGTTACTATTAAAATCGTTGATATAAAGCATTTTCCATTTTAGTTATCTTCTTGTGGGGGTGTCTGACGGGGTGTCAACATTTATCCCCTCCTTTTCCAATAAATCAGTAATTTCATTACCAATATTACTCTGATGGGCGTAATAATGTGAATATGTGTTTAAAGTGGTAGCTTTGTCAACACGCCCTGAACGTTGCGACACAAGTAAGACATCCTTTTTAAGTACGTTAATCATGAATGAATCATGAGAATGACGAAGCCCTTTACCAGTAATAACTGGCACTCTTGCTTTTTCAGCGTGTCGTTTTAACATTCTGCTCAAAGTACTTTTGACCAGTGGCTCTCCAAATCGTGACAAAATATAGTCACTATCTGAGTTAGATATTTGAACCTCTCTCCACCTATCAAGAACTTTTACAGTCTCGTCATCAAGTTCAACATATCGCATACCTGCCATTGTCTTGGTCTGCTCTTTTCGGTGGTAAAATCCACCTTTCAAAGCTTCTAAAGTAGAATGAACAAAGATACGTTTGTTCTCCCTATCATAATCAGACCACAACAAGGCGAACCCCTCACTTACTCGGACACCAGTCATATAATAGAGCCAGACAGTAGTAAAACGAAGCAAGTCTTCATAGTCGGTCAAGTCAAAAGTTGTAAGAACTTTCTTGAACTCGTTAAAAGTCCAAAATTTCGTATCAGGTCTAGCACCTCTAGGATTATCAAGACTCTTACAAGGAAAAGTCTTGATATACTCCATCCTTTCAGCATATCCTATACATTGCTTGAAACGAATCCAAACACCTCTAGCATAATTTGGAGAATACTTGTCTATCAGTTTAATCCGAAATCTCTCACAATCTCTTGGACTAATATCTTTTAACTTTTTATTCCCAACCTCCTTAATAAAGGTAGTAAAGTGCGTTAAGGCTGTCCGATAAGTGACATCTTGAACGGTCTGCTTATAGTATGGCAGAAAAACATCTTCCATATATTGAGCAAAAGTTAGATTATAGTCTGCATAGGCGAATCTATCATAAAACTCAATCCTAGCCCTACATAGCTCATCATACGCTTGTTTCTCGGTCTGAAATGGTTTACCCCATTTATCACGATAACTTTTAAAGCGTTGTCGTTTCCCATCAGCAGAAGCCTTAAATTCAGTTTGGCAGTAAATTCTACCTTTCTTATCTCTAAAGACACCCTTATATTTTTTATTTCTAGTCATTTCAGCAATCCTCTCCATTAAGAAAGCTGAAAACCTAAAATCTCCTCTACTATTTCAGTAGGAGCTAAGTCTAATCGTCGATTATCAAAAGGCGAACTACTTAATTTTAGCATATTATTCGAAGAATTACTAGCTTCATTGAATCGCTTAATAGCAATTGATTTCGCTTCTCTAATGATTTGCTTTGCACTAGTCTTTGAAAAACCAAGTTCCATTAGACTCTTGTGGTTTACAGTTTACAGTTTTCATTTTTCACCTCTTTCATGTATAATGGAGCCTGAGACAAAATAGTTCTTAACCACAAAAAGCTAGAGATTTCCAATTGCGG
>ERZ773272.303-NODE-303-length-20219-cov-34.844426_pt1 | contig 20219 bp, 19 predicted proteins | sample MGYA00511891_ERZ773272 | MGnify/ENA primary metagenome ERZ773272 (study PRJEB29015, sample SAMEA2738150) | human oral metagenome | biome: human oral; feature: human-associated habitat; material: saliva | place: China | collected 2198 ...
CGAGGGCAGTGACAAGCAGGTTGTGATTGTCCTTCACTCGCGCTCTAACCTTGATTGTTTCAAAGAAGTGGTGAATTTAGATGCGTGAGCTGACTCAAGTACTACGTTTTTCTCCATGAACTATCGAGGACGAAATGCGAATCTATAGGGCTAAACCTATAGCGTGGACCGATTCGTCGGTGGCACTTCTGAACGAGTACGACGCCACACTGTGCACACCTGACCGCGAGGCGACACCGCTGGACTTACCCGAGGCGGATGAGATTGTATTGAGCCCCGACGGTGTGATGTACGCATGCTGGTTTGAGAACGAAAGCTTTCGGGTCCAGGCGTATCGATTTGAAGCTGAGACATTCAAGCCTGCTGGGCAACCGTGCGTGGTAAATGTTCACAGCCTACACGGTGAGGACCTTGTAGTTCTCGGTATCCCTGGCGGTGTAGAGCTGCGGCTGGACACCGCGGAGCAGTGCCAGAGAATCTGGACGATCTCGAACGGCGGTGCAAGAAGGAACCCAGCGACGGTGGACCCAAGACCCAGGGGTGAACTGTTGTTCAGCTCCGGCACGGTCGCAGGATTCGTGGAGGACCTTGGTGGGGGAGAGGCGGTAGGATAATGCCTGATTCAGTAGCAGGAAGAGCGAATAGTTGCCGGGTTGAACTTTGGGCGGTGGCGATGTCGGCGCGGAGTGCTTGGGTGAGGGCGAGGTCGTCGGGAGCCTCGCGGATGGCGGAAAAGGAAAGGCACCCCGTGGGGGGTGCCTTGTGTGCAAAAGCCCATCTGGACGCTCAAGGGTTTCTATATATTTCACCACACTGCTATTCCATTAGGGCCCTTCCATCCAACCTCGCGACTTGAGGTCACTAGTGCCGCCTTCCGGTTTTTGATGCACTACCAGTCTAGCATTTGTCTGACTCTGCAGCCTCACGGATTGGGGAATAGAAAAGGCACCCCGTGGGGGGGTGCCTTGTGTGCAAAATCCCAGTCGGATAGCCTAGTGGTTTCTATATATTCCGCCACCTACAAATCCTCAGGGCCCTTCCACCCAGGTCCAAAGCGTATGCTTCAGAGCCACCTTCCGGTTTTTGATGCATTAACATTATACCATAGATACTTAACTTCCGGAAGGGTATATCTCGTGACCAATAATCCACTAATGAGCGATTTTGTTGAAGCTCTTGGACGTAATAACAAATACTTTCAGCAACTACAGGAGCAGTCTGATGTAGAACGCGTTGCTTTCATTGACGAAACCTTTGTTGACCCGTACTACGATAAAAAAACCGGTATCCTACACCCGGGATACTACTCCATCGCAGCCGTCGTCGTCGAAGCCGACGACATCGCCAAGTTCCGCGAAGACTTCGCTTCGTCTTTCGGAGGCATTGACTACTGGCACACCACTGACGCAGTCAACAATAAGGCCAGGGAAAGACAGAAGAAAAACGCTAAACATACCCGTAGAAATTCCCCTTGGCTTGTCCCGCAAAACATCCGTCCCATGCTCGATACCCTGGGCCGCAACACCAAGGATGGCCAGAACATTGTCACGCTCAATTTCAACATCCCCTATACCGATGACCCTGACGAGCGGCGGAGGCTCCGTGATGCCGCCCGAGCTGAAGCTATCACTGCTCTGACCACGCACCTCACCCACGCTGACCCGCCTACCACTACCTTCGTTTTCGAAAAGTCCAAGGGCGGCAACCAAAAAGACAAAGATACACTTAACCGGCTTGAAAGCGCAGGTGTTATCCCGCCCATTACCAAAATTTTTGCCCAGCCTACTGACGAGCCGCTCCTCTGGGGCGCAGATCTTCTCGCCTGGGCTTCCCGCCATCTTGTCAATGCGACTAATCTTTCATGGCTCGATAATTCTAAAATCAAGGCACGCTTCCTTGACTCACATGTACAAACCGAACTTAAAACTCTCAATGTTCGGCCCCTCAATCAGCCTTCACCCTATAAGAGGCTATACGATGAAAACACCTACCGAGAAGCAGGAACACCGGGCACCCGTACCGAAGTCGAAGCCACCTACCGCGCCGCCGAAGCCAACGGGGACCAAGTCTCAGCAGGCCCCGATGAAAAGTCTGAACGTAAAAACATTGCCTACCGCAACGCAAAAGACGAGGCTATGGGAACCCCCATGCCCGCCGAAAAGGAAATCGAACTTGCCGTCGGCCGAGGCTACCTGACCGAAGGACAAGCCGAAAAGTTCGACGCCGAGGTAGCTACCTCATCTGAGCAGATGGATCCTGAAACCAAGGAAAGCCTCAAACTCTTAGCCACGCTTAGGAAGGGAACAGAAACAAAAACCCCTGTTAAGCCGGAACAAATTCAGCAGGCGGCTGCACAGCAGCAAGTACACCGCCCACAGATAAACCAGTCCCACGGCGGAGTCGAACTCTAAACCCAAAGAGAATATGCACAATGAGGGGGGGCTCACGACAAAACTGTCGTGAGCCCCCCTCTATCAGTTAACTCAGCAAGTCAAAGACTCCCCGCGGCGGGTCCTGAATCGGGAACGCCTCACGAGAATACCGCGACGCATTATGCTCCCCATCCTCGCAATAGCGGAACGGGCCAGTCGAAGACATCAACACCGACATGTGGTAATCCATATGGTCACGCCACCACGCCGAAAGACCCGTCGGGTCCTCACGGGAAGCCTCCCAGGACAGCCACAACGCCGTCAAACGGCACACCGCCTCCGGGTGCTTCCACCACTGAGCACACCAGAACGTGTCCCTGCTGTTGACCTTGCGGTTCATCACCTGTAGCAACCAGGAATGTACGAACTCGCCCGCATTTGGGAAAATCGTTGCAGGACCCTGCTCCTGCTGAACTTCGTTCTCGCCCATGCGCTACGCACCTCCATTCGCCAGCTGCTGTGCCGGGTCATACTTAGCCAGTGACGCCTTCACCGCCGCAGCATCCGGGCCGGTGTACCACGGAATCGTCTGAACCATCGTCGCGGGCGCACCGGAAGCAAAGACCACCGCACGACCACGAGGCAGCGCCGCCAAGTCAGACACATCCAAGATCTTGTCCTTACGGTCATTATCGACACTACGAGATGAACCCGACTGGCGGCTACTCGAGACCGAAACATTGCTGTAGACGTAATCACCAATCAGCTGGCTCAACTCGCCCAGGAACTCGGTTTCAGAGACACCGCCACCGTAGACCTTGATGTTCGCAGCGCTCCAGAGCTTACGCATGCCCTCACGACCCCAGACAACAACGCCCTGAGACCAGGACTGCAGAATCGTACAGATGACGATACCGCGCGAGCCATAGTGCGAGTAAAGGTTCGGAAGTTCCTTCCAACGGCACACGTTCGCCGCCTCATCCAGCATCGCCACCATCGGCAGACGCAAACGTCCACCCAAAGCAACCGCCAGCTCTTCAGCAGCCTCAACCACCGCAACCGTCAAAGCGGTCACCAGCGGGCCAGCAGTACCAGCGCCTTCCTTCGACAAAAGGAACAGGGTATTACGACCACGCACAAAGTCACGGGCGTTAAACTCTTCGCGCCTCTCGCCCTCTTCCGGCGGGGTCACCCACTTAAGCACCGCCGCCGACGTCAAGCAGTTCGCCATCTGACGAGCCACACCGAACACGCCGCCGCGCTGCTTATCAGGAGCAGAGATAATGCCGTCCACGTTCTGCGCAATCTGCGGGTAACCGGCATCCTTGAGGATTCCGACCGCCTCATCATCAGTCTCACGGGTCAGCCAACGGTAAACACGGGTAATGGGCTGACCGTCCTTAGCGGCCGCCAGCAAGAACGCCGCCAGCAGATCCTTCGCGGCAGAGTCGAAGAACGCGTCCGTGCGGGCGCCTTCCTCACGCGAGCCAGAGGCAAAATGCTCCGCCAAATTCTGCGCCTTCACCTCATCAGTGACATAGGAGAGCGGGTTCCACCACCAAGTTGCCGGGTGAGCGGCCACAGCCTGCGGGTCAAAGATCCACACGTCACCGACCTGCTCACGGACACCGCGGGTAGCATCCACCACATCCCTCTTATTTGAGGTGACCAGCACTGCGCCGGGGGCAGCCAAGATGCCAGGGATAGCACGCGAGGTGGTCTTACCGGTACGAGGACCCCAAATGTCCACGCACACGTTCTCCCAGCCGGAATACAGCATCTGACCTGAGAGGGTCTTTGCAATCGGAAGACCCGGCGAATCCACACCCAGACGGCGGGCGTCATTCAACGCCGCCTTCTCACGCATGAACGCAATGTCGGCGCCAGAGCCCATCATTGACCCGGCCTTATCCACGCGCGTCGAGGGGGTGCTGTTCGCCAGCTTGCGCCACCACAGACCGACCGTACCAGCCAGCAGCAGAACCGCCACCACGATAGAGACCACCGTGGATGCCGCCGACCAGGGCGCGGTTCCACGAATCACACCGATCATGGCAGCGACCGGGTTCCATACGGTGATGCTCTGGCCGGTCAGAGCGGCACCGACCGCGTAGCCGGAGTAGAAGATCATGCCGGCGACCAGGATGAGGGCGATAATGCCCCAGATAACGAACGCTTCGGTGTTGAAGCCGCGCTTATGCGGAGTGCTCATAATAGCCGTATCCTTCCGGGCTCGGAATCAGGTGTGTAGACTCAGCAGGGGTCTGATTGTGCTGCGGGGTGGGGGCAGGTGCCGCATCCGTGGAGGAGAAACGTACCGGCGGCTGGTCAGGTTCCTGCTGCGCATAGGTCTCTGACAAGCCAGAAGACTGTGCAGAAATATTGAAATCCTCATATACAGATTCCTGTATTTCTACATTTCCGTATGTGCCAGCGTTACCAGCAGGCATACCCACCAGTGCGTTCGTCACCTCATTACCACTAGCCACATGCACAGACCCGTCACTATTACCCCAACGCTTGTTGGTGTTGTTCATATCGATTTCAACCTGAGTCAGACGCACCATCACACTAATACCAGGGCGTCCACCCACCTTCACCATGAACTTACCAACACCAGGGGCCTGACGAGGCGCACCATGCGCCGAACGATTCTGAGCGAGACGCGACCACGAACCAGGATCAGCCCACGACACCAGACGCGCCGCCTCCGCCTGACTCAGAGGCATCACACGACGTAGCTTCGCCATCTCAGACTGCGGCAAGGCGCCAGTAATCACCAGACCAGAGCGCTCAACAAAACCACGAGCCTTCTCACGCTCAGACTCAGTCGCCAACGCGTCCAGGTCACTCATCGTGTGCGTGATCATCGCCTGACCCACACCGTCACGACGATTCAGACGAGTCAGCGAGTCAATACGATCCACCATATCCGCACCCGCACGCAACGCACGCCAGAGCTCATCGAGAACCACGAAATAGTTGCGGCGCGGCGCCAAACCCTCATCAGCCAGCGTGTGCGCAATTTCCACCGACGCGAACGTCGTAGACCAGCACGCCAGCAGAGCAGCAGCCTGCACGTCACGGTGAATATCAGAAATCTGGCTAATATCGAACACAGCCGGGCGGTCCATCGCCAAACGTGCAGTAGTCGGCTTAGAGAACATGTCACCAAAGCGGCCCTGACCATTCAGAGACATCAGCGAGGATACCAGCGCATCCGTCGCATCCCTATAGCGGCCCTCATCGCCACGATCCAGCGCCACATCCTGCAGCGCCTGCGGGCGAGCCACAATCACATCCAGCAAATCCTGAACCACCGGCACACCCTCATGATGCTCTTCCAGATACGTCAGGGCAGCATCCAGAATCGTCTCCTCATGCGGGGTGATGTGGCCCTTACGCAGAATCGAAATCAGCGCAGACAGCATCTGAAGCTTGCGTGAGTGAGCGTCCACCATCAGACGCTCACGAGTCTTCGGGGGAAGAGAATCAGCGATGGTACTAAGCTCGCCCGGGTCCAGAATGTTCAGGTGACCGCGACCGGGGGCCAGCTGAATGACCTGGCCGCCCATCGCGGTAATTTCATCGACATAGTCAGGCTTGAGGTCACCGGGAATCAACGGAACAATACCTCGGCCGTTCATACCCAGCAGCATATGACGGACGAACGTCGACTTACCGTAACCGGGAAGACCCAAGATGAAGACGGACGGGTTATTGATAATGCCGTCCACAAACCACGCAATCGGGTCACAACCAACCGGTGCATTCGTATCAATGTCGATACCCATAGGGGCACCAGAGAACGGGGTGGACGAGCCCGCCGCAAACGGCCACATGCCGCACACCTGGCGGGTAGAACCACGCCACTCGCGAGGAGACTCAAACAGGTGCGAGGCGCCGCCACCGGGAATCATGTACCCACGGGCGCGGCCATAGGCATCCGAGTGAGCTTCAGTAGACGAGACGAAGAGAGACTTGAGGGACGAGAACAGGCCAGCTCGGCGCGGAGCTTCCGGCTGGTCAGCCTCGGCGGCGTTATAGGTGACGACTCGACGACGACTCATCAGAACCTCCATACAGAAAAACAGAAAAGCAGATATACAGAAATGCTGATTTGCAGAGACCTGGGAATCTGCATCCACAAATCCCCAGGTCTACGCAATATCACAAGGGCTACAACGCCGACTTCACCGATTCCGGCAGAACCGTATGGCGACCCAGCACCACACCCAACGGCAACGTCGCAGCAAACACCGCATCATGAGCACCCCACGCACGGCGCAACATAATACGACTCGACGGAGCAAGCTCCTGCTCCACCACGGCTACCGCATCAGCCATCTCTGCAGGAGTCTCAACCGTCGCGCACACTACCAGACCCACATAGGTCAAACCAGCACCACGCGCCTCATCAGCTGCCGTCGCATTAGCTGCCTCCAGCTCAGCCGACAGACGAGCCGAGCCATTACGAGTCGAGGTCAAACGGGTACGGGCGGTGTTCTGATCCTGCTCAACCATCGCCGCAGTCAACGCCGAATCCACCGGACGATACAGCATCGTCACACGCTTACGACCAATCATCGCGTGCGGCTCCAAAAGACGCGCAAACACGTTCGAGAACACGGCACCTCGCGGAGCCTCACTCATCGTCCAGCACACAGACAGGCCTGAATCATGCCGATAATGGCTCCATTCAACCACCGCAGTACTCGGACCAGCAGAGGACAGGTCAATCTCCGGACTCTCACCCACATAGGCGGCCTCATCCAGCAAGCGAGATACGGCTGGATCATACGCGGTACGCACAATCTGACCAATATCACCAGCCACCATCGGGGTGGCCACACCCGCACCGGTAGCTTCCAAATGCGAGCACCAGAAGACAACCTTGGAGGAGAGGTCACGGAGCATCTCATCCGGGGTACGGCGGCGCATACCCGCACGAGCCGCCGCCGAGAAGCTCAAAGTCACCCACGCACGTGTCTCAGAGACACCCGACGGGTAGGTCTGAGCAGCCTCCGCCAGCATCTGCGAAGCAATCGGCGACGCCGTATTGGACATGGACGACTCAATCTCACGGCGCAGACGGATACCTGAACCGGGGGAGGTTTCCACGGTCACCGAGGCACCTACCAGACCGACCTCACGGCCCAGCTCGGCCAAAAAGCCGCCCCAGTTGGCGACCCACTGGTCAATATCGGCCTGGTCGACCATGGCCGCACCGTCAGGCTCAACCGCCAGAGAGACGGAGAAGATACTAACGGCAGGCATGTGAATCAGCGCAAAGGGGCGCCCCACGCTGTCGGTACCCTCATAGGTCACCGCAGAGGAAGCCACACCGGGCAGGCGGAACTCATTCGTGGGGGTAGCGCCGAGCGGACCCGAGCGGAAAATGTTGAGCTTGCGGAAGCGAGCGAACATGAAAATAAGCCTTTCAGAGAGGCGCTCCATCAAGGTCATGCCGTGCTTGTCTTTCAGAGCGAAGGAGCCCAGGAAAAGCGCGAGGATAACGCCGATGATGAGGCCGGGGATAATACCGGCCAGACGCATGACGAAGATGGTGATGATGATGGTGACAAACAGCAGAGCAGTGGCAAGGCCGGAGAGTCTACCAATACCGGCACGTTGGGGGAGCCTCCAGTTACCGTATGTGGGTTCAACATACTCAGTATCAACGTGCGCCACTCGATCCTCCCTCCGGCTTCTTCTGCTCGGGCTGCGGCGGCTTAGGCTGCGGATTCGGCTTTGCTGAGCCGCCGGATCCACCACCACGAGCACCACCGCCCTGAGAGGGAGCAGGCCTATGAGAGCTTGAACCACCCTGCGGAGGCTGCTCACCAGCAGCATCATGGACAGCAGCCTGCACAGCTTGAGTACCCTTCTTCGCGGCTGCTCCAACAGCCATCAGAGCCAGAGCAGCTCCACCAGTGGCCGCACCAGCGGCAGCCGTACCAGCGCCCTTAGCAGCTGCGGCACCGGATGCACCACCACCAGCGCCACTTGCACCAGCAGCGCCACCACCTGAGCTACCACCCTTAGCGGCCATACGCGATCCCATGTTGACCGCGCCAGATGCCGCACTACCAACGGCAGCACCTGCGAACATTGCGCCGCCTGCCGAGGCGGCACCGACTGCGGGCACAATGAGGCGCATCATAGCGGGCAGAGCAAAGAGGGCAGCGACCATGAGGACGAGGCCACTCATAAGGCCGACAATCGATGTAGCCGCGCCCTCCAGCTGGCCAGTCAGTGCTGAGCCGGTAACTTTGAAGGCCGCAGCATAAATTGTTGCTGCCACCGGCTTATAAAGCACAAAAGCGATAAGCCACGAGGCGTGTTTCTGGGACCATTGCTTACCCCACTGGGTATTGGTCGCAGAGTAGGCCAGCGGTAGAGTACCTGCCAGCAGCACAGAGAGCGCCGAGCGGACAATCAGTAGGCAAATCTGGACGAGAGAGACCAGCATCGCAATGATGCCTGCGACAATCACGAAAATCTGCAAATCTGAAGCGCTTTCATACTTCATGATATTTTTCAGGCCTTGAGTAAATCCGCCTTCAACAGATTTGTCAAGAATCCATGTGGAGTAGCTGTCGCCAACCTGTAGAAGAATAACCACAGCTCCAAGCCCTGCCGAGGAGGCAAGGAGTGACCGTATCAGCGCCGCCACAAGCTCCATGAGTGGCTGGCCTTTTCGGCTCCATATCATCTGTCCTGCAGCATAGAGCACGCTAAAGACCATGAGTGTGGACCAAATCCACCAGGTGTGTCCCTGCAAGAATCCTACAGGATCAGAAGGATTTCCCTGAGTATCTCCGAGAGGAATAGTCGGAACAGTAACCCAAAAGCTTCCTAATGTTTCAATCGTAGATGCCATCGCAACACTGGCGTTGTGCGCTAGCTGATCCATGAGGCTATCGCCTACCGTTTGAGCGGCTTCCTTAGCCAGACAGCTAGTCTCCCAGACCCAGCACATTAGACAGTACCCCAACGAATGAACTTGGTAGTGTCAGAGACAGGACCAATACCCAAAGGGTTTTTCGCGTTTCCATCCGGAACACGCAGACGCCAGTCGCCATCCTGCCAAACCATAGTCACATCAGCGCTGATCCATCCGGTGCCCCTCTCAGGAATAACAACAGCAAGCCTTACTACAGCACGCTCAGGGGTATAGGAGAGGAACTGGTATCCAGCCACCTGCTGCGGAGCTGAAGCTGACGGAGTACCCCATCCCGTTCCATTAATTACGTAGCGTTCGTAGGTCTGCTGAGAGACAGCAGGATCATTAAGTTGCAACATAGTCCAGGTTGCCGCATAGAGTGCACCCTCAGCAGAGTGCTCAAAGCAGCTACGAATCGGAGAATCCACCATAGGCCCAGCAGTCTTAGATGAGGGACCGGTCCAACCTGAATCGGTGGTTACCCATTTAGTACCCTTCGGGGCAGCGTCCATCACAGACTCATCATCCGAGGCACCAGCACCACAAGAGCCAGTCGCAAGAGATGACGTGGCATGAGTCAACTGCTGCCCGGAACCCGCTGATGCACTAGAGCCACTCGATGCTGACGAGCTCGAGCCGCCACGTGGAATCAGCACAATCAGTATCAGAACCAGCAGCACACCAACACCGGCGATAATGCCGATACCCCAGCGGGGAATGGTCACGCCAGACTTTTTCTCCATGATGTCTCTCCATGTCTCATCACCCCGGATTTCGGGGTACACCAGATAGCCCTACCCAGTGTGGGGAAGAGCTTGAGTGAGTGATAGTGGGTAATGGGGGGATAGGAGACCCAGCGACGGGTCTCGCTTGAGATTAAAAGGGCCACGGGGTGCGTGAGCGCACCCCGTGCAGGGCTTTTAGCCCATGAACATGCCGACCAGACCGCTGGCTGCGGAGGCCAGGATACAGCCACCGAACACCCAACCGAGGCTGGCAGCGTGCTCGCCGCCCTGACCGCGGCGGTTGTTAATCATCATCGCACCAGCAGTCACCAGCACACCGATAACAGCCAGAGCGAAGACGATCCACGCAATCCACTTAACGATGGTGGTAACGCCGTCAGAGCCGGGAGGTGCCTCGCCAGCACCCGGATCAACCGGGCCAGCCAGCACAGCAGCGTTCAGGAAAAAGGAATTTGCAGCAGCGAGCATCTCGCGCCTCCTCGTGGTTGTAGGTGTGTGTAACCCCCAGCGCTGGGAGTAAAAAATATTACCGGTATCAGCGATTACCATAGCACATGCACCTGATGCACGTGCCACGCGTTGTCACTAGTCCACCGTATAGAGCCTCATGCCTCGACACCGTGTGCCGTAGCTAGTGATGAATAGCGGACCCATTCGCCACTTGTGTACACCTTTCATCCCAGTATCGCGGGTAATTGACCCACCCCAAAACCAAGTTATCCACATGATGCACATCATGTAAAAATATTTCCCGCGCGCGCAAAAATAGCCCTTAATGTGTTAGGGGTGGTGGTTAACCTGACTTTAGATTGCCATTCGATACAACACCCTATTGTCACGCCTGGTCCCCGCGCGAGCGGGGATGAGCCTGCGCTGACGGCGCTGTTGGATATAGTGCGGGTATGTTCCCCGAATGAGCGGGGATAAAGTTTTAAATAACGCATATACAGATATGACCAGCCAGCTGTAAAACCCCCACACCCCCTGTTAAAATGAGATTCGAGGCCACCCCCAGGGGCGGCCCCAGGGCACACAACATCACTCACACCAACCACACATACCCTTCCACACACCAGGAGCCAAAAAGCCATGCAAAAAAGTGCCCTAGTGGTCTCCCTACCTATCATCTTCATCTTCGGACTCATTCTCTCGTTAGTTCTCGTTATCGGTGGGTCAAGTGCGGATGCTTGCACCACCGGCAAAGCAAAAACCGGCCAAAACGCCGTTTCTGCACCAGACCCCGCCCCCGTCACCAATATCGGTGACCGAGGTGACACCATCAAGACTTACCTTCCAGAACTCCAAGAAGCCTCCCGTGTCAGCGGCTTCCCCATCTCCCTTCTGGCAGCCACTATTCAGCAAGAATCCGGCTGGAACCCCAACGCTGTTTCCGAAGCCGGTGCCATCGGACTTTCTCAATTTATCCCTGACACCTGGGCCTCCTTCGGAAACGGGGAAGAGCCCACCGACCCCCGCGCCGCAATCAAGGCCATGGGTCGATACATGGCGTACCTCAAAACCACCCTCCGCAACGCAGGCGTCGAAGGAAATGAAGTCAATAACGTTCTCCGTGCGTACAACGCCGGCCCTGGTGCTGTCATCTCCCAAACTGGCGGGTACAACGACCCAGAAAATATCAACTACGCCCCGGCTATCCGCAACTACTGGCCTCAGTACCAGACCCTCATCAAGGACCTTGGTATCGACGACTACCCTACGGGCGCCGAGCAACCCTCACTGAGCAATGCTGCTGCCAATAACGCAACTCCTGAATCCACTGGCAGTGCTTCCGCCTCAGCATCGACAGGGAAGAACGATAAAACGGCATCCAGTAAAGGAAAATGCAAGGATAACAAAAACCAGAAATCTTCAAATGCAGAAAACCAGAAATCTGGAAATACAGATAAATCAGGCGACGACTACCCCTGGAAACATCTCCCCCACTGCTCCGACGACTACACTTATTGCCCTGAAGTAACCGATCCCACCAACGCGTTCCCCGGTGAATGTGTAGCCTTCGCAGCATGGCGTGTCGTCCAACAAACCGGTGGCAATGCCGACAACATCACCTTCCACTCTCCCGGCAACGCCGCCGAGTGGCGAGGGTACTGGATTGCCCAGGGCTGGGAAATTGGAGATAAACCCGTCATTGGCGCCGTCGTCTATTACAACTCTGGCGTCGGCGGAGCCAGCTCATATGGACACGTTGCCATAGTGAAAGAAATCCGTGATGACGGCACAATCGTCGAAGAAGGCTACAACGGAGACTACGCTCCCAATGACCACCAGTACTACACCCGAGTCGTACCAGTTGATCGCCCGAGTGCATACCTCTACATCCCCAGCCACTAAGAAAGGAAGCACCATGACCCGCAAACTCACCGCGCTTACCGCAACCCTCGCCCTGCTCGCTACCGGCTGCTCCGCATCCACCGACAACACCGCCCCCACCGGCTCACCCGTCGCAACCTCCACCTCCAGCACTACCGCTACGTCCGCGCCTACGCCCAGCACCGCAACGCAGACTCCCACCGTCACCGAGGTAAACCCCACCACTGCAACCCCGACTGTGAGCCTCGACCCCTCACCCCTGGCAGGAACCGGCGGCGGCCGCCAGCAACCCTCCAGCGTCCCTACTCTCAACACCATCACCGACGAGGACCGTGCTCGAGCAATCGACGCTGCAAAAGCAATCGTAACCGCATACACCAGTGGCAAACCCTACAAGGAGTGGTCCGCAGATCTCTTCCCCCTCATCGATGCCGAACTCCAGAATCAGTACAACCAAAATTTGCGCGTTGACCTTCTAAAAGGGAACGTCACCAGTGCAGAACTTGTTGATGACCCCACCCTTAAGATTCCCGGAGGAGATAACCCCTACTGGCTCACCGTCCATGTGAAGGTTGATGGAGGAATTAGCCCCGCCTACTACGTACGCCTTCACCGCACCGCTGAGCGACCCAACAAGTGGAAGGCCTCCCACATCCTCGAGCCCCAGGCCTACAACACCTTCGTCAACAGCAAGACCAAGAACAAGAACTAGAATATGGACGCTCTCGACTACCCCCGCATCGATGCGACCGTCTCAGCTGACGGCCTCATCCAACTTGAAATCCAAGACCACGCCCCCCGCACCTTCCAGGACGCAACCACTAAAGAGGCCCTAGGACAGGTGTGGAACCACTGCGCCCGCCTCGCCCAAACCCTCGGCCGCGACGTCAAAATCTATGTCCAAGAAGGTACCAAGACTAGCTACTACACCCTCACTCCAGAAGGCGAGCCTACTCTCCAAACTGTGACCGAGGAAGTTGAAAAACCGTCCATCTGGCGACGTAAAGTAATCCTCATCCCCGCCGCAGCCCTCCTAGCGCTTGGACTCGGCGGCGGAGCCTTCGCAGTCGTCAACGCCCTCAACCACCCCTCAACCACCTCAGTAGCCGCCACCCCGACCGGAGTCACCATCACCCTCGACAATGGAACCTACACCACCGGCGCCCTCAGCGGCGATGGCCAGCGTATCTCCTACATTGACGGATCTACCCTCTACGTCGTCGATGCCATCAAAGGCACCCTCGTCAGCCAGACAGACCTAACCAAAAACAAGATTGAAGCTGCAGGGCTGACTATCCACCCCACCGGTGACGGTTTCCTCTACACCGCACCCGGTAGCTACTTCATGTGGTCCGGCGGAAAATTCTCCAATATCAACACCATTACCACCAAAGCGCAAACCATCATCACCCGCGCTGGGGAATCTGTCATCATCTCCCGCAATGACCCCACCCCCGGAAGCGTCCAAAAGATCAGCGTTAACGGAACCGAACGGTACCGCTCCCCAGCTGAAGGCGCAGCCTTCATTGCCACCTCTAAAGGCAACGGAATCTGGGCGTCCACCCGCGGTAACGGCGCCATCATCACCGCAACCGCCAACGGTGCCGAAACCGGAGCGCACCCCCTAGTAACCCCCACCGAAGGAGCAACCTTCACTCGCTGGGTAGGAGCCACCGCCAACGGTGAGGTCGTCACCCTCTGGCATGCCCCCGCCGGGCAAGACATCCTCGCCCTCCAAGCCCCGGAATCTGACAGCGTCAGCCGCACCATCGCCATCACCGGAGCAGCCGATAGCGTGAAGATTGACGGCACCGGTACCATCGCCATCGCAGGAGACCAAGTCCATTACCTCAGCACCGAGGGGTCCTATGCTCTACCGGCTGTGCCGACCAAGGTCACAAGCCGGCCCGCGGGAGGATTCAGCCTCGAATTCGGTGACGGCACCACTGGTGATGCAACCTCCAGCGGCTACATTACCTCCACCGATACCCCAGTTCTTGGCACCACCGCAGACGGACACCGCGTCACCGTCAGCCCCGACCACCACAGCATCGTCATTAACCCTTAATTAAGAGGAGTAAAAAGTGTACCGCAAGGCTCTCATCACCTCCCTCACCCTCGCAGCCGCAGCCGGCGCCATCAGTTGCACCGCAGCGACCGCAGCAGAAACACCCACCCAGAGCGGATCCATCACCATTCGTGATAACGGTCAGCCCAACCGTGACCAGACCCGCTCCCTGACCGTTGCCCTCATCACCAAGAACGGTGCCGGTAATGCAGCCACCACACCCGAGCTCGTTACCGCATCCCCTGCCGAAGCAGAAGCACCCGCCGAAGAACCTGCCCAGGAAGATTTTGCAGAAGCACCAGCTGATACTGCACAGCAGGAAGGGGCAACCCCCGAAGCGGAAGCGCCCGCCGAGGCAGAGGCACCTGCTACGGAAACGGACCACTCCGAACCTCGTGAAGAGACCCCCGCTCCGAGCGAAGCAGCTTCGGGTGAAATGGAAGTTGTTATCGCGCCCAGCACCGAACCCACCCATGAGGTTCCCGAAACCCCGGGCAATACCGACGTGCCCATCAACCCCTCCCCTGAACCTACTACCCCGGCACCTGAAACCCCGGGGAACACCGATGTGCCCATTGCACCTGAGCCTGAACCGGCCCGTAGCGAGCACGATGAAACCCCCGCCGACCACCAGCCGGCTGACGACACCGCACCTGTTATCGAACCGGAGCCCGAGCCTTCAACTCCGGCACCCGAGGCTACTGAAACCCCCGGCGAGGTTGAAGTCGTCATCGCACCTACCCCCGAGCCGAGCCAGAAAGCACCTGCGGACACTGCGGATAATGAGACACCCGATAACTCAGAGGTAGTCAGTACCGAGGTGCCCATCGCACCCGAGGATGCCCAGGCACACTCCCGTGCAACCTCAGATACTGGAGACCACGCAGTAACCGGTAGCGACGAGGTGGGCATCGCTCCGCAAGCACCGGGCTCCAAGACCCCCAAGAAGGGGTCGGAAACTAAGCCTGTTGCAGATGCGAAATCCCCCACTTCGGTGCCGTCTGCTCAATCCACGGCGCCGGCTACCGCCCGCGACGAGTTGGCTTACACCGGTGTCAGTGCCGAGACTGGCGGAATCGCAGTCGGCGGTTTTATGCTGATTCTCACCGGAGCCGCTGGCGTATGGTCTGTACGCCGAAAGGCCTAGTGCCTAGCATATAGCTGAGTGGGGGTGAGTGAATCGTAACGGTTCACTCGCCCCCGCTGAACGAGTCCATTCTTAATGCGATTGCTCAGCGCTCTGATGCACTCATTATTCCGGCGGCACCGGCTGGCCTGGATATCACTCGCGTCTTCTCCACCCTTGCCTCCATTCCTGAAGGTAAACCCGCCGCCGTACTGCTCACCTCCGCAGACCCGCGCACCGTGCTCTTCCGCGAGACCCAAGGAGCTACTCGAAGAATCTGGCATCACCATCTTCGATACCTCCATCCGCCCCAAGCAGTCCGTACGCGCCAGCTATGGATTTGTCCCTGACGACCTCGCGGGATACGACGAAGTCGCCGCCCAACTCGTTCACCTCCTTAGCCTTGAAAAGGAATCCTAATGGCAACCGCAAAGAAGAAGCTTAACGTCACCGTCCCCTCCAGTACCGAGAAGAGCGTGAAGAATCGCGCCAGCTTCGAACAGGCATTTAAGAACAGCGGGGAAGTAGAAGAGCCCATCAAGCGCCTGACCCTCAACCTACCAGCCAGCGCCCACACCCGCCTGAAGGCATATGCAGCCATGACCGGCAAGACCATGACCGATCTGCTGATTGAGTTCATTAACCAGCTCGATGACTAAAGAACCTTGTCGAACACGGAAATATGGATATACAGAAACACAGATTTCTGCATATCCATATTTCCGCCTCAAAAGAAGAGGTGCAGGTGGCAGGCGTAACCTATGGGCCATGCCAAGTTGCTTGAAACTGCAGTACATCATGCGCGAAAGCGTAACCAACGTATCCTAAAAATACCCGTAAGGTCATTCTGATAGATTTAGAATGACCCCGCGATACACCACCGATATCTAAGGAGAACTACTCATGGCCGAGTACTTTGACCTTCCTGACCGTTACCCTGAACTATTCGCACAGCTCAACGAAGAGCAGTACCAAAACGTTGTTGAACCTCTCATCTCTTCCTGGCTTGAAGGATATGACTTCAGTCGCAAGGAAGTAGCCCGCTTCATTGACCATGAATTAGGGCGTATCAGCGATGATGAGTTCCGGAAGCAGATTCTGGAGGAGGCCCTCGCTCTCCAGGAGGCTCTTGCGCGGCAGGAAGAAAAGTAATGAGCAATCAATCGGAATGGGATTCATACTTCTTCCCACCACCGCATAATGACGTGATGCGCAATATCCCAGGGATAGATAATGCTATCGCCCTCAGCCTGTTCGAGTACAACTCGACAGCATTTTTTGCGAAGAAGCTGAAGAGGGATCCAGGGCTTATCGCTCACACCTATGATGCCGAGCACCTCAAAGCAATTCATGGGTACCTCTTTCAGGAAGTTTATGACTGGGCGGGGGAGTACCGTACCGTCAATATGAGTAAGAATATGACCATCTTTGCAGATGCGAAGAATGGGGGTATTGACCACTACCTGAATCAGGCAACCCGTAAAATTCAGGCAACGGAGTGGGGGAATCTCAATCGGAGAGAATTTGCTGAAGCCGCCTCTGAGGTATTCGCAAACCTAAACTACGCCCATTGCTTCCGTGAGGGTAACGGCAGAACTAATAAGATTTTCATGCAACACGTGGCAGAAATGAGCAACTTCCAGCTCGACTACGGTCGTGTTAGTAAAGAAGTCTGGAACCAGCGGTCAATGTTTAGTGGACCAGATAGGGGGTCCACAGAGCTGCATCCTGAAGAGCTGTATCAAGTGTTCGAGGCGATTGCAACACCACGCGAAACCCCACATGAGACCCAACTCGATGCTGAGGATGAAAAGTCGCAGCAGATTTACCAGCAGATTATGAATGGCTTCACTGGGCATACTGGAGCGAATCAGCAGCAGACACCCCAGACACCTAACCGCAATATCAATCACGGCTTAAACCGCGAATCCGGCTATGGACTCGGAGACTAAAGAAGGTGGGGGGCTCAAGATGTATATCTTGAGCCCCCACCTTTGCGTGTATTTAAGGTATGCGACAACCCGCTCTGCGTATGCGCCGAAGCGACCGCAGGCTCACACCTATTCTTAGGTGACCACTCTGAGAACATGCGCGAACGCGCGGCGCGCGGCCGTGACAACTTGCACGGACTCGCCTTTCTTCGCCGGAGTCGAGCGGTATGGCGCAGACAGGCCGGTCTCAGAATGAGGCACCGCGTCGAGGTCCTGAACCCCCAGAGCGAGGCATCGAGCTCTAAGGAAGAGGTATGGGGTGAGAAATCCAGTAGTGGATTTCTCACCCCATACCCCTTCACCGTTCTCAGCAGCACACGAGACGCTGCTCTGTTAATCTGGAAGAAAGCACCGATACCCCCGTGAGGTCAACGATGAACATTCACCCCTTCGACAACCACAGCACTGACATTGAGCAAGAACTTGCCCGTGAATTGCAGGCTATCGCCCGGCAGATTCGCCAGGCGCTGCAGAACCATAGGCAGCAGGCCGCTCGTGCAGAAACCCAGGAATCTGTGAATGCAGATGTGCAGATTCCTGCATCTCCGTATGCGCGGCTCTGGGAAGAATCATGGTGGGCTACCGCAACCAGCCGCGACCTAGCCGAATGGGCCACCGCGGCAGATCAGGAAGCACCCTACCGCGCTGACGCCGCCGCAGCCTACCACCACCTCGACGATAAGCTACGGAACGAATACGGGCTCACCCTCGCCGACTACCTGGCATACCTGAAGGAACACGGCTGGGAAGAACGCTACGAACAACACCAGGCCGAGGAACGAGCTGAAGAACGGGAGAATCTCTCCGATTCTGAGCGTCAGAAGGAACTCGACTCTAACGACCCGGCTGAAGCTCAAGAGCACGAGAACCAGTCAGAGCAGGCTCATGCCCAGGCTGGTCATGAGTGGGATCAGGCTGAAGCCCGCGGTGAGCGTGCCGCCTACTACGAGGCCCACTACGATTCAGAAACCGCACACGCGGCCAAGCTCAACGACCAGTCCCTCGGTACGCACCCGCACCAGGCTGTAGCCGCTGCGAAGTCTCGAGGACCTCAGCAGCAAGTCAAGCCTGCCCGCGCCGTGCAGCAACAGGTGCATCAGCAGCACGAGCTATCCCATTAAAAATGTTCTCTTAGTAGGTGCGCTTTGCCAGCTCACGACGAACCGCCTCACGCACACCCGCATCCTCAACCGACGCTAACACAGACGCCAGAGCACGCGAGAGAATATCCTCACGCATGAACGGCTCCACACGAGTTGCCTGGTACACCGGCACCAGTGCACGCGAGAGCATCGGAATGAAGTTCGGCTCAGCCCAAGACGGCTCCAAAGCGATTACACGTGCCAGGGCGGGGGAGTACTCTTCCATCCAGCGCTGGAAGTCCTCTTCGTTGGAGAAGTAGGATCCGTCTTCCTTCAGCTCGAACGCCTGGGGGACTTCGGTGTTGGCGTCCTTGGCTTCGTCGAGCTCTTGTGCGAAGTCGGAGACGCGTTCGCGTAGGGCTGCCATCTGCTTGAACTGCGCGGGGATATCCTCATCATCGAGGGCTGCTACGTAGTTTTCGACTTCGCGGTCATCGGGTTCGCGTAGGGTGGTGCCGGGGGCGGGCAGAGTGGGGAACTGGTAGCCGTTTTCGGTGAGGTGGTTTGCCTTCTCTTCGCCCTTGACGGCTAGTTCGATGGCGGTGTTGAGTAGGTCCTGCTTTGCGTCGGCGTCGATGGGGTAGCGGCCGTACTGGCCGGGGGTGTACTTCTTGAGCAGGTTGTACAGGGCGATGCAGCGTAGGCGTAGGTTGTAGAGGAAGCCTTGCCAGTTGCCGAGGGTGGCGAATCCTTCGTTGATGAGGGTGAGCATTTCGTCGAGGGGTTCTTCGTCGGCGAGTTCGGCGGTGAGGCTGTCGAGTAGGTGGTTGATGCTTTGTGCGGTGGCGATGTCGGTGCGTAGTGCTTGGGTGAGGGCGAGGTCGTCGGGGTAGGTGATGTAGTGGCCGCCGTCGATTTGGATGAGGTCGGTGTGGGTGATCCATGCGGGGGCGGTGGGGTTGGTGTTGATCATGGGTGTTCTTTCTGTTGTGGTTGGTGGTGTGGTTGTTGTGTTCCCGGTTGCTTCGGTGCAGGGGGTATAGGAAAGGCACCCCGTGGGGGTGCCTTGTGTGCAAAAGCCCAGTCGGGCAGCCTAGTGGTTTCTATATATTCTGCCACCTACAAACCCTCAGGGCCCATCCGGCCAGGTCCAAAGCGTACGCTATGGAGCTAGTTTCAAGTTTTTGATGCACCTCTATCAGTTTAGCATTTGTGAGGTTTTGCGGCTGGAGGTTTGGTCACGGCTACCGAAAAGAAAAACCCCACCAAACCCGCCGCGCGCGGCGCCCGCAGAAGTGCGGCGTAAGACACTGCACCCGCTGTCTCGCACGTACGCCCGAAAAGTGCGAGAATGGAGCGAAAAAGAAAACTACGAAAGAGACACTTTCATGCTTATTCTCGTTGTGAACGCTGGTTCTTCCTCCCTGAAGTACCAGGTGCGTGACACCTCCCTCCCCGAAGCAGAGCAGATGCTGGCCTCCGGCCTGGTTGAAAACATCGGTACCGACGTGCCCAACCACGAGGTCGCATTCGACATCATGTCCGAGAAGCTTGAGC
>ERZ773272.305-NODE-305-length-20154-cov-26.139012_pt1 | contig 20154 bp, 18 predicted proteins | sample MGYA00511891_ERZ773272 | MGnify/ENA primary metagenome ERZ773272 (study PRJEB29015, sample SAMEA2738150) | human oral metagenome | biome: human oral; feature: human-associated habitat; material: saliva | place: China | collected 2198 ...
CAATGTAGGGTCCTTTTCTTAGCTGGGAACCGACGCACAGGAGCGTACGCCGGCAGGGTGATGACCGTGGCGCGGCCATCGGCGTGCGCGCACGAAAGCGTGACGTGCGCATACACAAACTAAAATTTTAGCGTTAATCCGCCGCTTAATCCAGTGTTCATCGGTATTCACTAATATCGGAGGCGCGCCGGAACGAACGACCGGCGGCGGGAATGAAAAGATGCGGGTTAACGCAGAGCGAGCCCGGCCCCTTTCGGGTACCGGGCTCGCTCATGCGCTACAGCCTCGCTAGATCTTCTCGATCTCGGTGAAGCTCAGGGTCACGGGGGTGTCGCGGCCGAAGACGGAAATCATCACGACAATCTGCTGAGCCTCGGCCTTAATCTCGGACACGGTGGCGTCCATACCCTCGAATGCGCCGGACTTCACGCGGACGTTCTCACCCACGGTGTAGTCGGACTCAACGACGGGCTTGGAGACGGGCAGGCCCTGGCTCTGCTGCTGCTCCTCGAAGACGGGCAGGAGCATCTCGAAGACCTCCTCCATGCGCAGCGGAACCGGGTTGTACGCATCCTGGCCCACGAAGCCGGTCACGCCCGGGGTGTGGCGCACAACGCCCCACGAGTGGTCGGTCAGTTCCATACGGACCAGCACGTAGCCGGGAACGCGCACGCGGCGGATGGTCTTCTTCACGGTGTTCTTGAACTCGACCACGGTCTCCATAGGAACCTGGACCTCGAAGATCTCATCCTCGGCCTCGAGGTTCTGGATACGGGTCTCGATACCGGTCTTCACCTTGTTCTCGTAACCCGAGTAGGTGTGCACCACGTACCAGTCGCCCACCTGACGGCGTAGCTTCGACTTGAATTCTTCCAGAGCGTCGACTTCCTCAGCCGCCTCGGCAGCTTCCTCGGCCAGCTGCTCGACAGCTTCGGCCTCTTCGGCAGCCTCAGCAGCGGCTACCTCGACCTCTTCAATCTCGGATACCAGTTCCTGCTCGGACACGTCGCTCCTACTTTCTATCGCTTACGATCTGGCTGCGCTGCATACGCAGCACCGATCAATAATCCGGGAAAAATTATGATACTCGGCGCAACACCCCACCGGGGATGCGCTCGGTATCGGTTAGCTAGTTACGCTGAATTGTTCCGTTACCAAAGATCCAGAATGCTCCCTGACCGAACAGATAATCCAGGCCGGAAATCAGCAGGAGCATCACCACGACGAACAGCAGAACCGCGAGGAAGTAACCAATCAGCTCGCGTCCGGTGGGAGTGGTAACCTTCTTCAACTCCGCGATAACTTCGCGAAGGAATGCAAAAATACGGCCGAAGAAACCGCGCTTCTCATCGCTCTTTGAGGATGCGCCAGACTCAGCAGCCTGAGTGGCAGTAGCAGACGATGCCATTTCTTCTGCCCCTTTCTGTATCTAAAAAAGTACGCCCGGAGTGCGGGCGTACAATCGTTTATTGAGGCAATTTGAGCAGGGCGGACAGGACTCGAACCTGCAACCTGCGGTTTTGGAGACCGCTGCTCTACCAATTGAGCCACCACCCTTTGAAGCCTGAGCTTCGGTGTGAGAGTTGCTTCTCACTCGTTCGCTCCTCCATTGCCTCCTAAGCCAGTGGGCTTTAGAGGGGCAAACAATTACACCCTTGCGGGTGCAGAACTAACTCTAAACCATGCCGACGCGCTCGTGCAACTCCAGAACGCAATATTTTTTCAGAAAAAGGCTGTCCATTCTTTCTTTCGGAGGTATCCTATCTCCGGCGATGCCCCGTATCCTATAAGGAAGAACGCATCTTTACACACAAGGAACGCACGAGGTGACGCACCCCGTGTGCCCTTCGACGGGCCCGCCGGCTACGACCTCACCGGCGTTTCGCCCCCGCTACACACAATAAGAGAGAAGAGAGCCCCCATGGCGCGCATTTCCAGCCGTATCGGTGCCATTGCACCCTCCGCAACCCTTGCCGTTGATGCAAAGGCCAAAGCACTCAAGGCTCAGGGACGCCCCGTCATCGGCTTCGGCGCCGGCGAACCCAACTTTGCTACCCCCGCACACATTGTGGATGCCGCCCACGAAGCACTGAAAGACCCCAAGAACTTCCGCTACTCCCCCGCCTCCGGCCTGCCCGAGCTGAAGAAGGCCATCGCGGACAAGACCCTGCGCGACTCCGGCGTCGAGGTCGATCCCTCCCAGGTCATCGTGACCAACGGCGGCAAGCAGGCCGTGTACCAGGCCTTCGCCACGGTCATTGACGAGGGCGACGACGTTCTGCTGCCGGCTCCCTACTGGACCACCTACCCCGAGTGCATCCGCCTGGCCGGCGGTAACCCCATTGAGGTTTTTGCCGGTAGCGACCAGCACTACAAGGTCACCGTCGAGCAGCTCGAGGAAGCCTACACCCCCGCCACCAAGGCGCTCATCTTCGTCTCCCCCTCCAACCCGACCGGTGCCGTGTACACCGAAGAGGAAACCCGCGCCATCGGCCAGTGGGCTCTGGAGAAGGGCATCTTCGTTCTGACCGACGAAATCTACGAGCACCTCACCTACGATGGCACCAACTCGGTTTCGATTCTGAAGGCCGTACCCGAGCTGGCCGATCGCTGCGTAATCCTCAACGGTGTGGCCAAGACCTACGCCATGACCGGTTGGCGCGTGGGCTGGATGATTGGTCCTCGCGACGTTATCGCTGCGGCTTCTAACCTGCAGTCGCACATGACCTCCAACGTTAATAACATCGCCCAGCGTGCCGCCCTGGCCGCTCTGACCGGCCCGCAGGACGACGTGAAGGTCATGCACGCCGCCTTCGACCGCCGCCGCCGCGCCATCGTCGAGGGTCTTAACGCTATCGAGGGCGTGCACTGCCCCGTTCCCACCGGCGCGTTCTACGCCTACCCGGACGTTCGCGAGTTGCTGGGCAAGGAAATCGACGGTGTACGCCCGCAGACCAGCGCCGAGCTCGCCGAGCTCATCCTCGAGAAGGCCGAAGTTGCCGTTGTCCCCGGCGAGGCCTTCGGTCCCAGCGGCTACCTGCGCCTGTCCTACGCCCTGGGAGATGACGACCTGGCCGAGGGCGTTGCCCGTCTGCAGGAGTTACTGGGTCGTGCGCGCGATTAGTCGCCTCTCGCGAGTGCGTTTCATGAATCGTTAAATATTTTTTTGAGCGCCCGGGGCCTGCCTCTACCGCTGCGGCGGAGGCAGGCCCCGGGCCTCTCTTCGTTGTCAGGGCGCGGATGCGGCAATCACCCGCTCAAAATATGCTAGCTGAGGGTGTAAAGCACCTGAACTTTTATACCGGAATGAGGCCATTCCCACCCCAATCCACCACTACCCACACATCCCAAACCCCGCTAAAATAGAGACCAAGAGAATGACCTCCCGAGCGGCACTCCTTCGTGCGTGCCGACTTCGTGGAGGCCATAGTTATATACGCGCGCAACACACCCCCGACGCGCAGACATTCACAAGGAGCCAATATGAAGATCGGTCTGCTTACTTCCGGCGGCGACTGCCCCGGCCTGAACGCTGTCATTCGAGGTGCCGTGCTCAACGGTGTCAAGAAGTACGGTTACGAATTCGTCGGCTTCCGTGACGGCTGGCGAGGCGTCGTCGAGGGCGACTACATGGACCTGCCCCGCCAGAAGGTCCGCGGCCTGGCAGCCCAGGGCGGTACCATCATCGGCACCTCCCGTACCAACCCCTTCGACGGCCCCAACGGCGGCCCCGAAAACATCGAAATCATGATGGAGCGTCACGGCATCGACGCCATCGTCGCCATCGGCGGTGAAGGCACCCTCGCCGGCGCCAAGCGCCTGGCCGACGCCGGCCTACCCGTCATCGGCGTGCCCAAGACCATTGATAACGACTTGCGCGCGACCGACTACACCTTCGGTTTCGATACCGCAGTCTCCATCGCAACCGAGGCTATGGACCGCATCCGCACCACCGGTGAGTCGCACCACCGGTGCATGGTCGCAGAGGTCATGGGTCGTCACGTTGGCTGGATTGCGCTGCACTCCGGCATGGCGGCAGGCGCACACGCCATCCTGATTCCCGAGGTCAAGGTCTCCATGGACCAGGTCGCCGAGTGGGTCACCGAGGTACACGACCGCGGCCGTTCTCCCCTGGTCGTTGTTGCCGAGGGCTTCATCCCCGAGGGCTTCGACGATGTCATGGCCAACAAGGGTACCGAGAAGGACGGTCGTCCGCGCCTCGGCGGCATTGGTGAATACGTGACCCACGAAATCGAACGCATGACCGGCATCGAGACCCGTAACACCATCCTCGGCCACATCCAGCGCGGTGGCGCCCCCACCGGCTTCGACCGTGTGCTGGCAACCCGCCTGGGCATGGGCGCCGTGGACATGGTCGCGCAGAAGCAGTGGGGCAAGATGGTTTCGGTCCAGGGCACCGTCGTCAAGTACGTGCCGCTGGAAGAGGCTCTGGACGGCCTGAAGTCCGTTCCGCAGGAACGTTGGGACGAGGCCTCCGTTCTCTTCGGCCGCTAAGCCGCTCCCCGTACACAAAACCGCTGAGGCGGGCACTCCATCGCGAGTGCCCGCCTCAGCGGTTTCTACGCTTCCAGAAAGAACAGAGAGTCGGTTTCTAACGCTTCAAGAACTCCTGACCGGAGAGGGAACGGCGCGCCACCTCGCCCGAATCGGGCGAAACTACAGTCGTCTGAGCCACCGCGTACTCCGTGGCCGGTGCCGGGGACCCGTCGGGCAGGAAATCCCCACCGTCTACCGCGCGCAGGGGCGCCTTCGGATCAACGCCACGCTTAATGACGGCCAGGGCGATGGGCCCGGCCTCGTGGTGCAGCGCCACCGAAGTGATACGGCCAACCGGGCGGGCCTTGCCCTCCACGAAGAGCTCACTACCGACGGCCGGCAGGGTGTGCTCCGAACCGTCGATGTCCAAGAATACCAGGCGGCGCGGCGGGCGGCCCAGGTTGTGCACGCGCGCAACCGTCTCTTGCCCCTTGTAGCATCCCTTATCGAAGTGCACCGCAGTGCGGGAGTAGTCCAGCTCCTGCGGAATACTCTTGTCATCCACCTCGGTGCCGTAGCGGGGACGCCAGGCCTCGATGCGCAGGGCCTCGGCGGCCCATACACCCGCGAGGCGAACGCCCTCGCGGTTCTCCGCCAGGACGTTCAGCACCCCGCGAGGAACAATCGTCCAGAACCGCACGTAGTCGGCGCCCGGGTGCGCATCCCCGGCCTCGTCGTAGCGGTAGCCACCCGGGGCGGGGGTGTTCCAGGGGTCCTCCCACACCGGCAGGCCTTCGGCGGAGGCACCGGCGAGCGCCGCGGCCAGGGCCGGATGTACTACTCCATCAGCACCGCGGGGATCGCGGCTCGTCTCGAGCACCGCGTACTCGTCGCTGAGATTCTGAATCTCGACGCGCAACATGAACTTCATGCGGTTGAGGTACTCCGTCAGGGGTTCGGCCTGGTAACCCTCGACGATGAGCCAGAGGGCCTCACCGTCTTCGATGGCTGCGGGGGCGTACTCGATGCGTCCCTGCGGGGTCAGCAGCAGGAATTCACGACTATCGCCGGCCTTCATATCGCTCAGAATCTGCGAGGCGATGGAGGTCAGCCAGGTCAGGCGGTCCGGGCCCGTCACTCGCACGACACCCAGGGACGAGCGGTCTACCACCACCAGGGGTTCGTCCGCCCCGGCGGAACGGTCGCGGCTCAGGGCTCGCTGCTCGTGGATGGGGTCGCCGTAGTGGGCCGCCACACCCTCGTCGGGGCCGCCGGCGGCGAAAGCCCCGCTCACCGAAAGCAGGGGACTTGCGGGGCCCGCGGTCCGGTCCTGTTCGGCCCGGGCCGGATTGGTCAAAGATTCAGTCACGGAGGAAACCTTTCACGCAAAAGAACCCACCCCACCGGGGAGCGGGGCAGGCTCTAACTATTGGCACGAACTATTCGGCGGCGGGCTTATCGGAGGGCCCGCCAGTAGGCTCTTCGCCGTCCAGGGAACCGAACATTGAGGTTCCCAGGGAATCGCCGGTCATCGAGGAGGTCTTGCGCAGCTCGGCGGAAGCGTGCTTGTGCAGCTTGCCCTCGGCATCCGCAATCTCCCAGTCCCACATGAGGTTACCGTTGACCAGGCCCCACAGGCGCACCGAGCCGGCGTACTCGTGGGAAATCTCGTCGCGCAGCAGGTTGCCGGTCTGCATGCGCACGACCGGGCCCTTAACCATGCCCACGTAGTTCTCGCTGATACCGCCGGGGTGGGCGATGGTTGCGAGCAGGGAGAAGCCGTCGTCCTCGTTACGCAGGGTCTCGACGCTCTCCGCGTCGGCGAAAGCGGGAACAACGTCCTTGGGCACGATGCCGAAGCCGCCGTCGGCATCGGTGAGCGGGCGATCAATCTGCCAGAAACCGGTCTCTACGGTGATGGGACGGAGCTTCTTACCCTCGTCGTCGAGGAGGAAAGATTCGGCGTGGTACTCAATGAAGGGCAGGCCATCCTGCTCAAAGGTAATAATCTGGCCGAAGGGGGTGTTTTCCTGACCCTCGTACCACATGGTTCCGGTGCCTTCCCAGGTGCCAAGGAGCCACGCAAAGGGAACGAGTTCAGGGGTTAGGTTGGAAGGAATTTCAATAGCCATACCCACATTTTACCGGCTAGGGCAGGCAAAGAATAGAGATATGTTACGAGTTCGCCAGCGGCCCAGAAGCCTACCGTCGGTAGCCCACCGGAGAAAACAGGCATAGGAAACCCCCGCCCGGATGAACCCGGACGGGGGTTTACGCCGTCATTGGCGCGAGCGGCTCGCGAACCGCCCAATGCCCTATGTCAGGCTTATGCTTCTGCCCTTATCGGAAGATTACTTCTGACCGCTGAAGAGGCCGCGCAACACCGCGAAAGCACCGATTGCGATGCACACGGAGATGATAGCCATCAGCACCATGAAGAAAGCTTCGAGAGCCATAAGATTGTTATCCATGTCTTAAAGCTACCACACGCCCCAGCGCGAAAGAGCGCACGGGGGGCCGGCGGGGCGGGGTGTCCTTAGTCTGAGGCTGGCGCCGCTCCCGGCGGTTGGGGGCCGGGCGGGTACACTAGAAGAGATTTATCAGGCCGCCACGTGACGCATGGGAAGGGGAGAACGTGTACCGTATTGCGCTTCTGAGCGACACCACGGCTCAGGACGTCGTTCCCTCCCTGAGCCTCCTCAGCCACCGGGTGCAGCTCTTCCCCCTCGACACGGCGCATAAGGTCCTCGAGGATCAGGGGTTTGACCTGGTCATACTGGATGCCCGCACCGCGCTTGTGCAGGCTCGCCACAGCGCCCAGCTGCTCCGCGCATCCGGCCTTCAGCTCCCCCTCATCGCACTTCTTAACGAGGGCGGCATGGCGGCGGTCGCCTCCTCCTGGCAGGTGGACGACATCGTTTCGGATCAGGCTTCCCCCTCCGAAATGGACGCTCGGTTGCGCCTGGCCATCGTGAGCGAGGCCGAGCCCCAGGACGAGCCGATGCAGGAGCGCATCATCCGGGCCGGCAACCTGGTTATCGACACGCAGGCCTACTCGGCGCATCTCTCCGGCGCCGCGCTCAATCTGACCTTCAAGGAGTTTGAGCTTCTCAAGTTCATGGCCATGCACCCGGGCCGCGTCTTCTCGCGCGCGCAGCTGCTCTCGGAGGTCTGGGGCTACGATTCCTACTACGGCGGCACCCGCACGGTCGACGTGCACGTGCGTCGACTGCGGTCGAAGCTGGGTACCGAGCACGAACAGATGATTTCGACCGTCCGCAACGTGGGATACTCCTTCAGCTCAACCCGTTAACCGACACGCGAGGGGCGTAGGATGGTCGGTTCCCGTCATATTCGTTCGTAACCTAGACCAAACTCTTCAAAGAACAATATTCCCCGGTAGAGTTAAAGGGAAGGCTACGAAAGAAGGCAATGATGGCCACCAGTCAGACAACCCCTCCCTCAACCGACCTTATCTACACCGAACCAGCACTCACCGCCGAGCTGCTGGACCGTTTCGACGCTTTTGCCCGCGAGGTTGCGCTCCACGACGGCGTCTCGGCGTTCTCCGAGCAGACCCGCATCGAGCTCGCCAAGACCCTTCGCGAGCGCACCCTCACCCCTCCCCGCCTCTTCCTGGCCGAGGACGACGGCACCATCGCGGCCGCCTTCGTGGCCCTCACCCCCGTCTCCGATGAGGACAGCGGCGTCATCGAGGCGGCTGTGGCTCCCGCCTACCGCGGTCGCGGGGCGGGAAGCGCGTTCTTCGAGCACGCCGTCCGTCAGCTCGGTGAGGATGCCGTGCGATACCGCCTCTGGGTGCACGGAAGCGCTAACGACACCGGAATCGAAACCCCCGCACACGCCTTCGCGACCCTGCACGGGTTCAGCCCGGTGCGCGTTCTGTACAAGATGGTCCTGCCGCTGGACGAGTCAACCCGCGAAGACCTCGTGGAACGCTCCGACGCGCGCGCCCTCCCCGAGAACCTGCGGATGCGCACCTACACAGGCGCGGACGAGTTCCCCTGGTTGCGGGTCAACGCGGCCGCCTTTGCACACCACCCGGAGCAGGGCAAGCTCACCCTGGCCGATTTACGCGAGCGCACCGGCTCCGATTGGTTCCGTCCCGAGGGCTTCTTCATCGCCTCCGAGAAGGAGGACGACGCCTCGATTGCGGCGTTTACCTGGACCAAGATTCCGACCGGGCAGGTGAGGGGCGAGCTCTCCCCCGCCGGCGAAATCTACGTGGTGGGAGTGAACCCCGACTCGCAGGGAGGCGGCCTGGGCCGCACCCTGACCCTGCAAGCGCTGGCCTACCTGGCGTTGGCCGCCGACGAATCGGGCGAGCCCCTGCACGCCATCGAGCTCTACGTGGATGCCGACAACACCGCGGCCTACTCGCTGTACACCTCGCTGGGATTCAGCGTGGCCACCGTGGACCGCATGTACGCTCCCGGTCACGCCGCCTAGCCCTCCCGCACGCGAGCCCGCTCAGGCCTCATTGCATGCCGGGCCCGCCCCGGCGCGCCGCCGCGGGCGCGCCCACCGATTTAGCTAACCACTACACAGGAAAGGAAGTACAGTATGGCACCCGCCCCTAACGGTCTGAATAAGGCACCCAAACCCAAGCCCACCGAGCCGGCGCCCATGACCGGCGTTATCCACATCGGCAACGACATCTCCAAGATCGAGCGCGCGGACTCCCGCGGCGACCGCATCGAGAAGGGCGAGAAGCGATCCTACTTCAGCCTGGAGGAAGAGTTCGGCCCCGAGCGTTTCTTCGACCGCGAGAGCAGCTGGCTCGACTTCAACACCCGCGTGCTGGAGCTGGCGGAGGATCCGGACCTGTACCTGCTGGAGCGCCTGAACTTCCTGTCCATCGTCGCTTCCAACCTCGACGAGTTCTTCATGGTGCGCGTGGCCGGCCTGAAGCGCCGCATCGCCACCGGGCTGGCCGTGCCCTCCGCCGCCGGTCTGAGCCCCGAGGAGCAGATGGAGGAGATCGCCGAGCGCGCCCACAAGCTGCAGGAGCGCCACGCCAAGGTATTCCACGAGCAGGTGCTGCCCGCCCTGGAGGAGCAGAACATCCGCATCGTGAGCTGGGAGGATTTGGACACCGACGCCAAGGTACGCCTGCGCCAGGATTTCATGCGCGACATCTTCCCGATTCTGACCCCGCTGGCCGTGGACCCGGCTCACCCCTTCCCCTACATCTCGGGTCTTTCGCTCAACCTTGCCGTGCTGGTGCGCAACCCGCAGACCGGCAAGGAGCTTTTCGCCCGCGTCAAGGTACCCGATCAGCTGGACCGTATGGTCTCCGTGGACGGTGCCCGCGCCGCCAACACCGCCGGCCGCGAGAGCCGCTACATTCCGCTTGAGGACATCATCGCGGAGCATCTCGACACGCTCTTCCCCGGCATGGAGGTTGTGGAGCACCACGTCTTCCGCGTGACCCGTAACGAGGATCTCGAGGTGGAAGAGGACGATGCCGAGAACCTGCTGAAGGCCCTGGAGAAGGAGCTTCTGCGCCGCCGCTTCGGCCCGCCGGTGCGTCTGGAGGTTGAGGATACTATTAACCCCACCATCCTCGACCTGCTGATTTCTGAACTGAACATCGACGAGTCCGAGGTGTACCGCCTGCCGGCCCCGCTGGATTTGCGTGGCCTGAGTGCCATCGTGCGCGCCAACCGTCCGGCGCTGCACTACCCCAAGCACATTGCGCACACCTCCCGCTGGCTCAACGCCGCCGAGACCGCCAAGGAAGCGGATGTCTTCGCCGCAGCCCGCGACCACGACGTGCTGCTGCACCACCCCTACGATTCCTTCGCCACCAGTGTACAGGCTTTCCTGGCTCAGGCCGCCGCCGACCCGCGCGTGCAGGCCATCAAGCAGACCCTGTACCGCACCAGCGGCGACTCCCCCATCGTGGACGCCCTGATTGAGGCCGCCGAGGCCGGCAAGCAGGTCGTGGCGCTGGTCGAGATTAAGGCCCGCTTCGACGAGGAGGCCAACATCTCGTGGGCTCGCAAGCTCGAACGCGCCGGCGTGCACGTGGTGTACGGCATCGTGGGCCTGAAGACGCACTGCAAACTCTCCCTGGTGGTGCGCCGCGAGGGCAACCACCTGCGTCGTTACGCCCACATCGGCACCGGTAACTATCACCCCTCCACGGCCCGTTTCTACGAGGACCTGGGCATCATCACCTGCGACGAGCAGATTTGCGAGGACGTCTCGCGCCTGTTCAACCAGCTCTCCGGCTACGCCCCGAAGACCAGCTACAAGTCGCTGCTGGTTGCACCCCGCTCCCTGCGTAGCGGCCTGATTGAGCGCATCGACCGCGAGATTGAGAACCACCAGGCGGGTAAGCCGGCCAAGATTCAGATCAAGTGCAACTCGATGGTGGATGAGGCGGTCATCGACTCTCTCTACCGCGCTTCCCAGGCGGGCGTGCCGGTGGATGTGGTCGTGCGCGGTATCTGCGCCCTGCGCCCCGGCGTTCCCGGTCTGAGCGAAAACATTCGCGTACGCTCGGTTCTGGGTCGCTTCCTGGAGCACTCGCGCGTGTTCGCCTTCGAGAATGCGGGCGATCCGGTCGTGTACATCGGCTCGGCCGACATGATGCACCGCAACCTGGACCGCCGCATCGAGGCGCTCGTGCAGATTAAGGATCCGCGCCACATCAAGTACCTGCTCGATATGTTCACCATCTACATGAGTGATTCTTCGCGCACCTGGCACCTGGCCGCGGACGGCACCTGGACCCGCCACAACACCGATGGCGAGGGCAAGCCTCTGCAGGATGTGCAGTCCTACTACCTGCGTTCGCGCTCGCGTAAGAACGTGGACAAGGTCTAGGCCGGTATCCCCCCCCCCTCCACGAGGAGCCCCGCTTCCCACCCCGTACGGTGGGAGCGGGGCTCCTTCGCTATCCTGCCTTGGTTTGCCGGTTCCCGCACGCCCACCCAGACATAACCCGGATGCAACCCGGACGCAAAGGTGAACAGAAGGTTACGTCAAGGTGACAGGTTGTGGTTTTTCTCCCGTACAATAAGACGCGGAACCCGGCGCTCCCACCGCGCCGTGCAGACCCAACCACCAAGGACTAGAGAGACATGGCCCCGCAGGATTCCTCCTCCATCTACTACTCGGCCCGACGCTTCGACGCGGTGAACAGCGTCGACCGTTCCCCCGCCAACACCGCAGAAATCGTTGCTGCCGGCGCGCTGATTTGGCGCGTGCGCGACGATGTCTTCGAGGTGCTCATCATTCACCGACCCAACTACGACGACTGGTCCTGGCCCAAGGGCAAGCAGGACCCGGGCGAGTCCCTCGCAGAAACCGCAATCCGCGAGATTCGTGAGGAAGTGGGCCTGCAGGTGACCCTGGGCGTGCCGCTGGCCGTCACCTCCTACCCCGTGGGCGGCCGCCCCAAGGATGTCTTCTACTGGTCCGCTCAGCTTCCCGAGGGCGCTCGCGCTCTGGCCGATGAGGGTGAGGTGGACGAGCTGCGCTGGGTGACCCCCGAGGTGGCCCGCGCCCTGCTGACCAACCGTGATGACCTGGGCCCGCTGGATTCCCTCGAGGCTCTGCGCGAGGCGGATGCGCTGCGCACCCGCCCCGTCATCATTGCCCGCCACGCGAAGGCCAAGCCGCGTTCGCACTGGGCCGCAGCCGAGGATGACCGCCCGCTGGCCGGCACCGGTAAGCGCCAGGCCCTCGCCTCCAGCGGCCTGTACGCCGCCTGGGCGCCCAACCGAATCCTCTCCTCGCCGTGGCTGCGCTGCCTGCAGACGGTGACCCCCTACTCCGTGGAGCACGGCGTGGCGGTCAAGGAGAAGAAGTCCCTCTCGGAGGCCGGCGCTCAGCGTCACCCGGCGCGCACGACCCGTACCGTGGCCTCCCTCTTCGAGAAGGACGCCCCCTCGCTGCTGTGCACGCACCGCCCCGTGCTGCCCATCGTCATGGAGGTTCTGGGCGAGCACCTGTGGGAGGGATCGCCTGCCGATATCCTGCCGGCCGCCGACCCTTACCTGGAGCCCGGCGATGCCCTGGTGCTGCAGGTAACCGAGGGTGAGAACCCTCGCATCGTTTCGGTGGAGCGGGTACGCCCGGCCCTGGACTAGCCCTCCACTTTTAACTTCTGACCGCGAACGCGCCGATTCTTACTCCTCGGCGCGTTCGCGCGCTTCTACAATGGATAAACGGCCCGGCACGAACCGCGCCCGGCCATCCCGCACGGACTACCACGAAGGTTCATCATGAGCGACACACCCATCCCCACCCCGTACGAAGATCTTCTGCGCGACATCCTGGAGGAAAACAAGGACGCCATCGCCGCCGACGCTCAGCGTTCCGACCGCACCGGCACCGGCACCTTCGGCGTATTTGGCCGCCAGATGCGCTTCGACCTGCGGGATTCCTTCCCGCTGATTACCACCAAGCGCGTGCACTTTAAGTCGGTGGCAATTGAACTGCTGTGGTTCCTGCGCGGTTCCTCGAACGTCCGCTGGTTGCAGGAGCGCGGCGTGACCATTTGGGATGAATGGGCCGACGAGAACGGTGACTTGGGTCCGGTGTACGGCGTGCAGTGGCGTTCCTGGCCGACCCCCGACGGAGGCACGATCGATCAGATTGCCAAGGTCATCGACTCGCTCAAGAACAACCCCGCCTCGCGCCGCCACATCGTTTCGGCGTGGAACCCGGTCGAGGTGGACAACATGGCGCTTCCGCCCTGTCACGCGCTCTTCCAGTTCTACGTGCACGAGCGCCCGGACGGCGTGAAGGAGCTCTCCTGCCAGCTGTACCAGCGTAGCGCGGACATGTTCCTGGGCGTGCCCTTTAACATCGCCTCCTACGCCCTGCTGACCTACCTGATTGCCGAAGAGGTGGGCATGGTTCCGGGCGAGTTCGTGTGGACTGGCGGCGACTGCCACATCTACTCGAACCACCTGGAGCAGGTGAAGAAGCAGCTGGGTTACGGTACCGATCCGGAGGGCAACCCCTACCCGCCGCGTGAGCCCTACCCGTACCCGAAGCTCGTCATTAAGACGAAGAAACCTTCTATTTTCGATTACGAGTACGAAGACTTTGAGCTGGTGGACTACAAGCACCACCCCGGTATTGCCGCCCCGATTGCGGTCTAACTGCAGGTAGCTCTAGGAGGCATGATGTATTGTCTGGGCGCTATCTGGGCTCAAACCGATGCCGGAGTCATTGGCCGCGCGGGGGATATGCCCTGGCGCGCCCCGGAGGATTTAGCGCATTTCAAGGCGGTCACCCTGGGGGCTCCGGTCATCATGGGGCGCCGCACGTGGGAGTCCTTCCCGCCGCGTTTCCGTCCACTGCCGGGCCGCACGAATATTGTGATTAGCCGTTCGGTTTCTGAGGCTGAAGAACGCGATGGTGCCCTGTGGGTTCCCTCGCTGGATGCGGCCCTGTACGCGGCTCGCGACGCCGTGGGCGCACCGGTTGAGCCGAATTCCGAGCTGCCGGAAAGCACCGCGGCTAACACCCCTACCGTTGATGCCTGGATTATTGGCGGCGGTTCCGTGTACGCGGAGGCGCTCTCACGTACCGACCTGCCCGCCTTCGGTCAGGTAGAGACCGTGGAGCGTACGTTCTTCTACTGCCAGGAAGGCAACGAGATTACCGGCGATACGCGAGCGCCCGAACTGCAGCTCGCGGACTCTCACGGAAACTGCGCGGCTGGCTCCCCAAACGGATGCTGGCACGTGGTCTCCGAGACGGCTTGGGAGAAGAGCGAGAAGGGGTACCTGCTCGATGAGTCGGGCACGAAGAACCCCATGTACTTCTCCTTCCAGAGGCTCGAACGTCTCTAGCGTTGGCACGGCTTCTCCGGCCCGAACGCATCTTTTAGGTGCATCGCTCAAGCCCGCGGATACTTCACCCGGAGTGCCGCGGGCTTGAGCGTTTAACCCGCCCCGAGCGCCCCGAAGATAAGCCCCGGCGGTAAGCTCCGCGCCTCCGCGGGATGTTCCGTTCCGAATACCAGATTTTTTGTACGGTGTTATCCCGGATGCGTCAACCTGAGAGTACACTGGGAACCATGAACTTTAATCCCGGTGACTCTGTAGGTTTTGTTGGCTGGCGCGGCATGGTGGGCTCGGTCCTCATGAAGCGCATGGTTGAGGAAGGCGACTTCGAGGGCATTACCCCCGTTTTCTTCACCACCTCTAATGTTGGTGGCCAGGCGCCCACCTTCGACGGCGTTCTCGAGCCGTCCGAGCTGAAGGACGCCTACGACATTGATGAGCTGCGCAAGCACTCCATCATCGTGACCGCTCAGGGCGGTGGCTACACCGAGGCCGTGCACCCGAAGCTGCGCGCGGCCGGCTGGGACGGCCTGTGGATTGACGCCGCCTCTACCCTACGCATGAACGATGACTCCATCATCGTGCTGGACCCCATTAACCGCGACGTCATCGACCGCGGCCTGGCCTCCGGCGTGAAGGACTACATCGGCGGCAACTGCACCGTCTCCTGCCTGCTGATGGGTCTGGGCGGTCTCTTCAAGAACGACCTGGTCGAGTGGGCAACCTCCATGACCTACCAGGCCGCTTCCGGCGGCGGCGCCCGCCACATGCGCGAGGTGCTCGCACAGTTCCGCGACCTGGGCAATGAGGTGGCCGCCGAGCTGGACGACCCCGCATCCGCAATTCTGGACATTGACCGCAAGGTTCTGGCCAAGCAGCGTTCCGGCGAGCTGGATTCCACCCAGTTCGGTGTGCCGCTCTCCGGTTCCCTGATTCCCTGGATTGATTCGGACCTGGGTAACGGCCAGTCCCGTGAGGAGTGGAAGGCTGAGGTCGAAACCAACAAGATTCTGGGCCGTTCCGCCGACGATAAGGTCACCATGGACGGCCTGTGCGTCCGTATCGCCGCGATGCGCTCGCACTCTCAGGCGCTGACCATCAAGCTCAAGAAGGACCTGCCGCTCGAGGAGATTGAGCGCATCATCGCTGAGGACAACCCCTGGGTTCGCTTCGTGCCGAACGAGCGTGAGGCTTCCATGGAGCAGCTGACCCCCGTGGCTGCTTCCGGTTCTCTGGAGATTCCGGTTGGCCGCGTGCGCAAGCTGGCCATGGGCCCCGAGTACATTAGCGCGTTCACCGTGGGTGACCAGCTGCTGTGGGGTGCCGCCGAGCCGATTCGCCGCATGCTGCAGATTGCCGTGGGCAAGCTCTAAAGCTCGCTGACTAGAACATACGAAAGCCCTCGCTTTCCATCCCCGACGGATGGAGGCGAGGGCTTTTGCTCTGTCAATAGCGCCGGCTGGTGGTATGCAGGCGTGAGGCGGGCTCTAGCGTTGCTGAGCTCGGGCCGCCTTGCGTGCGGCTTTGCGTTCCTTACGCTGCTGGCTCCAGGCGCGGTAGCGGTACCAGGCGGTGAGCACCACGTGCTTCATGAATCGGTTGGCGCGGCGGGCCCAGGTAAATTCGGTGCCCCAGATGCCCAGGCCGATGAAGATGAAGAGCCAGCCGGGGCCGGGGGTGACGAGCATGATGAGCCCGGCGATGAAGCAGAAGGCACCCACACCGATCACGAGGGGCTTGTAGAGGTGTCGCAGGACCGGATGCGCGTTCATACGCTCCTTGCGGGCTTCGAGCCAGCGGTGAAAGCGGCTGGTTTCGCTTTCCTTGACTTCGTCTTCGATGGTTTTCAGGGGTGGTCCTTCCAAACGGGCGGTGAGTTTCGCCGAGCGGCGGGCTGGTTAGAGAATATCATCTGTCGCTGGGCGGGGGCTGTGAAGGTTTTCTTAATCTATGAGATTTTTTGTCATCTTCACGTTTTTTCGCTTCTATGGTGTTCAAGTCGAAAATACCTTTATACACTGTAAGGGAAACAATTCACCGGCATTACGCCTAACACTAAGGAAGCGACCCACCACCGTGTCCTCCTCCCGTCCCGTATCAACGGACTCATCCCGCACCAACGCCGCTGCGCCCGCCACGGAACGCAACGCCGCCCCCACTCTCAACGAGCGCCTCGAAAACCTCCCCTTCACCCGCGCCCACGGCAAGCTCCTGGGCATCTCGGGCCTCGGCTGGGCACTCGACGCCATGGACGTAGGCCTCATCTCCTTCGTCATGGCCGCGCTCCTCAAGGAATGGCACCTCAGCCCCACCGAAGCCTCCTGGCTCGGCTCCATCGGTTTCGCCGGCATGGCACTCGGCGCAACCTTCGGCGGTCTGCTCGCCGATAAGCTCGGCCGCCGCTATATCTTCGCCCTCACCCTGCTGATTTACGGCTTGGCGACCGGCGCCTCCGCGCTGTCCACCTCGCTGGGGCTACTGCTGGTCTTCCGCTTCCTGGTCGGCCTGGGCCTGGGCGCCGAGCTGCCCGTGGCCTCCACGCTCATCTCCGAGTTCTCGCCCCGTTCCATCCGCGGTCGCGTCGTGGTCGCTCTTGAAGCGTTCTGGGCCGTCGGCTGGATTCTGGCCGCCGTCATCGGCACCTTTGTCGTTCCCCAGGCCAACGGCTGGCGCTGGGCCCTGGCCATCGGCCTGATTCCCGCCATCTACTCGCTGGTGGTCCGCATGGGCACCCCCGAGTCCGTGCGCTTCCTGGAGTCCGTCGGCAAGCACGATGATGCCCGCCGCGTCGTCGAGCGCTTCGAAGCCTCCCCCGCGCTCTTCCCCAAGGCGCAGAAGGCCGAGGAGACCGCCGTCCACGGTACTGAGGAGAGCACCGACAACGCCGAATCCGCCAAGGTCCACTCGATTTGGGCCGCGGGTCAGCGCCGCAAGACCATCGCCCTGTGCGTCATCTGGTTCTGCATCAACCTCTCCTACTACGGCGCGTTCATCTGGATTCCGGCGCTGCTGAGCGCTCAGGGCTTCAGCCTGGTCAAGTCCTTCGCGTTCACGCTCATCATGACCCTCGCACAGCTGCCCGGTTACGCCGTGGCCGCCTACCTCATCGAGAAGTGGGGCCGCCGCGCTACCCTGGCCTCCTTCCTGATTGGCTCCGCGCTGGCTGCGGCGGGATACGGCCTGGCACACTCCGACGTGTTCATCATCATCGCGGGTTGCCTGCTCTCCTTCTTCAACCTGGGTGCTTGGGGTGCGCTCTACGCCCTGAGCCCGGAAATCTTCCCGACTCACCTGCGCGGCACCGGCACCGGTGCTGCGGCCGGTATTGGACGCCTGGCCTCGATTGCGGCACCGCTCATCGTGCCCCCGCTCGTGGCCTTCGGCGGAACCCCACTGCTGTTCACGCTCTTCGCTCTGGCCTTCCTGACCGCCGCAACCACCGTGTTCTTCCTGCCTGAACGTCGCGGCCAGTCGCTCTAATCTCGGTTCGCGCGAACCCTCACACCGTGCCCTCCCGTCGCTTGATGGGAGGGCACGGCGTTCTTCGTGGGCCATAATGGTTGAAGACCTAGAATACGCCTGTGAGGGGTCACCCCAATGCTTGATTCTTTTGTACCCACCGCCTACCGGACAGAGTTCACGCCATGGCCCGTGAGCGAGCGCTACGCCGCCGCCCGCCGCGCGGGAACGCCCGAGGCCCAGCTGCTCCCCGGCGAGCTCACGGTGCATCGCGGCGACGGGGCTTCCATGAGCTACTACCTGGACTGGCCCGAGAACTTCGGACCCGCCGATAAGCCAATTGCATTGAGACCCCGGTACAAGAACTCCTACCCGCAGGACTTCGTGCTCACCGTGCAGGTGCGCGATGCGCAACTCCTCTTCAGTGTGTCCTCGCGTAGCTTCTGGGAGCAGCGCGACGGTCGCGCGGTGGAGCGCGGGTTGATAGCCCGCGGCTACCTTCCGCTGGATGCGCCCGGAACGCCCCGACACGAGGAGAACCGGCGCGAGGCGGGGGTTTCTTCCCCCGCGGTCTCTTCCGCCCCGCCCCTGCTCGGCTGGGATATCACCGACATCTACCCGGCCCGCATGGCGCTGATTCGTGCACTCTGTGAGGGCCTCTGCGCATCTCTCACGGCACAGGCCTCTGTTCTGACCCCCGGTGAGTCCCGCGTGGACGAACTCGGGGACAGGCTGCGGGCTGTACATCTGAACCCCTCCGAACGCCCGGATGAGGCAGAGGCGGGCCGAGAGGTTTCCGCGGGCATGGTGCGCGCGCTCATCATTGAGCAGGATGAATCCGCGGACGGCGAGGCCCAAGCCTACTACGCCAACGTGCTCTCGCCCGTGCCGAATGAGTTCGGCAATATCGTCTGGTCCACCCGCGAGGACGCCGAATACTTCCCCTACCGTCCCGTGAGGCACAAGCCGATTTTCCACGCCCCCTGCCCCCGCGAACGGGTCCCCTTTGCCGTACAGGCACTCGTGCGGCATCTGCCTGAGGCTCCCGCAGCTACCGGCCGCGAGGCCCCTCCGCGGAGCCAGACCCTACCGGACCCCGGCGAGTCCCCTTCGGCCGATCCCCGTTAGGTTGCATCCGGCACGGTCACTTCCGGCACGGTCGCTTGCGGTCAGGCAGGCTCCGGGCGGAATGACTGCCGCCCCATTAACGCACGATGCCCCGGTTCCGCTTCACACGAAACGGAACCGGGGCATCGTCACTACAATGGCGTCTAGATTTCGCCGTTGACCACGACGGGCTCGGGTACGAGGGTTACGCCAAAGCGCTCGCGCACGCCGTCACGCACGGCGCGAGCAATCGCGAAGATATCCTCGGCGGAGGCGCCACCGCGGTTCGTAATGGCCAGGGTGTGCTTGGTCGACAGGCTTGCGCGGCCGTGGGCAATCTCGCGGGACTCGCCCTCCAGACCGAAGCCCTTGTCGAAACCGGCGTGCTGAATCAGCCAGGCCGCAGAGAGCTTCACGCGGTCCGGATCCTCGGTGCCGGGGCCGAAGGGGTTCACCTTGGTAATGACCGGGAAGTTCGGGGCGCCCTCGGGCAGGGACTCCAGGGTCGAGCGGGGCACAATCGGGTTGGTGAAGAACGAACCGGTCGAGAAGGTGTCGCGGTCTTCGGGGTTGAGCACCATGCCCTTGGAGCCGCGCAGTTCCAGAACCTTCTGGCGTACCAGCGCGGAGTCGGCGCGCTGACCGGGCTCCACGCCCAGGCTCTTAGCCAGCTCGGCGTACTTAATCGGGGAGGAGAGGCTACCCAGGGTGAACTGGAAATCGACGGTCAGCACCACGTAGCGGGGCGAGCCGTTGACGGTTGCGCGCTTGAGCACCGAGTCGCGGTAGCCGAAGCGCAGGTCGGCGGCGGCGAAGGTCTTCAGGGCGTTCTTCTCGCGGTCCCAGGTGCGTACGGAGGCGATGAACTCACCCACCTCCACGCCGTAGGCTCCCACGTTCTGCACGGGGGTCGCACCCACGGTGCCGGGGATGCCGGAGAGGGCGGCGGGGCCGACCCATTCGTTCTCGATGCTGAGCTTCACGAAGTCGTCCCAGATGGTGCCAGCCTGCACGCGCACGTTCGCACCGCCGCAGGTGGGGATGGGCAGAACCTCTACACCTTCGGAGGCGATGTGCACGACGGTTCCGTTGAAGCCTTCGTCGGAAACCAGCAGGTTGGAGCCTCCGCCGACAATCAGGACGGGGTCACCGGCAGCGTCTGCGGCAGAGACCGCCTCGATGATTTCTGCCTCGGAGGTAGCACGGACGTAGGTCTTAGCGGGGCCGCCTACCTGGGCGGTGGTCAGTTCGCTCAACA
>ERZ773272.306-NODE-306-length-20136-cov-6.757134_pt1 | contig 20136 bp, 18 predicted proteins | sample MGYA00511891_ERZ773272 | MGnify/ENA primary metagenome ERZ773272 (study PRJEB29015, sample SAMEA2738150) | human oral metagenome | biome: human oral; feature: human-associated habitat; material: saliva | place: China | collected 2198 ...
CGCTGCTGGAGCTTGCTGTGGTGGTGGGGGACTGCGGCGTACCACCACTGCCGATCATGCTGCGACCTGCACCACCACCGGGTGTGCCGGGGCCTGTGATGCTACGGCCACCGATCCCACCGCCACCGATCCCGCCGATACCACGAAGGGATGTGCCCCCGCCACCACGGCCGCCGATCCCACCAGTGCCGCGGTGGGTGAGTTTGTCTGATAGTTGTTGGCTGAGTTTTTCTCCCGCCAGGCCACTGATCAACGGCCTAGCCCCACTCCCGGTGGTGGGTGTAGTGCCAGTTGTTGTGTGTTGTGCGGCGGTTGCTTTGAGTTGTTCTAGTGCCGGGGTAAAAGCGCCGTGGCTGCCTGCGGAGGGGTTGGTGGCAAACGCTTGTGATGGGTGCATCCCATGGGTCGGGTTAAGGCTAGTGCCGGGAGCGCCAGACAGGCCGGAGGTGGGTGTGTGCATGTGTGCTGTTGACACTGCGGAGGCTTGGTGCGTGCCGACCTGCTGTAGTGCATCACTTGTTGCGCCGACCGCTTCGAGGGAGCCACCTGTGCCAATCGTGTTGGCTTGTGTAATGGTCTGTTCGCCTGCGATGGGTGCGACGCTGGTGGGGCCTGCGCCTGCGACAGAACGTTTACCGGTGTGGCCGGCCTCCCGTTCGCCGGCTTGGCCGAGTATGTCCATGAGGGTGTTAAACGGTGGTATGGCTCCGGTGGTTTGTGTGCTGAGCACGCTGGCGAAGGCGTGGAGGAAGGCGTGTTCTGCTGCTTGTTGGGCAAAGGGGTTGGGTAGTGCTGCGATCATGGCTTGTGCTTGGGCGATGGTGGTGGTTGCTTCGGCGTGGATGGCGTTCATCAGGGAGACGTTGGTGGCCATGGTGTGGGCGGTGTCGATGAAGTGTTGACCAGAGGTGATGATGGCGTTGATTTGTTCGCCTGCGGCGGTGAAGGTGTCGCCGTGGTTGTTGGCGGTGAGGTTGCTGGCGGCTTGACGTACATCGTTGATGACGGTGGTGAGTGTGTTGGCGAGGTTGCGCCAGGTGTGTTCGGCTGAGCTGAAAGCCCCCGTGTTGGTGGTGGCTAGTGCGTTGGCGAGCCAGGTGAGGGATGTTTCGGCGTGGGCGATTGGTGGTGGGAAGTTAAAGGGGGTGATGGTGGTGTCGGGTCGGGTGGGGAAGTGGTGTGTGGTGTCCCCGATGGTGGCACCGGCGTGCGTGTCGCCTGGTGTGGTGGAGATGGTGGTGGCGACTGTGTCGAGTTGGTTGCGCAGTGTTGTGTCGGTGGTGGTCAGTGCGTTGGTGGTGGCGTTGAGGTTGTCGGCGACCCATTGGAGTTGGTCTGCGTAGTTTTTGAGTACTTGGTATGCGGAGCCCTCCTGGCCGGACAACACATTTGCATGCCCCTGCGCCAGGCCTTGCAAACCAGATACCTGGGTGGCGGAGTTGAGCGCGTCAATGTGTGTGAGGTTAGAGGCTTGAGAGGTTGCATGAGAAGCCTCGTTGAATTGTTTTGCTGCGTTGGTGATGGTTTCCGGAATTAAGTTGATTCCCATTATTTCCCCCTTGGCGTTACAGAATTGTTTTTGTGTTGGCTTTTAGCCGTGTATGCCTGTTAGTAATTGAGTCGCTTCGATAACCGGAGTGCAGGCGTCGCTGTACCACTCGTCTTTAGATAATCGGGATAGCGACACTGCTAGTTGTCCCTTGTCAGTTCGGGTGATTCCCACACATGGATACGGTTGTGGTTCGGCGTAAATGATCCATCCGGTGTCTTTGAGACCAGGGATTTCCCGAGGTGGGTGTAGCGTGCTGTTGTTCTTTGGATTATCCACAGTCTGAGCTCGCATTTGGATCACTAGTGTTCCCGCAGGAGCGTCTGGATAATGGACAGTCCAACCACAGTTTTTTGCAACTTCATTGTTAAAGTGCGTGTTGATGCTTTTATTGCTCAGGTGCAGGCGCTGTTCGAGGTCGGTGGGCATGTCGCAGGGGTCCCAGACGTCGAAGCCTGGTTGGGTGTAGATCTCCGGTTCATCTGGTTCCAGTGGGCGTAGTGGGGCAGTGGTGTCCCTTGTGGGCCACTGCGTGTCTTGGTTCCCCTCAGCCATGTGGGTGGCGGAGGCTGCTGCGGGTGTCGTTGCCCCCGCAGTGTCATTGCTTTTGGACATTTGCCCTGCGGCGAACCCGACGGCGAACATGACAACGAGGGTAAGCAGCAGGCCGAGGATGATGAGGGTGATCTTGGTACCTTTGCTCAGGCCTTGTTTTACTGGCTCAGGTTCCGGCTGGCCGGATGGAACGAACACTCCTTGCTGCATGCTAGAGCTTTGCGGAGTGTCGAATGTGTTTCCGCCGCCGGTGGGTGGTTGTGAGTGTGGTGGATACATCTGCCCTTCCCCTTTTAGTTCACCGGTGTGCGGTGAACGCTAAGAACATTCCCCTCAGGTGAGCGCCCAACCCGTTGCGTGGGGTGGGATGTTCACCGTGGCGGCGCGCGGAGATGACTGTCTGAGCGCCGTCAATGTACTTAGACGTAAAAGATACCTGAATCGGTTCCATGGGATCTTAAAAAATTTGCATCATTCGTCGACTCTTAATTCTCTGTAGATGAGCACACCGTCTAACAGGGTTTTTATTTCGGCTCGACAACGTGCCGAACACCGGCTGTGCTGCACGAGCGCGGGTAATTACCCCAATTGTGGGGTGGTTAAAGTTTTCAAGGATTTGAGATCTGGAACACTCTCTACTGTATGGTCTGAAAGGTACGGTAGCTAGACCTTTTAAGGAGGCTTGCAGTGTCAACCGTTTCAGAACTAAAAATTCCGTTCAAGGACGGATTTACCTGGGTGCGTGTAACTTCCCCGGACAACAATGAACAAGGGGCTCTGCCATTGGTGATTCTTCACGGTGGGCCTGGCTTCTGCCATAATTATCTGCTGCCTCTTGAACGTCTCGCAGATGCGACTGGGCGGGTCGTTGTACATTACGATCAATACGGCTGTGGCAACTCGACACACCCCACTGGGGTAGATGAGGATTTTTGGACCCCAGCGCTTTTTGTGGAAGAGCTTCAAAATGTTCTCAAAGCTCTTGACATCGATGCCTGTCATGTCCTCGGACAGTCATGGGGAGGAATGCTCGCGGCCGAGGTGGGCATTGCCGGGGTGGAACAAGTGAAGTCTCTCGCTATTTGCAACTCGCCGGCCTCAATGGAGCTTTGGATGCAGGCTGCTCGTGAATTGAAGAAGCAACTGCCCGCCGAGGTTCAGGAAACGATGGCGAAGTACGAGGAAACTGGTGACTACGGTGCACCGGAGTATCAGGCTGCTACTCAGGTTTACGACGATCACTTCGTACTCCGCGTTCCAGGTGGTCATCCGGCCTATGAAGCTTCAAAGCAGGCTGTTGAGGCGGATCCGACTGTTTACAACACTATGAATGGTCCTAACGAATTTCATGTAGTTGGCACCCTTCGTGAATGGTCTGTGGTTGGAAAACTTGATGCAATTTCCGTGCCTACCTTGGTTCTTGCTGGTGAATTTGATGAAGCGCAGCCGATTACTTGGGAACCTTTTGTTGAAGAGATCCCGAGTGCTCGAGCTGTTGTGATTCCTGGGGCTAGCCACTGCTGCCACCTGGAATTCTCAGAGTTGTTTGATGCAGAAATTATCAAGTTCCTTAATCAGGTTGAGAATAATGAAGGGGACCAGCAGTCATGAGCTCGGATGGAAATAAGGCAACACAGCAGCTAGAACAATTTGGATACAAGCAAGAGCTGTCACGTTCCGTTTCAACCATTGACCTGATTGTCTACGGTCTGATTTTTATGGTTCCGATTGCCCCGTGGGCAATCTATGGCGAGGTGTACAACCTATCGAAGGGGATGGTCCCGCTCGTCTATGTCATCGGGCTCGTGGCCATGATCTTTACTGCCTTGAGCTATGGACAAATGGCCAAGGCGTTCCCGCTTGCAGGTGGCGTTTTTAGTTACGTTGGGCGTGGAACCAACCCCCGAATCGGTTTCTTCGCGGGTTGGCTAATGCTGCTCGACTACCTTTTGGTCCCGACTCTTTTGTACGTCATTGCGGCTGAATCAATGGTGGGTATTTTCCCCGGGACGCCGCGTTGGCTTTGGGGTTTGGTCTTCGTAGCCATTAATGTGGCTGTGAACCTCGCCGGTGTGACCTCGCTTAAGCGCATGAACAGGCTTTTCCTGGCGATGGAGCTAATCTTTGTTTTCTTGTTCCTTTTCCTAGGTATTAAGGCCTTGATGGGACATGAACTTCCGGGAGCTCATTGGTCGATTGAGCCACTATGGACGCCTGAGTATGTAACCCCTGCTCTTATGGCTTCGGCGCTGTCGGTTGCGGTGCTTAGCTTCCTTGGTTTCGACGGTATCTCCACGCTGGCTGAGGAATCTACTGAGGGGTCGAAGGGGCCTGCTCGTGCGATGATCATTGGGCTTTTCATCGTCGCAACCCTCTTCATCGCACAGACCTGGGTAGCTTCCTCCCTGTCTGGCAGCTTCGTCGAGGTGCCAGAGGATCGGGTTGGTAACTACTTCTTCGATATCGTCGGAGCTATTGCAGGTACAGGCGTTATGAAGGCCTTCTTCCTTTGCAATGTTCTGGCGGTAGGCATAGCGAATTCAATGGCTGCGCAAGCAGCTACGAGCCGACTGCTGTTCTCGATGGCACGCGACGGACACCTCCCTCGCTTCTTGCGCCACATTAACCACAAGAAAGTCCCAAGCAACTCGATTTTGTTTGTTGGTGCGATTTCTGCACTGTTGGTTCTCGTCTTCGCTGGTCAGATTGCCACGATGAGTTCGATGGTTAACTTCGGCGCCTTGGCTTCCTTCGCTATGCTTCATCTAGCAGTACTGTATTACTACGGGTACAAGAAGCGTTCGCGATCAGTCTTTCACACATTGTTCCCATTGCTGGGATTTGTGATCGTTGGCTTCGTGCTAATAAATGCAGGAGCAGAGGCCCACATTGCCGGCGGACTGTGGTTCTGCGTAGGGCTGATTGCATTTGTTATTAATAGCCGTCGAGGCGTGGACTTCTCGCTTCCGGAAGAACTTGGGCATTCCGCCTAAAAAGTAGGAAAAGGAGAGATGGACATGAGCACAATCGGATCGAAAGATAGGATCCTTGCTTTTGAGCCGACAATGCTGCCGGTAGCGCAGGTTGCACCTGGAGAAATCTTTACAGTGGAAACGCTGGATTGTTTTTCTGAGTCAATTCAGGATGAATCAACGTTGTTCAGCTCTGTCGGTTGGGAGTGCGTAAATCCTGCTACGGGCCCAGTAGAGATTCGGGGAGCTAAACCCGGAGACACATTAAAGGTAGAGATCCTCGATATCACAGTGGGCGATATGGCCACGATGACGACCCATCCAGACTATGGTGCGCTACCAGGTTCTGTGGAGGAGCGGACTCGGAAAGTGCCGGTCATTGATGGAAAAGTCCATTTTGGTGATTCCCTTTCGTGGCCCGTGGATCCTATGATCGGAGTCATTGGAACCGCTCCCAAAGAGGGAAGCATTGCTACAGGGGTGCCAGATGCACACGGCGGCAATATGGATACTAAGCACATTCGAGCCGGGGCAACACTGTATCTCCCCGTAGAAGTCGAAGGGGCTTTGTTATGCCTGGGTGATTTGCATGCATTGATGGGCGATGGTGAAGTTGCGGTGTGTGGTGCCGAGATCTCAGGAAAAGTAACTCTACGAACCGGTGTTATTGAGGGGCGCCCCCTGCCACTGCCTAGCCTTGTCTCGGGTGATGCCTTCTACTCGATCTGCTCCAGGGAGAGTCTCGACGATGCGGTGCAGGAAGCAGTCCGAATGATGCGTGATTTTGTAGCAGAGAAAAGCTGTCTCGACCCCACGGATGCTCTCATGTTGCTGTCGCTGGTGGGGGACACTCAGATTTCTCAGATTGTTGATCCGCAAAAGACAGCCAGGTGCCATCTTCCGTTGGCTGTACTAGATGCTTACGGCATTAGTCTGCCTTGACCGGCCGGATCTCTGCGGCGATGCGAGCACGATGGATGACTTCCAAGTCTAGGAGCACATGGCGTTCCGCGACACTGGAGGCTGTGTTGGCATCGCCTTTTTCTATAAGTTCCACAAGGCGGCTGTGGTCTGACGCCGCGCGTGCTTCGAGGTCTTCATGAACATTCGCCCCGCCCCACGGATGCTCTGGAGCCGAAAGGCTTACTCTCTTTTCAAGAAACAACACTGCATCTGTCAGTGCTGGTGAGGCTGCGGCTTTGAAGATCGACTGGTGAAATTCACCGTCAGCTATTTGTTTACTACGCCCGGTCGGAGCTTCGATAAAACGAATATTTGCCGACTTAATGAGGTCGACATCTTCCTGCGTTTTGTTGATGGCGGCTTCAGCGGCGAGTAAGCCGTAAATCTTGCTCATCGCCTTTATTGTGTCGGTGATATTCTGTTCGGGCGCTATCAGGAGCTCCGCAGCTTCTGACGTATTTGACTGATTGGGTGGAAGAACAAAATAGCCACCTCCGCGCCCCACTCGAACTTCAAGTAGACCTTCCTGGGCGAGTGAATGCAAGGCCTCGCTAGCAGATGCACGCGAGGTCCCCAGCAGAGGAGCGAGATCACGCTCGCTGGGAAGAGACGTTCCTGGTAGGTACTCTCCAACAACTAGAGCAGTAAGTAGTCGCGCACGCAGGGCTTTTACTAGTGGTGTTGACACGACTTATCAGAATTCCTCTTTGAGCTCAGCAGGGACAATTGCTCCGATCTGTACCTGTTTCTGCCATCCTCCTGAAGGGATGAGCCACCTGTCGGGTTCTTGTAAGAATTCCGATATGCAGGCTTGAGCTGCGCCAACGGATGTCGCTTCGTCACCTAACAAAGACGTCTCTAAGGAGACGGGGCGCCATTCGTAGCTCAGTGTGTGTGCCTTCAGCTGCGTACTAATTGATTCACTCATGTAGGGGACCAGCAGGCGGTATTGTCCTCCCAAAACAATGGCTGGAGCGTCGACAAGGTTGCAGTAGATCGCCAGGGCTTTACCCAGAAGCCTGCCCGCACGGCTGACGATGCGGGTTGCTACTTTATCGCCCTTGTGGAGCTTTGCCAGAAGCAAGCCAAAGGGGGCGTTGTCGCCGATACCTGTGGCATTCAAGATTGAATGAATGCCCGCAGCAGCTTCTAAACACCCGTTAGAACCACACGAACAGGCCAGCGATTCGTCTGCAATTGGGAGATGTCCAATTTCTCCTGCCCACCCGTGCGGGCCAGGGTCCACAGTTCCACCGCGCACCCACGCTGCGCCGAGACCTGTGCTGCCGGATATATAGAGGAAATCCTGGCAAATAGTAGTCGATGATTCTCGGCGAAGACGCGCTTCAGCCAGGGCTGCAAGGTTGGTTGCATTGCTGAAAGACAGTAACGCCGAACAAGTCTCCGAATGCATTAGAGCTTTCAGATCGACGTTAGACCACCCCATGCTGGGGGAGTGCAGGAGCAAGCCAGTTTCGGGATTAAAGATGTCCGAAACTCCGCATCGAATGGCATAAAGGTTCAGCCTCGAGCGTTCTGCTTGAGCAATCAGCACTTCGACGCTTTCTTCCAAGGCTGAAAGCGTCGCCTCGGGTGTGACAGATGGCAACGGTCGCTGAACTTCCGCAAGTTTTGCTGGCTCGTGCCATAGCGCAACGACCTACGGTGCTGCTTCTTGATGAACCCACCAAGGGCGTTGACATTGGCGTGAAGAATCAGATCCATGACCTCCTGAAACACATGGCTCAGGAACAAGGGTTGACTCTGATAGTGGCTTCCTCCGAAGAGGAAGAAATCTTGAATCTAGCGGACCGAGTCGTGGTCTTCGCCAAGGGAAGTGCGATCACTGAGCCGATTTCTACCGGCGCTCGACGTCGCCCGCCTCCGCGAGCTCGCCTGGAGCTAGACCGCACAGGAGGGGTTATGAAGGGCTTCTCCCGCTACAATCGCGGCGATATCCCACAGCAAGCGGGCGGCAACTTTCGCCGTCCGCCCATCAACGTCAAACCCTGGATTCAACTCCACCACGTCCACCAGCCGTAGCTTTCCACTTGCCGCCACTTGGCAGGCGAGTGCACGAATAGTAGCCAGATCGACGCCAAGCCCCGCAGGTGCGCTTACGCCCGGCGCGACACCGGCTGGCAGAACATCCAGGTCAATCGACAAATGAATCACGTCGTGTGATTCGAGGAAGTTCGCTACGACGAAGTCTGCTTGGTCGATCTGCCAATCTTCCACGTAGGTTGCGCCCAGACGGTCAGCCTCATCGAACAATTCCTGCGTGTTATTCGGCCTTGAAACGCCTACTACCAGGTAGTCTGGTCCGCAATCGAACTGTTCACAGATTTGCAAAAATGGGGTTCCTGACGTCGCCTCTTCCGCACGCCGCAGGTCAAAATGTGCGTCCAAATTAATCACGCCGACACGAGGGGAGCGTGAGCTTTCGTTGGTGCGGGAGTCCCTCGCGGCGTCATCGTTGAGCCCATGGCGTAGGCCGCAATGGGAGCCGTAGGCGGTTTCGTGGCCCCCACCGAGGACAAACGTCACGGGATGTGAGGTCACTGATGCGGCCACCGCCGCTGCTAATTCTTGGTGGCCTTGCTCGAGGTCTGTTCCTCCAACAGTGACGTCGCCGTGATCAACAACGCTCAATTGACCATGCACTGCCAGCGGTGCGAGTGCCTGTCGCAGTGCGGTAGGTCCCTCGGAGGCCCCCGGTCGCCCGTGGTTGCGTCTCACCCCCTCGTCACTTGCGAAACCCACAATGCCTACCGTGCTATCGCCCGAATCAGTGACGATATGATGCCAGCGGGGCCCGTCGCTACGTCCTGTCCAGATGCTCATGATTGCACTATAGAGTGTTGTCATGAGTCCCGGGAAGAGTCGCGTACCAGCCGCTGCCAATACTCTTGCAATTCTGCAGGTGCTTACAGCCGCTGACGTGCCCATGTCTGCAGCCCGCATCACTCAAGAAACAGGCTTGCCGCGATCAACGGTGTACCACCTATTGTCCGTCATGGAGCAGGCGGGTTTTGTTGTTCACTTGGTGGAAGAGCAAGCCTACGGGTTGGGGGTTGCGGCGTATGAGATGGCGAGCTCCTACTCCCGTCAACAGCCTCTGGTTCGCGTTGGTAGGCGATACGCGGCGGCGTTGGCTATGCAGGTGGGTGGCAGTACGCACATTAGTCGTCTGTCTGGTTCGGAGGTTGTGTATTTGCTGGAAGAACGCGCGCCGGATGCGGTGCGTTTGCTAACCGATGTGGGGGTTCGTCTCGATGCTTATCGGACGGCTAGTGGTAAGGCGATGATGGCGTATCTTCCGGCTGCTGAAGTCAAGGCTGCGGTCGGTGTCTACGGTGTAGGCGGGCGGGATTTCTCGGAGTTCGAGCATGATCTTTGTATTGTGCGGCAGCGGGGCTGGGCGGAGGAGACAGGCCTGGTAAGTCCGGGGCAGGAGAGTCTTGCGGTGCCTCTCTTTGATCATTTGGGTCGTGCTAGCTCATCGTTGGCTCTTACCTATCGTCAGGGATCCTTGGCGGAGTCTAAAAAACAGCAATTGCTGGCGGAAATGGTGGAGACTGCCGGAAAAATAGCCAGCACGGTGTACGGAAGTAACGTGCTTCACCTGCATAGTCTTGGATCCCAGACAATATAGTTCTTCAACCGCTGGGAATCTTTAGTATCGGCCCTTACATTTGTGGCAATCCACAATCCAAGTCATAAAATGCGAAGGAGCCACAATGAGTGAAACCACCACTAACACAAACGGCAGCAGGGTCATCCGCGCCCCCCGCGGGACTGAGCTGAATGCAAAGTCCTGGCAGACTGAAGCACCCCTGCGCATGCTCATGAACAACCTCGATCCCGAAGTGGCTGAGCGCCCCGAGGATCTTGTGGTTTACGGTGGTACCGGCAAAGCCGCCCGCAACTGGGAAGCCTTTGACGCTATCGTCGAGACCCTCAAAACTCTCGAAGATGACGAGACACTTCTTGTTCAGTCCGGAAAGCCCGTTGGTGTGTTCCGTACCAACGAGTGGGCTCCCCGCGTGCTCATCGCCAACTCGAATCTGGTTGGCGACTGGGCAACGTGGCCCGAGTTCCGCAAGCTCGAGGCCGAAGGTCTCATGATGTACGGCCAAATGACCGCCGGCTCCTGGATCTACATCGCCACCCAAGGCATTCTTCAAGGCACCTTCGAAACCTTTGCCGCGATCGCTCGTAAGCGTTTCGGTGGAACCCTCAAAGGCACCATCACTCTTACCGGCGGCTGTGGTGGCATGGGCGGTGCCCAACCGTTGGCGGTCACCCTTAACGGCGGTGTGTGCATCATCGTTGATGCCGACCGCTCTCGCCTCGAACGCCGTCAGTCCAAGCGCTACCTCGGTTACGTTGCCGACTCGCTTGATGACGCCGTGTCGCGCGCTCTGGCTGCGCAGGCTGCGGGCGAAGCACTGTCCATTGGCGTCGAGGGCAATGCTGCTGAGATTTTCCCCGAGCTTCTTCGCCGTCATCGCGCCGGCGAAATCAAGGTCGACATCGTCACCGATCAGACCAGCGCACACGATCCTTTAAGCTACTTACCAATTGAAGTAGCTTTTGAAGACTGGCACCGCGAAGCTGCTGAAGACCCCATCACCTTTACAAAGAAGGCGCGGGAGTCCATGGCAGCACAAGTCCAGGCCATGGTGGAATTCCAGGACGAAGGTGCCGAGGTGTTCGACTACGGCAACTCCATTCGTGACGAAGCACGACAGGCAGGCTACAACCGTGCCTTCGAATTCCCAGGATTCGTGCCTGCTTACATTCGTCCCCTGTTCTGCGAAGGCAATGGCCCATTCCGTTGGGCAGCGCTATCCGGTGACCCCGAGGACATTCGAGTCACCGACCAAGCGCTGAAGGACTTGTTCCCAGACAACGAGCATCTGCACCGTTGGCTCGACGCGGCCGAAGAGTTCGTGGAGTTCGAAGGTCTTCCTGCTCGCATCTGCTGGCTAGGTTACGGTGAGCGCCACAAAGCCGGCTTGCTGTTCAACAAGCTTGTCCGCGAAGGCAAACTCAAGGCCCCGGTGGTCATCGGACGCGATCACCTCGATTCAGGATCGGTCGCATCGCCCTACCGAGAGACCGAATCTATGCTCGATGGATCCGATGCGATCGCGGACTGGCCGCTGCTCAACGCTCTTACCTCAACTTCTTCGGGTGCAACCTGGGTGTCACTGCACCATGGCGGTGGCGTCGGAATCGGCCGCTCCATCCACGCAGGCCAGGTGATCGTCGCTGACGGTACCGACCTCGCAGAAAAGAAGCTCGAACGAGTGCTGACCAACGACCCCGGTATGGGCGTTATTCGGCACGTGGATGCCGGCTACAACCGAGCCGATGAAGTCGCACGCGAACGCGGCGTGCGCATCCCAATGCCATTCAACTCTCGTGAAAACACTGACAACTAGGGGACATGACCATTCAACGCTATCCTGAAGGGGACTTTTTCAACTTCGAAGAGACCCTGCCGCAGCGCGAACACGACAAACTGATGCGTGTGCGAGACTGGGCCCAAAACCAAGTCCGGCCGATCGCCGTCAGCAACGACAAACTCTTCGCCGCATTAGCGACCGCACTCGAGCGGACACAATGGCTCGAAGACCCCCGGTTCGCGACCTATGACGCACGCTTCGACCACCGTGCAGAGATGCGCGCAGAGATCAACGGTGCGTTGAGCGGCTTCACCGTGGAACAAGCAGTAGATAGGCTCCAACAACATGGCGTACCCACAGCGCCAGTTGTCAGTGTCAGAACCGCACTGAGAAACGAGTACGCTACTCACAGAGGACTAATCGCACGGGAAGAAGACGGCTTTGAGACACTCGCAAGCCCTCTGCGGTTGCGGGGCAGCGTCGCTCCCCAACGTGCACCAGAGCCCAATGAACACATGGACTACGTCCTCAACACAGTTCTCAAAGAGCCACCCCGCTAGGAGCAACCATGTCATCCACTCTGTTCACAGGCATATCGGAACTACATACAGTGAGTGAACGCGGCGTCATTAACAACGGGGCGGTGATCATTCAAGACGGCACCATTCAGTGGGTCGGTCCAGCCGCAGAAGCGCCAGCTGCTGACCAGGAAATCGACTGCGAAGGCCGGGCAGTGCTGCCGGGGTGGGTCGACAGCCACACCCACATGATTTTCGCTGGTGACCGTAGCCAAGAATTCGCTGCGCGCATGGCCGGAGAAGACTACGCAGCGGGCGGAATCGCCGTCACCATGAACGCCACCCGGGATGCCGGTGAAGAGGTCCTCACTGCGTTGCTCAAGCAGCGGATTCATGATGCTTACTCCGGAGGCACCACGACCATCGAGACCAAAACCGGGTATGGACTCGATACACAATCTGAAGCCCTTGCCGCACGTATCGCTGCGGCTCATGTCGACGACGTCACCTTCCTTGGCGCACACCTCGTACCCCCAGGTGCCGACCCAGACACCTACCTCGACGAAGTCTGCGGCCCCATGCTCGATGCTGTCGCCCCACACGCACAATGGATCGACGTCTTCTGCGAACGCGGCGCATTCAACGAGGAACAATCACGTCGAGTTCTGCGCGCCGGGCAAGCACGTGGACTCAAGCCCCGCGTTCACGGCAACCAACTCGGCGAAGGCAGCGGGGTACAGCTCGCAGTAGAACTAGGGGCCGCCAGCGTTGACCACGTCAACTACATTAACGACGAAGACATCGACGCGCTCGCGAACTCCGACACTGTCGCGACAGTCCTACCTGCCTGTGATCTATCTACTCGGCAGCCACTCGCACCGGCCCGCACCTTGCTCGATGCGGGAGCTCACCTCGCTATTGCTAGCAACCTCAACCCGGGAACCTCCTACACCTCGTCTATGAATTTCTGCGTGGGCACCGCTGTGCTGCAGATGCACCTCAGCCTCGAAGAAGCGATTAGAGCAGGTACCTCTGGTGGCGCCCGAGCCCTCGAACGCCATGACACCGGTAACGGACTCGACCCTCACGGGCGACCGGCCAAAGGAACCCTGGTGGAAGGAGCTGCCGCAGACCTACACGTTTTGCGTAGCCCTCATGCAATTGACCTGGCTTATAGGCCAGGTATGCCCATGAGCCACCAGACGTATCGTGCCGGCCGCCGCGTGGCCTAAACTGCGGATTATCAAGAATCGTTTTCACAAAAACAAGGAGCACTAATGATTACTGTGAGCACTGGGCCGCTATCCATCGATGATGTTGTCGCTGTTGCCCGACACGACGAACCCATCCGTCTCAGCGATGAAGCGCGCGCAGGCATTGCAGCCACCCGCCAACACATCGATAAGCTGGCGGAACAGCAAGAACCTGTCTACGGAGTCTCCACCGGATTTGGCGCACTAGCGCGACGTCATATCCCCCACGAACAGCGAACACAACTTCAGCGAAGCCTGGTTCGCAGCCATGCGGCGGGCTCCGGCCCAGAAGTCGAGCGCGAAGTCATCCGCGCACTCATGCTGCTGCGCCTATCCACCCTCGCCACAGGCCGTACCGGCGTACGTGTCGAAGTTGCAGATACCTACGCTGCCATGCTCAACGCAGGAATCACCCCAATTGTTCACGAATACGGTTCGCTCGGGTGCTCCGGTGACCTTGCTCCGCTATCGCATTGCGCACTAGCCCTCATGGGGGAGGGCCGCGTTCGCGACGCTCAAGGGCATGTCATGGATGCAGCGGAGGCGTTGTCTGCCGCGGGTATCGAACCTCTCGTCTTGAGGGAAAAGGAGGGGCTTGCTCTGATCAACGGAACCGACGGGATGTTGGGGCAGCTGTGCCTAGCAATCGATGACTTGCGTCAGCTGGCGAAGACCGCGGACCTTGCCGTCGCTATGAGCGTTCAAGGTCTCCGCGGTACTACGGGAGTTTTCGAACCTCACTTGCAAGCCCTGAGGCCGCAACCAGGCCAAGCGGTATCTGCCGCTAACATTCTTGCTCTCAGTCAGGATTCACCCCTGCTTGCTGCTGCGTATGAGGAATTTAAGACTAGCCATGTACAGGACGCCTATTCGGTGCGCTGCGCCCCACAGGTGACTGGTGGGTTCCGGGACACCATCGACCATGCGGCTCGCGTTGCAGGTTACGAGCTCGATTCCGCTGTCGACAATCCGGTCGTTACTCTCGACGGCGAAGTTCGATCTAATGGAAACTTCCATGGTGCACCAGTGGCCTATGTACTTGACTTCCTGGCGATTGTTGCCGCAGATGTGGCCAGCATGTCAGAGCGCCGCACAGATCGTTTCCTCGACCCTGCACGAAATCGGGGCCTGAATCCATTCCTTGCGGATGATCCAGGCGTCGACTCTGGGCACATGATCGCCCAGTACACCCAAGCTGCGATCGTTTCGGAGATGAAGCGACTGGCTAACCCCGCCTCGGCCGACTCCATCCCATCCTCCGCGATGCAGGAAGACCATGTTTCTATGGGGTGGTCGGCGGCCCGGAAGTTGCGCAAGGCCGTTGACGGTTTGCGTCGGGTGCTGGCGATAGAAATCCTCACCGCCGCACGAGCTATCGATATGCGTGAACAGCAACCATCGCCCGCCGTCGCCGCAGTCATCGCCAGGTTGCGTGATGACGTCGCGGGACCCGGCGTCGACAGGTTCCTTTCGCCCGAAATTGAAGCCACCGTTCAGCTCGTCGCTGACGGAACCCTGCTGGATGTTGCACACCAGGTGTGCCCCATGCAGTAGCCCGGCAGTTGTCACCGTATGGGATAGCAGTGCCTCCGAGCTACAGCAGGGTCGCTACAGCAGGGTCACGATCAGATCAGCCGCATCAGCAGCCACGATCGGAAGCTCGTCGCGTTCTCGCTTCGAAAAATCCTCCAGCACAAACTTCGCCGGAGCCATCCTGCCCGGAGGCCTACCAATCCCAACCCGAATCCGCTGATAATCCGGGGTAGACAACGCCTTAGTAATATCGCGCAGCCCATTATGGCCGTTTCCGCCGCCCCCCACCTTGTGCACGACCTGGCCTAGATCTAGATCCAACTCGTCATGCACCACAATGATGTCCGCGGGCGGAACCTTGAAAAAAGAAGCCACATTTTTCACAGGCCCGCCCGACAAATTCATCATCGACCGCGGCTTTACCACAATCACATCAGGGAACTCCGCGACGTCAACATTCGTACGTTTATGTGTACCGAAACGGCCACCGCGGTCGTCAACAAACGCATCCACGACGATAAAACCCGCATTGTGGCGAGTCATCGCGTAACGAGGCCCCGGATTACCAAGACCAACTAGCAGCTTTTTCGCCAAGGGGTGCCTCCTCAGGCGCTTAATACAGGCGCGTACTCTTCGTTGCCCACACATCACAGTGAACAGTGGCGACAGTGAGAATAGTTTATTTAGCGCCTTGTCACAGAATCGTAAGAATATCCCACCGGGGTTCGTAATTTCTGCTCTTTACAGTGGGCATCATGAGAATCCACAAGAGTTACCTCACAGTATTGTTACTACCCGCTTTGGCACTGGCTGGCTGCAGCTCCAGCTCGGATGCAGACAAAAAAGATGACGCCATGATGTCGACCTCCGCGACGTCGAGCGCGATGAGCACGTCGTCCGAAGCCCCTGAAACTTCAGCGGCCATGGACAAAGATGCCAAGGACGGCATGAAGAAAGACGCCATGGAAAAGGACTCCATGGAAAAGGACTCCATGAATAAGGGCGGCGAATTTGTCACCTACGAGCAGTACATGGAGCACTCCGACGCAGCAATGCACCACGACGGCCGAACCGTCCTCTTCTTCGACGCATCCTGGTGCCCCGACTGCCAGAAACTCAAGAACGCCCTAAGCTCCGAGCACGATGTGATCCCCGCTGACGTGACCGTCGTCGACGTAGACTACGACTCCCACAACGATCTGCGCAAACAGTACGGAGTGACCATGCAGCACACCTTCGTTGAGGTGGATGCGCAGGGCAACAAGGTCAGCAGCTGGTCCATCACCGACCCGTCGGCACTGAATGAAAAGCTTGCAGGCTAGCCCATGATTCTCACTGGGCTACTGTCGTTCGGCGCGGGTCTGCTCACAGTACTCGCGCCCTGTGTGCTGCCTTTTCTACCGATCATCGTCGGAGGCAGCCTACGCGGACATCGATCGCGACCGTACATCGTCGCGGCGTCATTAATTGCTTCACTGCTCGCATTCACACTGCTATTGAAGGCAAGCACAGCGCTCATCGGAATTGATCCGCGCTGGTGGAGCATCATCTCCGGAGTAATCGTTGTCCTGTTGGGCATCGCTATGCTGTTCCCGGACCTGTGGACGCGTGTGTCGCTCGCTATTGGCTTCGACCAAAAGTCGCACAACATCCTTGACCGCGCAGTCAGCCACGAAAAGCGCGTCACCTCAGCCGTGTTAACGGGTGCGGCACTCGGCCCAGTGTTTTCCAGCTGCAGCCCCACCTACGCGTGGGTGATCGCAACAGTACTACCCGCAAGTCCCGTGGCGGGACTGATCTACCTCGGTCTCTACTGCGTGGGCGTTGGGGGAGCGCTGCTTGCATTTTCTCTACTCGGCAGGAAGCTTGTCGACCGAGTGCAATGGGCGGCCAACCCCCGAGGATGGTTCCAACGAAGCATCGCCGTGCTGTTCATCATCATCGGCCTGGCCGTGAGCACCGGAGTCGATAAGAGATTCGAAACATGGGCAGTGTCATGGGCGCCGTCCTTCACCGAAATCGAAAACAAACTGCTCCCCAGCGATAACGACGATTCATCCGCCGACGCCGCAGCTCCTACGCAGTCGTCGGGTGCTGCCGCCCCAGACTTTCAGGGAATCGATACATGGATCAACAGTGATCCGTTAAGCATCGATGAACTGCGAGGCAAAGTGGTGCTGGTGGACTTTTGGACGTACTCCTGCATCAACTGTGTGCGAACCCAGCCGTACCTGAACGAGTGGTACAACAAGTATCACGACAACGGATTGGTGATCGTCGGCGTGCACGCACCGGAATTCACCTTCGAAAAAGACCCAAAGAACGTCGAGCGTGCCGTGGAAGAAGCGGGTATCAAATACCCAGTCGCTTTGGACAATGACTTCGCTACCTGGAACGCCTACAAAAATAAATACTGGCCAGCGAAATACCTGATTGATGCTCAGGGAAACGTGCAATACACCCATTTCGGTGAAGGCGAATACGAAGACACCGAGAAAGCGATCCAACAGCTACTCGATGGACGCCAACCCGTGTCCACGGTGGACAATGGCCTTGCCGCCGGAGTTGGTCAGTCCCCCGAAACCTACCTGGGCACCCAGCGTGCACGTAACTTCCAAGGCGACCACCCCCTGCGCTCTGGAACAGGGGAGTATGACGCCGCGGGGGAACTGGACAGCGACGAATGGACCCTGGGTGGGAACTGGGATGTTCAGGATGAAAAAATCACCGCTGACAAGAGTGGCTCTACGTTGACCTACGTGTTCGATGGTGCGGAAATGTACCTGGTGATGAGTGGTCGAACAGGCGCAACAGTACACGTATCGGTTGAAGGTGAGCCGGATGCCTTCGGCGACGACGTCACAGATGGGCGTATTACACTAGACGGAAGTCGCTTGTACCACCTCGTTCATCTACCTGAACCGCGTACGAAGACCACGGTGAAGTTAACCTTCGATGAAGGAGTGTCCGCTCATGCATTCACCTTTGGGGGCTGACGAACCCTCCCGCAGCACAGTGCTCGTCGTCGATGACGACTCCACTGTTCGCAGCGTCGTCGTCGACTACCTGAAGGCGTCAGAATACGACGTCACCGAGGTCGGCGACGGATTGCAGGCGCTACAGCTGGCGCAAAGCCAGCGGTGGGACCTTCTCATCTTGGACCTGATGCTTCCGTCGATGGATGGACTAGAAATCCTGCGTCGCGTGCGGCACTCGGATCCAGACACTCCGGTTATTTTGTTGACAGCCAAAGGCACGGAATCCGAGCGCATCCTGGGGCTTGAAACAGGTGCCGATGACTACATGACCAAACCTTTTAGCCCCCGTGAGCTCGTTCTTCGAGCAAACACCATCATTAGAAGAACTAAAGTCAAAGCCGAGCTCGAGCCTGACCGCGACGTCATTTCCGATGGGGACCTACACGTCGATCTCACGGCAAGGAAAGCATCCAACGGCGACGAAGAGCTATCCCTCACCGTGCGGGAGTTTGATCTACTCGCACACTTCATGAGCCACCCCAACCAAGTATTCTCACGAGACCAGCTCATGGGGGCTGTGTGGGGATGGGAAATCGGTGACCCCTCAACGGTAACTGTCCACGTGCGACGTCTGCGCAGCAAGATTGAGAGCGACAGCACGGCACCGCAACGATTGGTCACAGTATGGGGAACCGGCTACCGATGGGAACCACAGGAAGGTTGAGATGGCTAACGAACTGCTCCTGGCCGTAGCCGCCGCAATAGTTACCGGCATGCTCGGCGCCTTGGTGACCGTGCGGATCGCGCGAAAAAGCCTACGGTGGGCGTCAATTTTGAGCCCATTGGCAGTCGTTGGTTCGATCGCTGCAGGCCTCATAGTCGGTATTCATTTCATGGTGATCGAGGGGCAGAGCGTTGTCCTACTCATACTCGCTGCCACTATGCCTGTGGCACTCGCGCTCGGGGTGGGCATGTCAATGAAAGCACAACAGGTGGCTGCTCAGTCGTTGGCGGAGATCGAAAAAGAACGACGCCAACGCGAGGTTGAAGAAGGCCGTCGAGAGCTGATCACCTGGCTTTCACACGATTTGCGCACCCCACTAGCTGGGATTAAGGCGATGGGCGAGGCTTTAGAAGACGGTGTGGCCCCGATCCGGGGCGCTACTACCGCATGATTGTCGCTGAAGCCGAACGAACAAACGAGATGGTCGGCAGCGTGATGTCGCTGGCCGGCCTGCAGACATCTTCTGAGGAAGTCAACCATGAGCTCGTATCTCTGAGCGACTTGGCATCCGATCTGGTGGGGCAGCTGACCCCGCTCGCTCAAGCTCGACGGTCGCGTTTGCTCCTCGAATGTGACTCCAACGTCGACGTCCATGGCGACCCGCACTTGCTCAGCCGAGCGATGCAAAACATCGTAGCGAATGCGATCCAATACAGTGGCGAAGAATCCACCATCACGGTCAGCGTGCGTTCCACACAAGAAGGCGCTGCATTTGAGGTGCTTGACCAGTGCGGCGGGCTTTCAGCGGATGCGTTGAGCAACATGTTCCATGTTGGTTGGCGGGGCAGTGTGGCACGCACACCGTCGGCACACGGCGGGGGTTCCGGCTTGGGCCTGCCGATAGTCCAGATGGTGGCCGAGGCGCATCAAGGAACGGTCAGTGTTCGCAATGATGGGGACGGGTGCCGCGTGACAGTGGAATTGCCGGAAAGACGATAACTTGCCGACTGTTCAGCCGTCGCTGTAAGTCGCGGCGGCGATCTATGCCGTGGGGGGACGGGCGCATTCCGCCCCGTCGGTGCTATTTGGTGGGGAGGGTACAGAAAATCGGCAGATTTGGGTTTTGAGGTTGAGTGACCTGCGGAATTAGGGGAGGGGGAGGTAAATCTGCCGGTTTTTTGTACTGAGACGGGTTTGGGAGGGGGGCGCCTGCTGTGGTTGGTGTGTGGGGCGCGTGCTGTGGTTGAGGTCGATCAGCTGCAGCCCATTAGATGGCGGGCGCATTCCGCCCCGTCGGTGCTATTTGGTGGGGAGGGTACAGAAAATCGGCAGATTTGGGTTTTGAGGTTGAGTGACCTGCGGAATTAGGGGAGGGGGAGGTAAATCTGCCGGTTTTTTGTACGGTTGGGCATCTTAGGACGGGGTGTGGGCGGGATGCGTGCACTGGTTTGGGCAAATTTGCACCTTTAAAAAGGAGCGACCTGGGGAAATCGGAGCGCGAGTTGCAAATCTGCCCAAAAAATTGCATCTTTCACGCATCCCCCAGTGCGCGCGCCCCGGCACCGGCATCGCCCCCGCACCGGTCGCAGACTGCAGACTGTGCGCCCCGGCACATCTGCTGCCCCAGCGCTGCAAGTTCGCACCGCCTGCCCACCCCATCCGGTACTACCAGAGCAC
>ERZ773272.314-NODE-314-length-19993-cov-57.924065_pt1 | contig 19993 bp, 17 predicted proteins | sample MGYA00511891_ERZ773272 | MGnify/ENA primary metagenome ERZ773272 (study PRJEB29015, sample SAMEA2738150) | human oral metagenome | biome: human oral; feature: human-associated habitat; material: saliva | place: China | collected 2198 ...
TGCCCATGATTAAGCGCGAACTGCCGCAGAACCTGCTGCGCAAGTCTGCCTCGCAGATTCTGGATGACTTCACCGTCTCCAAAAACTACATGTACGCCATCAAGATTTACGGCGAGTTCGAATGGGTCCGCACCCGCACCGTCATCAAGCAGGAGAAGCCCTACCCGAAGATGGTTGCCGCCACCGAGAACGAGGACATCGTCCAGTTCGACAATGTGACCGGCACGATCGTTGGCTTCCGTACCCCCATCTACGAGCAGGGTATTTCGGTGCCCGGCTGCCACGCCCACTTTATTGATGATGAGCGCGTTCAGGGCGGTCACGTAGTCGACTTCAAGCTGCGCTCCGCGAAGGTTGAGATTTGCCCCGGTACCGGTCTGCAGCTGCACCTGCCGCTGACCCCCGAGTTCTCCTCCGCTAACCTCTCCCCCGAGGACCTGGCTGAGCAGATCTCCAAGGCTGAAAAGCACTAAGGTCCCCCCCCCGGGGATATAGCAACGGGATATAGCTAGCAACGAAGGAGCCGCCCTCTACAAATCTGTAGAGGGCGGCTCCTTCGTGTTTATACGCGCTGTCGTGTTTATACGCGCTGTAAAGGGCGCTTACGCCTCCGGCACGAACTCGCCGTGGCCGCGCTCGCGCAGGGCGGCACGCACCTTCTCAGCGGCCGCATCCAGATCTTCGGCGGTCGCGTCCTTCTTCGCGTTAGCGGGATCATAATCAGCCATGCCGTCAGCCGGGAACAGGTGGATGTGGGTGTGCGGAACGTCGAAGCCCGCAATCATGAGGGCCACGCGGTCCTTATCGAACGCCTGATCTAGCGCGCCGGAAATCTTGTGCGCCACAGCGAACAGGTGTGCTGCCAGCTCCTCGGGAAGATCGGGCCAGCGGTCAATCTCGGCGCGGGGAACGAGTAGCAGGTGACCTTCCGACAGGGGCATGATGTCCAGGAAGGCGACGCAGTGCTCGTCCTTCCAGACGAAGCGGCCGGGAATCTCACCCTCAATAATCTTGGTAAAAATTGTGCTCACAATATTCTCCTTCATGCGCCGTCATCGGCGCGGTTGAAGCTCAACGGTCAGGCTTACGCCTCAACCTCAATGCTCTCGCCGGGGTTTAGGTGCTTCAGCTCAGTGCCGTACTTCGCGCCGAAGTTCGTCACCAGGCCCTCAATAATGCCGGTGCCGTTCTGGTTAATCATGCCGTTGTGAATCGGAACCACGCGCTGAGCGCCGGTCGCAATCACAAAATCGATGACTTCCTGAACCTTCGACCAGGGCGCGTGAATCGGCACCAGAACGGTATTCGCACGCACGCGGTGAGGAACCACCAGCGAGTCACCCGGGTGGTACACGGCACCGTTAATCAGATAACCGACATTGGCGATGGTCTGAATCAGCGGGTGAATCAGAGCGTGCTGACCACCGTAGGTCTTCACCTCAAAACCGGGGATGCTGAACTCAGAATCAGAGGAAACAACGGTAACCTCGGCAGCGGGCACAGCCTCCTTAATGACCTGGGCGACAGCCTCGGGAACCCAAATCTTCAACGGGGTCTGCGACTCGGCACGCTGAGCAATCAGCGGCAGCACCGACGGGCCATCAAAATGATCCGGATGCGCGTGGGTCACGAACAGGTAATCGGCGCCTTCCAGCGCGGTGGCATGCTCGCCTTCAGCGGCAAAGTTGCCGGGGTCAAGAACGAGGGTGCGCCCCTCATTCTCAAGGCGGATACATGAGTGGGTGTACTTCGTCATCTTCATAGTTTTAGTCTACCGCGAACCTCCGCACCCGCCCCGAGGCGGCTTCAACTTTTGAGATAAGCCGCAAATCAACCACCTTTTGAACGCCTCTAGTGTAAAGTCGTAAGACAAGATCGACCACACAATGGGGCGGATCTCCACCCCGAAAGGTTCAGCAATGGACACTCATATTCCCGTCCGGAGAATTACGAAGCCCGCCGAAGCCCGAAATACCCGCCAGCGTCGCATCATCAAGGCGACCATGGAAGAGCTCGGCGATTTCATCTCAGCACAGGATCTGCACCTGACCCTCGCGAACCGCAAGGAACAGGTCTCTCTCGCAACCACCTACCGCGTCCTGCAGTCGCTGGCTAACGCCGGTGAGCTGGACTCGGTCAAGGGCATTGAGGGTGAGACTCTGTACCGCCATTGCCGGGTGAAAGATCACCACCACCATCTGCTCTGCCGCCGATGCGGCACCGCCATTGAGCTGGAAGCACCCGCCCTTGAGGATTGGGCACTGGCTATGGGCAAGCAGCACGGCTTCTCGGAGCTGGAGCACGTGGTTGAAGTGACCGGTTACTGCCCGGACTGCACTTTGGCACGTCGCGAGGAAGAATCGCAGGGCGGCACTGCACGCTAACGTTGCAGGCTAAGCCGCAACCCCTAAGCCCCTCAATCTGAGGAGCTATCCCCCATCGAAAAACCTTCTCAACGAAGGAAACGGCGCTTTCACAGATTTTTGACGCCGCAACAGCACGACACACAGGGCATCTGGACAGAGCAATCTGGACAGGGTATCTGGACAGGGCAACACAACGCCCCACAGACTCAGCCCACGCCGCACCGGGACATCCCCCTTGTCACTGCGGCACCTATGCACGACAACGAAAGAGCCCCACCTCATTCCCGAGGTGGGGCTCTTTCTTATAGTTCCTACGCCTTCTCAGTCAGCTGGCGGCCCGACGCGCTATGGCGACGCTTCACGCCACCAATCACACGGCACACCACATAAATCAGGAAGGAAATACTGGTCACGTAGGGGCTAATCGGCAGCGAACCGGCAAGAGCCAGCAGAATACCGCCCACAATGGACGCCTCCGCAAACAGCACCGATAGGATCAGGGTGCGCACCGGGGAGGCAGTCACCTGCATCGCTGCAGCCGCCGGAGTAATCAGCAGCGCCAGCACCAGCAGCGAACCGACCACCTGCACCGACAGCGCCACAGCAATACCCAGAATCACCATGAATACCAGGGATAGGAAGCGCATCGGCACGCCTTTAGCGCGCGCAACCTCCGGGTCCAGGGAGGCGAAACTCAACGGACGCCACACCATCACCAGCAGGGAGATAATAACCACCGCACCAATAATCATGGTGTGTAGCTGGTCGGCGTCCACAGACACGATCTGGCCGGTCAGCAGACCAAACTTATTCGCGCTACGGCCCTGGTACAGGGAGAGGAAAAGAATACCCAAGCCCAAGCCGAACGGCATGAGTGCACCAATCACCGAGTTCGAGTTACTCGCCTTAGAGCCCAGAAAGGCAATCAGCAAAGCCGAAGCAATCGAACCCACCATGGAGCCGGTCACCACGTCATAGCCGAGCAGCAGGGCAAGGGCGGCACCCGCGAAAGACATTTCAGAGACGCCGTGCACCGCAAAGGCGTGGTCGCGCATCATCACAAAAATACCGACAAAACCGCCGATAAGGCCCAGAACAGCGCCAGCAAAAATGGAGTTCTGCAGCATCTGTAGCAGCTCGCCGTAGCGGTCAAAGACGAAAATGCGGGAGAGCAAATCGTTCTGCGCGGCGGCAACCGGAGCCAGGGCGGGGAGGGAAGCAAGAATGGTCATCGAGTGGTTCCTCCCGGAAGGTGTAGGGTGCGCTGCGGTTCAGAAAGACCAGACTTCAGGTGGGAGCCGTGAACGTTCTGGTCGGTGCCCTCAATATGGCAGTGGTCGCTGGCGTGAGTCTCACCCACCACCACGTAACGGCCATTAGACTTGAGCACGCTCACCGGGGTTCCGTACAGGGAGGTGAGAGTCTCACTGGTCATGACCTCTTCCACCGAGCCGACCGTGAAACGGCCATTCGCCAGGTAGAGAACGCGGTCCACATGCTCAATGATGGGGTTAATTTCGTGGGTCACGAACACCACCGCCACGCCGCGTTCACGGTTGAACCGGTGAATCAGCTCAGCCACCGCGTACTGGTGGTTGAGGTCCAGGGAGAGCAACGCCTCATCAGCCAGCAGAATCTTCGGGTCGTTCGCGAGCGCCTGAGCGATACGCAGGCGCTGCTGCTCACCGCCGGAGAGCAGGCCCACCGGTACGTTCGCGTACTCGGTTGCGCCGACGGCTTCAAGGAGCTCATCCACCTTGGCGCGGTATTTGCGGCCGTGCAGGCGGATGCCCCAGCGGTGCCCATCCACACCAAGTCCCACCAGGTCGCGGGCGCGCATCGGGGTGGAGGTGGGGATGGACTTCTGCTGCGGTACGTAGCCGACGCCGGCGTTGCCCAGGCGTGCGGGCTTGCCGAGCACAGAGATTTCGCCGGCATTGAGCCCGGTTAGGCCGAGAACGACTTTGAGGAAGGTGGACTTGCCGGAGCCGTTGGGTCCGAGCACGGCGAAGTATTCGCCCGCGCCGATGTCGAGGGTTAGATCTTTCCAGAGGGTGCGGGCCCCGAAAGCGAGGCTACCCCCGCGAATGGAAATCGCGGGGGCGGCACCGTTATTGTTGTCAGTCACTTAGGAAAGCGCCTTTTCGAGGTTGCTGACGTTGGTCTTCATCCATGCCAGGTAGTTGGTGTTTTCCGGCAGGGTTTCGGTGAAGGATACGTAGTTCACCGAGGCGTCCTTAGCGGCCTGCAGCACCTCGTTGGTCTGGGAGGTGGAGGTCTGCTCGTTGTAGGCGAGCAGCTGGACCTTCTTCTCGGTGACCATGTCCTTGGTTTCCTTCAGGACGAGTGCGGGAACGTCGTTGCCGGCTTCGGCAGCCTCAGCGAATTCGCTGGGGGTTGCGTTCTCTGCGCCGGTGGAGGAAATCAGGTAGTCCGGCACGGGCTCGGTGGACAGGTACTTCTTGCCCTCACCGGCGATTGCCTTAGCTGCTACGTTCAGTGCGTCCAGTTCCTTGGAGAAGGTGGATGCGTTGGTGCGGAACGCCTCAGCGTGTGCGGAGTCGATGCCTGCGAGCTCTTCAGCGATCTTCTGGGCAACCTTCTTCATGGTTTCGAAGTCGTACCAGAGGTGCTCGTTGAACTCGTGTGCGTGGGCGTGGTCGCCGCCGTCTTCGTGGTGTTCGCCGCCACGGTGATCCTCGACCAGGTGGGTGTATTCGGCGTCGGTGAGCTTGCCGCTGACCTTGACCGCGTTCACAATCTTCTGGGAGGTGTTGTCCTTGCCGGCGAGGTCTTCGAGGAACAGGTCGTAGCCTGCGCCGTTAATGACGATCAGGGATGCGTCCTTCGCCTTGAGGCGGTCGGCGCTGGTGGCTTCGTAGGAGTGGGGGTCGGTGCTGGTGGAGGCGATGAGTGCGGTGACCTCAATGTAGTCGCCGCCGACCTGCTTGGCAATGTCTGCGTAGACGTCAGTGGAGGCGACGACCTTCACCTTGCCGTTGTTGGAGCCAGCCGAGGAGGACGAACCGGAGGAGGTGCTGTTCTCGGTTGCGCAGCCTGCCAGTAGCAGGGAGGATGCGGCGAGTGAGCCCATTGCGGTGAGGAAGTGCTTGCGGGTGATCTTCGGGTGCGACATGAGGGCTCTCTTTCGGTTCGTTCTAGTCTGTAGGTTTCTTAACTACATCATGCGAACACCCGTATAAACAACTCTTTATTGGTCTCATTTGAGTGATGTTAGGCTACCCTTTTTTCTTTCAATAGCTTATGATGCAGGGATGTTTAGCTATACCTACTCCGCTCCCCTGCCGCCGCTTCATACCGCCGCCTGAGACTACCGCCTAAGCCTGCCCCTTACGTGCGCCCATCAACCCGTTTTTGATAGTAAAACAGCCCGCCCCGCGCTCTCTTTCACGAGAGTGCGGGGCGGGCTGTGTTCAAGATTCCCCCGTTGTACTCGGGTGTTTTACTCGGATGTTTTACCCTGGTGTTTTATTCGGGGTATCTCACGATGCGGTTACTGGGCTTCAACCGGTTACTGGGCTTCACGCGATTGCTGTCGGCGTACACGCTCACGCACCGCGTCCTGGGTGGTGTCGTTGATTTCGCCGACGAGCTCCTCCAGCACGTCTTCGAGGAAGACCACACCGAGGGTGGTGCCGTGCTCATCCATAACCTGCGCGATATGGGTTCGGCTGCGCTGCATAGAGGCGAGCGCATCATCAATATCGGTGGTCGGGGTGAGCGTGTCCAGGGAACGCAGCTTGTACCAGGGGAAGGGCTCCTCGAACCGCTCGGGGGCGATGGCGAGGGCGTCCTTCACGTGCAGGTAGCCCATGTAGGTTCCGTCACTGTCGGTAATGACAAAGCGGGAGTAGCCGCTACGTGCCACGGCGCGTTCCAGTTCGGCGGGGGTGCTGCCGAAGGGCAGGGTGACGAGCTTATCGCCGGGCACCATGATTTCGTAGACGTCCTTCTCGGTGAATTCGAGGGCGCTTTCAATCACGCCGGCGTCGTCTTCCACGGTGCCTTCTGCGGTTGAGGTTGCCACGATGGTCTGCAGCTCATCCAGGGTGAAGGTGGAGGCGACTTCATCCTTCGCGTCGACCTTCATGAGCGCCAGCAGCTTATTGGACAGGTTGTTCAGCAGGGCGACCACGGGGGCGAAGATTTTGGAGAAGGTCACCAGGGTCGGCACAATCCAGAGAGCCACACCGCGGGCGGCGAGGGTCACGGCGGCGTTCTTGGGAACCATCTCGCCGAAGATCACGTGCAGGTAGGTGACCAGGATCAGGGTGACGCCGAAGGCGATGACGTCCACGATTGCGTGGGGCAGGCCGACCAGGTGCAGGGGCACCTCCAGCATGTGGTGCAGTGCCGGTTCTGAGACGTTCAGGATCAGCAGGGAGCAGATGGTGATGCCCAGCTGGCAGGTGGCGAGCATGAGCGAGACGTTCTCTAGCGCGTAGATGACGGTCTGCGCTCGCTTATTGCCTTCTTCGGCGAGCGGCTCGATTTGTGCTCGTCGGGTGGACATGATGGCGAATTCACCGGCGACGAAGAAGGCGTTTCCGGCGAGCAGGATGACGAGCAGTGCGATGGCTACCCAGTCGTTCATGCCTTGCCTCCCTTCTCGGTCTGTTCCTGTGCGCTAGGCGCGGGGGTGAATCGGATGCGGTCCACGCGGCGGCCTTCGAGGGTGTCGACGCGCAGGGTGCCGCCGGGTACGGGGACGCTGTCGCCTACTTCGGGGATGCGTCCGAGCCGTTCCATCATGAAGCCGCCGACGGTTTCGTATTCAGGGCTTTCCTCAACCTCGAGCCCGGGGATAAGGGCGTTGATTTCGTCGGGGCGGCGCAGGCCGGAGAACACCCAGTCGCCGTTGCCGTAGCGTAGGGGGCGTTCGGTGCGGCCGCGGTCGTGTTCGTCGGAGACTTCGCCGACGATTTCTTCGACGAGGTCTTCGAGGGTTGCGATGCCCGCGGTTCCGCCGTATTCGTCGAGGACCACGGCGAGCTGCAGGGCACCCTGGCGTAGCTGGGTGAGCAGCGCGTCCAGGTGCAGGGTTTCGGGGACCTGCAGCACGTCTTCTGCGAGGGCGCCAGCTTCGAGGGTTTCGCGTACCTCCGGGGGCACACCGACTGCCTTCTTCACGTGCACGACGCCCACGATGTTGTCGTGGTCGCCCTTGTAGAGGGGGAATCGGGAGTGGCCGGTGGAGCGTGCCAGTTCGATGACTTCGGTGACGGGTGCGGTGTCTTCGAGCATGGCGACCTGGCCGCGCGGGGTCATCACTTCGGAGGCGGTCAGCTCGGAGAAGCGCAGGGTGCGGTCCACGAAGCGTGCCGCGTCGGAGTCGAGGGTGCCTTCTTCTGCGGAGCGGCGCACCATGGAGGAGAGCTCTTCGGGGGTGCGTGCGGCGGAGAGTTCCTCTTTGGCTTCCATACCGAAGCGTCCGAGGATCCAGTTGGCGGAGCCGTTCATGAGGCGCACGAGCGGGGACATGACGCGGGTAAATGCCAGCTGTGCGGGGGCAACTCGGCGTGCCACAGTGTAGGGTTCGGCGATGGCGAGGCCCTTGGGCAGTAGTTCACCAACAACCATGGACAGCAGGGTTGCGATGAGCATTGCCAACAGCAGGGTGAGCACATCGGTCACGCTGCTGGGTAGGCCCAGGGAGCCGATGGCACCGGTGGTGAGCGCCTTAATGGCGGCGTCGAGGGTGTAACCGGTCAGCAGCGTGGTGATGGTGATGCCAATCTGGCAGCTGGACAGCTGAGTAGAGAGGGTTTTGAGGCAGCGCAGGACGGCGTCGGCGGCTTTATCGCCGGAGTCTTTTGCCTGCTGCACGGTCGCGGTTTCGAGCGCCACGAGGGAGAACTCTACTGCGACGAAGAAGCCGGTACCCAGGATGAGCAGTAGGCCGATGAGTAGGAGTATCAGATCCACGCGGTCACCGCCTCCGCGGGGTGGTTTGCGCTGTGCTGGTTCTGGTGTAGAGATTCAACAGGCAGCCTGTCCAGATGCTGAGCACCCGAGGAGGCGGTCCTTTCGGGTGCGGCAGTGCCGTAGCGCGCGCTGTGCACGGGCGGCATCTTGTGTTGGCTAATGGTCAGAGTCTTACTCAAAGGGTCATCCATACCCAATATTTTAGCGAAGGTTTCGCCTCTTCCAGGTGCCTTAGAGTGCCTACTCACACGTGTAAGACCGCGCTGGGTGCGCACGCGGGTCATCGCGAATCAGCAAGAGTGAAAAATTGCATTGCGGATATGGCGCGATGAGCTGGAAAGTTCACCGTGCTTCTCTTTACACTTATACATAGGAGCATGAGTGTGCCGCCAGGTAAGCGGATGAACCCCGACGTTCACGGCACGCTAGGCAGGTTGGTACGGTGCACACCCCGCACGCAACAGCCACCAAAGGCGATGCGCACATGCTCAGCGTGATGATTCGCCCCTCAAAGACGCGGGTCGTCTATGCCGGGTGAGTCCCGGACGCGACGGATAAATTCACACTAATTGGAAGAGGCGTTTAACGTGCCAAATCTGCCAGAACATCTGGTGCCTGAGGAATTTGCCGGTAACGAATGGTTCGTTGAAGAACAGTACGAGCGTTACCAGAAGGACAAGAACCTTGTGGACCAATCGTGGTGGCCCATTTTTGAGACCATCGACAAGGCGCTGGGAGGCGCCGGTACCGCGAGTGCAGCACCTGCTGCGGCACCTGCCGCACCGGCTGCTGCACCTGTAGCGCCTGCAGCAACTCCCGCTCCCGCGGCACCGAAGCCTGCGGCTGCACCTGCTGCCCCCACCACCCCTCCCGCTGCTACCAAGAAGGCTGAACCTGTGGAACCTGCTGAAGACAAGATTGTCCCCCTCCGCGGCCCTGCTAAGGCAGTCGTCACGACCATGGAAGAGTCGCTGACTGTCCCCACCGCAACCACCGTTCGTGCGGTCCCCGCAAAGCTGCTCATCGAGAACCGTGCTGCTATCAACAAGTACCTGGCAAGCACCCGCGGCGGTAAGGTCTCTTTCACCCACATCATCGGTTACGCAGTGATTCGCGCGGTGGCTGCTATGCCTTCGATGAACGTGACCTACGGTGTGGATGAGAAGGGCAAGCCCGTTGCAATCCACAACGCGCACGTGAACTTTGGTCTGGCTATTGACCTGCCCCGCCCCGATGGTTCCCGTAACCTGGTCGTTCCGAACCTCAAGGGCGCTGAGCAGCTGAGCTTCCGCGAGTTCTGGGAGGCATACAACGACATCGTTAAGCGTGGCCGTAACGGCGCGCTGACCATTGAGGACTTCCGCGGCACCACTGTTTCGCTGACCAACCCCGGTGGTATCGGTACCGTCCACTCGGTGCCCCGCCTTTCCAAGGGCCAGGCAGCCATCATCGGTGTGGGTGCTCTGGAGTACCCGGCTGAGTTCCGCGGCCTGTCCGAGAACCTCATCACCCAGCAGGGCCTGTCCAAGATCATCACCCTGACCAGCACCTACGACCACCGCGTCATTCAGGGTGCAGGTTCCGGTGAGTTCCTGAAGCTGGTCGAGCACTACCTGCTCGGCGGCGATGACTTCTACGACGCAATCTTCCGCGACCTGAAGGTTCCTTTCGAGCCGGTTCGTTGGGCACGCGACAACCACGTCGATGACGCTCACGAGATTTCCAAGGTTGCACGCATTCAGCAGCTGATTCACGCATACCGCGTGCACGGCCACCTGACCGCAGCAACCAACCCCGTTGGTTACAAGATGCGTTCGCACCCGGACCTGAAGCTGGAGCGCTACGGCCTGACCCTGTGGGATCTGGACCGCGTCTACCCGACCGGTGGCTTCGGCGGAGCCGAGCGTCTGCCGCTGCGCACCATCCTGGAGCGTCTGCACGAGGCATACTCCGGTTCTCTGTCCGTTGAGTACATGTACTCTGAGGACCCCGAGGTTCGCGCATGGTTCCAGGAGCGCCTGGAGCGCGGCGTTGCTAAGCCCACCCGCGAGGAGCAGCTGCGTGTTCTCTCCAAGCTGGTTGAGGCTGAGGCATTCGAGAACTTCCTGCAGACCAAGTACCTGGGCCAGAAGCGATTCTCCCTCGAGGGTGGCGAATCCCTGATTCCGCTGCTGGATGCCGTTCTTGACAAGGCAGCCAACAAGGATCTGAAGGGCGTTGCCATCGGTATGGCACACCGCGGTCGCCTGAACGTGCTGACCAACATTGCTGGTAAGTCCTACGCTCAGATTTTCCGTGAGTTCTCCGGCACCGCAGCACCCTACGAGGGTGGCTCCGGTGACGTGAAGTACCACCTCGGTACCGAGGGTGTCTTCACCTCCGATTCCGGTAAGCAGACCCAGGTTTACGTGGCTGCTAACCCCTCGCACCTTGAGGCTGCAAACACCGTGCTCGAGGGTATCGTCCGCGCTAAGCAGGACGTCTACCGCGAGCAGGGCATTGAGGGCTACCCGGTTCTGCCGATCCTGATTCACGGTGACGCAGCGTTCGCTGGCCAGGGCATCGTCATGGAGACCCTGCAGATGGCTGGCCTGAAGGCCTACACCACCGGCGGTACCGTGCACATTGTGGTGAACAACCAGATTGGCTTCACCACCCTGCCGAACGACGGCCGCACCGCAACCCACGCCTCCGACATTGCGCGTATGACTAAGGCTCCGGTCTTCCACGTCAACGCTGATGACCCGGACGCAGTGGTTCGTGCCGCACGCCTGGCATTCGAGTACCGCGAGCGCTTTGGCCGCGACGTTGTCGTTGACCTGATTTGCTACCGCCGCCGCGGTCACAATGAGGCTGATGATCCGTCGATGACCCAGCCGAAGATGTACCAGGACATCGACGCTCTGCCCTCGACCCGCACCCTGTACGCACAGGATTTGGTCGGCCGTGGCGACGTCTCCCAGGAGGAGGCAGACGAGGTTCTGGATTCGTACCACTCGAAGCTGGACGCTATCTTCGTCGAGACTCAGTCTTCGGCACCGGCTCCTGCTGGCGCGCACGTTTCCGGTCTGGAACTGCCCGCATCCCAGCAGAACACCGAGGTCGTTCACTCCGGTAAGACTGCAATCTCCCGCGAGACCCTGCAGCACATTGCTGATGCGTTCGGTAAGGCTCCTGAGGGCTTCACCATCCACAAGAAGCTGAAGAAGCTCATGGACCAGCGTGTCGAAATGGGTCGCACCGGCAACATCAACTGGGGTATGGGCGAACTGCTCGCCTTCGGTTCGCTGCTGATGGAGGGCACCGACGTTCGTATGAGCGGTCAGGATGTTCAGCGCGGTACCTTCGTTCAGCGTCACGCTGTGCTGCACGATCACCTCACTGATGAAGAGTGGTCGCCGCTGGAGCACCTCTCTGAGAACCAGGGTAAGTTCCGTATCTACAACTCCTTCCTCTCTGAGTACGGCGTTCTCGGCTTCGAGTACGGCTACTCGGTGGAGCGCCCCGACTCGCTCGTGGTGTGGGAGGCTCAGTTCGGTGACTTCGCGAACGGTGCTCAGACCATCATTGACGAGTTCGTGTCTTCCTCCGAGCAGAAGTGGGGTCAGCGCTCCTCGTTGGTTATGTTGCTGCCTCACGGCTACGAGGGTCAGGGTCCTGACCACTCCTCGGCTCGTGTTGAGCGTTACCTGCAGCTGTGCGCTGAGAACAACATGACTGTTGCCTGCCCCTCGACCCCGGCTTCGCACTTCCACCTGCTGCGCCGCCACGCTCAGCACCGTCCGTACAAGCCGCTCGTGGTGATCAGCCCCAAGCAGTTGCTGCGTCTGAAGGCTGCTGCCTCCTCCATCGAGGACTTCACCGAGGGTTCGTTCCAGCCGGTGATTGGCGATCGTTCGGGTATCAACCCGGCTCAGGTTGAGCGCCTGGTCTTCGTGTCCGGCCGTCTCTACTACGATCTGGAAGCGGAGCGCGAGCGCCGCGGCGACACCAAGACCGCTATTGTCTCGGTGGAGCAGCTGTACCCGCTGCCCGAGCGCGAGATCAAGGAGCAGCTGGCTCTGTACTCGAACGCTACCGACGTGGTGTGGGCTCAGGACGAGCCTGCTAACCAGGGTCAGTGGCCGTTCATGGCTGTGAACCTGTTGCCGCTGCTTGACCGCCGCGTGCGTCTTGCTTCCCGTGCTGCTGCGGCTTCCCCGGCTGCTGGTACCGGTAAGCTGCACGCTGCTGAGGCTGAGGCTCTGTTCAACCAGGTCTTCGAAGGCTAAGGTCTTCTACGGCTAAACAGCTAAGGTTTTTAGCTCTTCAAAACCCGTCTTCCCGTCAGATGTTTCTGGTGGGTAGACGGGTTTTTTAGTCTCGGATACTTGCCGGATAGAGTATTAAGTTCGAAAAGAGGCCGGTAAGCGCTTATCCTAGATATAAAGACTATTACTCACGTGCCTTGCCGCCTCTCACGGCGGGCGCATACTGCAGAAGAAAGAATTCCGTGGAGCAACGCAATATTCGAATTGTGGCAGTCGGCGATGACCTGCTCGCCGGTGTTGGCGACCCCCGTACCCTCGGTTGGTTTGGCCGCGTTATGGCGCGCACCCCGCAGACCACTGCATCCATTGCGGCATATAACCTTGCCGCACCCAATGAAGGTAGCGAGCAGCTGAATGCACGCTGGTTCGAGGAGGCGCGCCGCCGCTTCGTTCCCGGTGCTGATAACCGCCTCATTATTGCTCCGTCGACCTTTGACATTGATTTGGGTCTGACTAGCGCTCGTTCGCGTTTGAACCTGGCGAACATTGTGGACATGGCGTCGCAGAACAACATTAAGGTTCTGGTTGTTGGCCCGCCGCCGACTCTGGACGCTGAGCGTAACCGCCGTATCGCTGACCTGTCGGCGGCGTACGCGGATGTGGTGACCCGCCGTAACCACGTGTACGTGGATACGTTCAACCCGCTGCTTCACCACGAGCAGTGGCGCAACGATCTTGCCGCGAATGATGGTCGTCCGGGTCAGTCCGGTTACGGTCTGATGGCGTGGCTGGTTCTGCACCGCGGCTGGTACAACTGGCTGAACATTCCTGAGCACGGCTAAGAGCCTGCTCCCCCGGGGCGGGACTGTGAGTTGTTGCGAAGAAAGTTCGTGTTTTTTAGCTCATATCCCGGTTCCAAGATGCAATCATGCCGTTTCTATGAAAAAATAGACGGCGTTGCCCTTATAGCGTGGAGCACCGGTTTTCGGTGACCGCCTCTGCTAGGGCAGGTAATAGGGAGCGCGCACCGCGAAGGTGGGGCGTGCATCCATGAACACTATAAGGAGGCTCTGATGAGCAAGCGCGGTCGTAAGCGCAAGGACCGTCGTAAGGGCGGCGCAAACCACGGTAAGCGCCCCAACGCATAAGGTATCTTGCATACACTTTAAAACCCCGGCGTTTCGGATATTATTCGGACCCGGGGTTTTGCTTTACCCGCAGGTGTTTGTGCGCGTTCTGCGGAATAAAGAGAAGAATTCTACGTTATGGATGTGAACGCCTGGCGCGTTCCTGTAGAGGAGAAACATGGCTGAAACCAACACCGCGGCGGATACCCGCGAGCTGCGCGAACGCTTTACCGCGGACGCTATGCAGTATGTGGATCAGCTCTACGCTGCCGCCCTGCGGATGAGCCGCAACTCTGCCGATGCTGAAGACCTGGTGCAGGAAACCTATATGAAGGCTTTTGCCTCGTACCACCAGTTCACTGAGGGTACGAACCTGAAGGCGTGGCTGTACCGCATCCTGACGAATACGTACATCAATCTGTACCGTAAGCGTCAGCGTGAGCCGCAGCAGTCTCAGGGTGAGACGGTGGAGGATTGGCAGCTGGCTCAGGCCGGTGAGCATGATGCGGTGGGTCTGCGTTCTGCTGAGGCGGAGGCGCTGAGTGCCCTGCCGAATACGGAGGTTCGTGAGGCTCTGAATGAGCTGTCTGAGGATTTCCGCATGGTGGTGTACTACTCCGATGTGGAGGGGTTCGCGTACAAGGATATTGCGGAGATTCTGGATATTCCCATGGGCACGGTGATGTCTCGTCTGCATCGTGGCCGCCGGATTCTGCGTGAGAAGCTGCTCGATTATGCGCGTGAGAACGGCCTGCGCCCTTCGACCATCGCAAAGATAGAAGCGAAGGCTGAGGCGAAAGCTGCCGCGAAGGCGAGCGCTAAGGCTACCAAAGCAAAGGGCGTCAAGTCCCCGCCATCGGGCTCTCGTTCCGAGGCGCCTGCGGATTCTTAGTTCCGCTCTTCTACACGTGAGCTAGCCCCCATGAGGTTGAGGCTAGACTCCCCTAACGCTTTATACCTTCCGTGTGAAAGGAACCCCGATGTCAAGCACAGACAAGAATTCTTCCATCCCCCAAGCCCCCGCTGTCTCTGAAGCCCCCGCGGCTTCCGAGCCACTGGAGGATTGCGGCGGCCTGCCCTGCTCGTCGACCCTCAAGCACCTCTACGAGTTCCTCGATAGGGAGCTGAGCCCCGAGCAGCTGCGCACGATTCAGGCGCATCTGAATGCCTGCCCCGAGTGCGAGGATGTGAAGGACTTTGAGCTGATGGTTCGTGAGAAGATGCGTTCTTCATGCGCTCAGCAGGCGCCCGAGCAGTTGAAGGCTCGCCTGCTGCAGGATGTGCAGAAATTCTGCGCCGAGGCAAAGCTCTAAGCTACCCAACGTTGTTGCCTCGCTGAGGGGACAGAAAACTGACGATGAGTGAAGGCGGTGCACCAATAACGGTGCGCCGCCTTCCCGCGTATTGGTTGGTTCGCGCTGTCTGTCTCAGCGCGACAGCCCTCAGCGGCTCGCAAACCCTCAACCGGTAGAATAGGGGTAGACGTCAACCGGCGCAGCCTCTCTGGTTCTGCGCCTTCCCCATGATTTGAACCAGAAGAGGATGTATGAGCGACGCAGCAGTGCAGCTTTCCCCCGGTGATTGGCCCGCTCCCCTGGCACCCGCCTCCAGCGAAGCCGCTGGCAAGAACGCGTTGGTGCATATTCCGGGTTCTAAGTCGCTCACGAACCGTTATCTGTTGCTTGCTGCTCTGGCTGATTCCCCCTCGTATTTGCGTGCGCCGCTGCGTTCGCGCGATTCGGCGCTGATGATTGAGGCGCTGCGTCAGCTGGGGGCGGGTATTGATCTGGTGCCGACCGATTCGCCGTTCGGTCCGGATGTTAAGGTTACTCCCCTGAGCTTTGTGGAAGCACATTCTGCACAGCCTCAGTCGCGCACCGTGTCGATTGAGTGCGGTCTTGCGGGTACCGTGATGCGTTTTGTGCCCGCTCTGGCGGCGCTGCTGCCGGGTGAGTTCGCTTTTGATGGTGACCCGCACGCCCGTCAGCGTCCGATGGGTCCGGTTCTGGAGGGTCTGCGTCAGCTGGGTGTGCAGGTGGATTGTGAGCAGGGCGAGAACGCTCTGCCCTTCGTGCTGCGCTCCCCCGGCCTGGCGAGCGCAGAGGGTGTTTCTGAGGCGCCCGTGGTTCGTATTGATGCTTCGACGTCGTCCCAGTTCGTTTCGGCGCTGTTGCTGGTGGCGCCTCGCCTGCCGCAGGGCATGGTACTGGTGCACGAGGGCTCTTCGGTGCCGTCCATCCCGCACATTCAGATGACCGTGGAGGCGCTACGCCAGATGGGTATTCGGGTGCAGGAGCACTACCCGAGCCAAGGCAACGAAGCAGAGGGCGGCGAGTACCGTTGGACGGTTCACCCCGGTTCTTTCCCCGGCTTTGAGATGACCATTGAGCCGGATCTGTCGAATGCCGGTCCGTTCCTTGCCGCCGCTGTTGTCACCGGCGAGTCGGTGACTATTCCCCACTGGCCCGCGCCCGCGGCTGATTCGTCGGCGGGTACGACCCAGGTGGGCGATATGTGGCGTGAGCTTCTGCCCGCGCTGGGCGCCCGGGTGAGCTACGCTGAGGGCCGTCTGACCGTGACCGGTCCGGCGCAGCTTACCGAGGGTAACTTCTCCTTTGATCTATCTGCCGGGGGCGAGCTGGCGCCGACCATGGCGGCCGCCTGCGCTTTCGTAAAGGGCCGTGTGGAGCTGACCGGTATTGCGCATCTGCGCGGTCATGAGACGGACCGCCTCGCCGCGCTCGCCGCTGAGATTAACCGCCTGGGAGGCAGCGCCCACGACACCGCCGATTCGCTGGTGCTTGAGGCGCCCATCCCCGCTACCCCTGAGGCTCAGCAGGTTCTGGCGCGCACCTACGACGATCACCGTATGGCAACCTTCGCGGCGATTATTGGTCTGCGACGCCCCAATGTGGTGGTGCAGAACGTAGCCACCGTGGCTAAGACCATGCCCGAATTTACCGCAATGTGGGAGGACATGCTGGCGCAATGGCAGGCCGGCGCTTCCATCGTTACCGCCGACCAGGAGGTCTTCTAAATGGGTTCTTCCCGCATGAACGTGCGCGATTTCTCCGAATGGGATGAGTCGGATGTGCGCGTGCGCCCGAACAAGAAGGGCTCCCGACCCCGCACGAAGGACCGCCCGACCTTCAAAGAAGCGATTCGTGGCAGGGTCATTACGGTGGACCGCGGCCGCTGGTCGGTCGTAGTTGATGAGGGTACCGAGAAGGAGCGTACCCTCATTGCGGCGCGCGCTAAGGAGCTGCGCCGTACCGCGATTGTGACCGGCGACTTTGTGGACCTGGTGGGTGACACCTCCGGCGCGAAGGATACTCTGGCGCGCATTGTGCGTCTGGGCGAGCGCACTTCGATTCTGCGCCGTAGCGCCGATGACACCGACCCGTCGGAGCGCGTGGTCGTGGCGAATGCTCAGCAGCTGGTGATTGTGGTTGCTGCGGCGAACCCGGAGCCGCGTACCGGCTTCATTGACCGTGCCGTGGTGGCGGCGTTTGACGCCGGTATTGAGCCGATTCTGTGCATTACGAAGACCGATGTGCGGTACCCGCAGAACCTGCTGGATTACTATGCGGCGAGCGGTTTGAAGATTGTGCTGTCCTCCTCTTCGGATGGTTTGGCGCCGAGTCAGGAGGGTGCTGCCGGTTTGGAGTCGGCGCCGGTTCAGGAGCTTCTGCAGGAGCTGCTGGGTCAGGTGTCGGTGCTTCTGGGTCATTCGGGTGTGGGTAAGTCGACCCTGGTGAATGCTCTGACCGGTTCCGAGCGTGCGACCGGTCATGTGAACGCGGTGACGGGCCGTGGCCGCCACACCTCCTCGTCGGCGTTGGCGTTGCGTCCGGTGAATGCGAATGGTGAGCCGATGGAGCCGGGCACCTGGATTATTGATACTCCGGGTATTCGTTCTTTCGGTCTGGCGCATGTGCCGCCGGAGACCGTCGTGGAGGCGTTCGTGGATTTGGCGCCCGGTGCGGCGGATTGCCCGAAGGCGTGTACTCACGCGGCGCAGGCTCCCGAGTGCGGTCTGGAGGCGTACGTGGCTGCCGGTCATGCCGGTGAGAGCGGTCCCGCCCGCCTGGAGTCCTTGCGTAAGCTGCTGCTGTTGACTCCTGAAGAGGGCGATTCGGAGAAGGAACTGGGCGCTCTCGTCTAGCATCTCACCCCTGCATTACACACAGCACTACGCACACATTTTTGCTGACTACATCACCGAATATTGAAGAAGAGCATTACTATGAGCCGTCCCCAGCAGTACACCGACGATTTGCGTCTTGCGCATATTCTTGCCGATAGCGTCGATCGTGTGAGCGCCATGCGTTTTCGTGACCGCCCGGTCTTCTCCCCCGCTTCCGAGGTGGTAGAGCCCGCCGAGGCGGCACCCGCTGCGGCACCGTTGGCGCCGTGGCAGCAGGCGGTTCAGCAGCCCGCGGAGCCGCAGGAACCGGTGCAGGAGCCTGACGATTACGCCTCGGGTGTGGCTGAGGAGGTTGAGGAGCTTCTGCGCGCGCAGCTGTCGCGTGTGCGTACTCGCGACGGTATTGCCGGTGCGCATGCCGGCTATAACGGTCAGGCGTCGCGCCAGTGGGTGATTGCGCCGATTGCTGAGCCGGATAATTTTCGCCGCGGCGTGCCGGTGTGGGCGACTCTGATTGCTTTGCTGGATCAGGGCGAGCCGGTGGTGGGTGTGGTGTCTGCACCCGCGCTGGGTCGCCGCTGGTGGGCTGCTCGCGGTTCGGGCGCGTACACGGGTAAGTCCTTGGCGCAGGCGACTCGTCTTGAGGTGTCTTCGCTGACTCAGCTGGATCAGCTGTCTGCCGCGTACACCGACCTCGCATCCTGGAAGGCAGCCTCTGAAGGCGCTGTGGACCGCTCTGGAGAGCTTGTACAGCTTCTGGGTCGCGTGGGTCGTTCCCGTGCGTACGGTTCGTTCTGGGCGGCGTGTATGCTCGCTGAGGGTGCTGTGGACACCGTCGTGGACGCATCCCTGTCGTTCTACGAGGTGGCGGCGCTACTACCGCTGATCCGCGAGGCTGGTGGCGTCGCTTCCACCCTGAAGGGCGATTTGCCTGAGCACGCGGGTGTTTCAGTCTCCGGTGTGCACCCGGTGTCCCTGGTGGCAAGTAATACGGCGGCGGTCCAGCAGCAGGTGCTGGAGGCGCTCGCACCCCGACCCTAGCCTCCCCCTTCCCTGAGCAGGAGTCAGTAAAAGCAGGAGGCAGTAAAAGCAGGAGGCAGTAAAAATATAGCGAGGCGGCGGCTTTCCGGTCAGTGGAAAGCCGCCGCCTCGCTGTTATCGCTTTGAGAGCACGTATTGCCTGTTTTAGGACAGCATCGTGAGGGTGCCGAGCAGACCCAGCAGGCTCAGACCCGAGATGATGTATGCCAGAATGTTGAAGGTCGTCATCTTCGAGGTGTACTTGGTGGTGTGACCGGCGTTCACCTTCGCCGAGTAGATGGCGAGCCAAATCGAGACGCCCACCGGGATCAGACCCACGAGCAGTAGCGCAATCACCATGATGTTGGGGCTCAGGCTCAGGCTGGAGCTATACGTAGAGCTGTAACCGCTGGAGCTACCCCTTGCCTCAGTGCGGAGCGCCGCTACCTGAATCCACGCGTAGAGGGTCAGTGCCAGGGCGCCCAGGGAGGCGCCGAACGCGCCGATGGAGTAGAAGTAGCCGGGGCCGCGGAAGTCGCCGGTGGTCTCGCCGTAGGGGCGGCGGTGCTCAGCCGGCACGCGGTACATGTCCGGGACGCGCTGGTAGCTGTCGTCGCGGTCGCGCACGTTAGCGGGTGCCACGCCCAGGGCGGGGCCAGCGGGTGCTGCGCCGAGGGGAGCGCCGGGTGCTACGCCTGCAGGTACCGGCTGCGGGGAGTTTGCGTTGTTCTGCTCCGGGAAGGAGGGGGCGGGAATCTGGTTTTCCATGGTGTGTCCTTGAGTGGTCGTCATAGCGGTTGTGTAGCTGCCGCGTCGTAGCGGTGGCGTCCCTATGACCGGCTAATCTGTGGCTCTGTGGTTGCTCTCGAAGGTTGCCGGTGAGATTGAATGAACAATCAACGCCGAACAACGATATCTACCCTTCGATACTACGCCATAGGGTGCGTTTTCGTCTTCTCTGATGGCGTTCTCATTACGATGCGGTCACCTGAGCGCCCTCGGGCACGCCGGTACGCCCCAGAGCAGACCGACAATGCAGACCGACAATTGGGCATAAAAATCCCCGGCAGGTGACGCCGTGAGGCGTCCTGCCGGGTGGTAGAAACCTACCGCGGTTCTTCCTCTTAGAAACTTCTA
>ERZ773272.315-NODE-315-length-19948-cov-3.674207_pt1 | contig 19948 bp, 23 predicted proteins | sample MGYA00511891_ERZ773272 | MGnify/ENA primary metagenome ERZ773272 (study PRJEB29015, sample SAMEA2738150) | human oral metagenome | biome: human oral; feature: human-associated habitat; material: saliva | place: China | collected 2198 ...
ACTCATAATGTACTCTAATTAATTTTTGGACAGTTTTACAGCATTATGAAAATGTAAAGGAATGGGAAAAGAGGAGATTGTGGTATAATGTATATTATTCATAAATAACTTGAAAGCGAGGTATATTATTTGATTTGTACGAGATGTGATGAGTTCAAAATAATTTTAGCAGTGGAAGAGTATATTGTAAGAAGTGCTCCAGAAAAAGGAAATTTTCTCGAAAAACTTTTTGATGAATTATCTCTAAAACAAGAAGTAGAAAGTATATGCCGAAATTGTGGTAATAAAATATCGAAAAGTGAATCCTACTTTGATGATGATGAGTTAATGGAAAGATTGTATCATTTTATTGGAGAGCAACTAACATCTAAAATTGAAGGTTGTCAGTTTTGTTCTCAACCATCAGAAATATTTACCAGTATGCGACATGGTGGACACTTTGATGAAGAGGATGATGTTGAGGGTATGATTGATGATTTAGATACCTCAATTAAAGTAGGAGAATTTATCTATGATCAATTTGGTTTAGATTCCATTGATGAAATTGTTAAATCTATGTACTGTCCAAAGTGTGGCTTTGGATCTGGACCTAATTATGATGAAAAAACATACTATAGTTTTTTTGATGATTTTTCAGAAATATATACACAAGAATCTTTAGACGAATTTGATGAAAGGTTTTATGGAGAAATTGAAGAAATAGAGAAAGAAGTCAGCTTATTGGCAAACGAATTAACAATGGAAGAGTTAGTTGACTTGAAGGATGAATATATACAGAATAAACTTTATGTTTCTCAAAATAAAGCTTTTTTAAAACTTGAACAAGTTATTAAGTCTTTGTATGAAAATGGAGGTTACTATCCTTTAGCTTCTGGAAGAACAATTTTTAGAACACGAACTATGGATCTTGGATATGAAATTAGCAAATTACCGTCAGATGACAAATTATGGGAGCCTCCATATGGCGTATCAGGGCACGGAAGGTATAATGATATTGGAGTGAGCGTTCTATATTGTGCTAACAACTTAGATGTTCTTCGAGAAGAAGTTCCTTTAGATCAAGGGAAGGAATATGTATATGCTAAATTTATTCTTAGTAAAACTTTAAAAATGTTTCCAATAAATTTTGTTTTTAAGAGAGGAAAAGATAAACAGAGTGATTTTGCTGGACTTATTTCTCAGCCATCAAACTCGGATTCAAAGTCATTTAAGATAGAATATATTATGAGCAACATTGTTGCAGCAATCTGTTTAAAAATAGGATATAACGGAATCGCGTATAAATCTACTAAGTGTCCAGCATCCATAAATTATGCTTTTCTTAGATTTGATAAAGAAAACGAACTTACGATGGTTGAAGTATTTAAATAAAATAGCTTTAATAGAGAACAGTTGGAGATAATTTTAGTTTTATTCTAAAAAATGAAGATGATTCTTTGAATATCAGAATAATTAACAATGTATTATATAATTGGATGTATGTGTCCTAAATTGGGAGAATTGAATAAATAACATTGAGAGAACGTGAATAGCGTTCTCTTTTGTTTTTCTCAATTTAATCTCAGGAGGTCACAAATGACATCAAAAGAAAAAGAAACACGTGAATTGATTATTTCATTCTTGATGAAACAGACAGGGATAACCCGTCAAGAATCAATAGACAACATTAAAGAACTAGAATCTTTTGGATTGATTGCTTTTAACTCAAAAGGTGACCTTAGATTTAGGGAGGTTTAGGTATGGAAAGAATCTCACTTGCACAGGTTAATAACGGAGAAAGATTCTTCCGTGTACCAAAGTTACTTTTTGAGTCTGAACTCTATAAAAAGATGTCTGCTGAGTCTAAATTGCTTTATGCCATCCTAAAGGATAGATTTGAGCTATCAGTAAAAAATAACTGGATTGATGCTGATGGAAATATCTATTTCATCTTTACCGTTGAAGAAATTGGAGAGATGTTAGGTTGCGGAAAAGATAAGGTTATTAAGCTGAAAAAAGAGCTGAAAAAATATGACCTACTCGAAGAAGTTCGCCAAGGTTTAAACAAACCCAATTTGATTTATCTTGGTTCTTTAAAGGTTGAAAACGAGGCTAAACACTTGATGCCAGCGGAAGTCGGAAAATCAGACTTCCGGAAGTCGGAAAATCAGAATTCAAGAACTCTGGAAAACAGAAGTCAAGACTTCGAAATTTCAGAACCTAATGATACTGATTCTAGTGAGCCTGAGTTTAGTGATACTGATTTTAGTTTAGAGGAGGAAGAAGAGAAAGCCCCTCAAAATCCTGAAGGAAAAAATAGGGGCAACCTTTCCCGAAAAGTTGATAAGGCGACTAAGTACGACCGAGACTATATTTGGAATTTGGTTCATGCCCAGTTGCTGAAAGAAAACTTTTCACAGTCAGCCGCTGATTATGCGATGGTACATTTTGATGACCGCTACCAATACGCTTTAAAGAATATGCGCTATGCCCGTTCATCTGAAATGGTTGCTGAATATGTCTTTAATGGTATTGTCGCAGAATGGAATCAGAACATAAGAAAACAGAACCAAAAAGGAGTAATTTAATGGCACTTTTTAAAAGTTTAGTACAGCTATGGAATCAGGCTCAGGATTGAACTTTTCAAATTCCAATCCACCAATGACAATCAACCCTCGGCATATCAAGAAAGTATCTTTTCTTAAGCAATAGAAAACCTTGACCTAAGCAAGTCATGAAACTACTTAGGCTCTTTGACAACTGAATACCCCCTCTGCCCTGATACAGCGTGACTATGAGATATAAAATTGGGGGCGGAGTGTAAAGCTAGTCATCTAGCCTCAGTCACAGTGCGCATTTTTCGCGGGTTTCCGTTATGACCATAAACGGAGCGTATGAAATACGGATATAACCAAAAAGGAGGTTATACAGCATGGGTGTAAATCAACCTAAATTTATTCGAGAAGGAGAAAAGAATGAATAAATTTGAAGACCTTGCAAACAACGAAGTTTGTATTAGAGACCTAAAACAATTGGGACGTGAAGGTGGAGCTTCTGCTTATCTTGATAGTGGTGAAATACTGAAGTTAAAAGCAAAGTATGGCACAGTATCAAGAAAAGCCTATGTCACAGGAAAGCCTATGTACGTTGAGCTAAAGATTGAATATAAAGACGTTTTTTCCGCAATTCGCACAATAGAACGAAATGGAATTTTGGTTGCGAGAAGATGTCGATTTGGAATGACCAACGTGCTTAAACTTACAGGGACGGGCTATCACCGCACTAGAAAACGAACCACAGGAGGAAATTTATGACGGATTGGGAAAATGGCAAAGGTTGGAAAGACAGTTTTGAAGACCAACAAAAGAAAATCCATTCCAACCGTCAACCAACAAAAGATAATAATGAGCCTATACGCTTTAAAATCATTAAGACGATTGCCGTCCTATCAAAGAATGATAGAGGGTGGCAAAAGGAACTCAATTTAATTTCATGGAATGATGCTGAGCCAAAATATGATATACGGTCATGGAAAGATGACCATTCAAGAGTTGGCAAAGGTGTCACACTTTTTGAGGACGAAATGACCGTCCTTGCAGATGCAATTAAACATTTACAAATTACAAAAAAGAAAGAGGATTAAATCTTATGGATACAGCAGTTAAAGTTTTTCAAATTGTTCAAGCAGTCGTTGGTATTACAGGACTTGTATGGGTTCTTGCAGGAATTATTGACTTCTTCGGTGGTCGTAACAATAATGACTCTATGCGCCAAGAAAAAGGGTCAAATGCCATGATTAACGGTGGCGCTATCGGTGTTATCGGGGCGGCGGTCTGCCAAGCAATTATTGCAGCGCTTCAAGCCATCAACTAAACCTGAAAGGAGCTAGAGTGAATGGATAATATCACAAATTCTCTAGCTGAGTATAGTTCAACAGTCAATCAATACGCTGATAAGATTAACGGGGCTTTATTGCCAGTCGCTTCAATCTTGATTCTAACCTTCTTTCTCTTTGATGTTTTTTCATGGAATAGACGGTTAGGACAAGAGGGCGGTGGCTTAACGGTTCAGCTTTGGATGGAAGTAGCCCTTGGATATGCTATTGCATTTCTATTGGTTTATAACATTTCAGAAATCTTTGATTTTATCGTATTTGTCTTTAACAAGGGGATTGCTCTTGTCGATGGCGTGTTACCGAATAAAACATTTAAGTCTGATATGGATACTTCAGGTGTAAGTGGATGGATAGCCAAACAGATTGTCAATATCGTAGGCAACTTTACTGAGCTAATAGCTGATGTATGTGCGAAATTACTTGTCTTTATGAGATTTTTCCAAATGTATCTCTTGAAGGCAGTATCTCCACTAATTATAGCCTTTTTCATGTCTGACCAAACAAGACCAATAGCTATCAATTTTCTAAAACTCTTTTCAGCTTACGCCTTACAAGGGTTATTGCTTGTCATTATTGTCAGACTTTACCCTGCTTTGGTAACGGATGACTTATTTAAAGCATCATCAGGAGATTGGGCGACTGCTTTTGCATCTATCGCAAAAAGTATTGTCTATATTGTCGCCTTGTTCGGTAGTCAGCGCTTGGCAAAAACACTTTTAAATGCCATGTAAAAAAGCAATAAATTTGGTAAAATAGTTCTATAAGGAGGTGAGTTCATGTCAGAAAAACGATACTATATCAAGCGAGAAGGAAACCATTTTAAATTGTCTCCTCAATCGCAAGAAGAATCATTAGAAACCCCTACACCAGTTCAATCAAACGCTCCTAAACGAGTGAAACGCTCCATTTGGTCAATGATTGGCAACTTCTTTAGTCTGATTTTATCAGGTCTGATTATGATTATTGGATTTCTGATTGCAACTCCATTTTTCCTTTTAAGTATCCTTTGGAATTGGATAATCATGTTTATTGGTCTATCTATTTTTTGGAGTATTGCAGGAGTTATTTACTATGGGACGATTTTAGATTACGAAGTTAATACCAACCTTATATTTAATAATACTTCGATACCAATTCTTTTGATTGTGGCTTTAATTGGTGCTGTCATGTCAACGATTGGACGCATGAGAGACTAACAAAATTGAAACTGTTGAACAAACACTTTGCCAGAGCAAGGTGTTTTTATTGTAGCTAGAAAGAGGTTGTATGAACAAATTAGGAAGTGAGTTCCTCAAGCAGTTTGACAACTATGAAAGACCCGTCGCCTTTGGGATGACCAAACGTCTTTTAGTCATGATGCTTGGGATTGGGATAGTGGTGTCACTCACTATCACCATTTCCATAATGGGACTATCAGATATTTTTATGTACCTTGTGGCGCTCCTCATTGCCCCTCCCTTTATCATTTACGGGCTAGGCTTTGATGAAGCAGTCAAAGACAAGGTCATGTTTAATCTAAAAGTTCAGAAGCGAGCTTTTATTACAGAATTTGAGGAAGGAGAGGAGTTCACAAAAGATGATTTTAAATCTTGGAAGAAAGTCAAAGAAGTTGACGAAGGCTGAAAAGGAACGTAAGGCACGCCTAAAACGCTCCTTGAAGGCTTCAACACAAAATACCATTAAATACAATAGCCTATTTGAAAATGGGCTGATGCACATTGCCAAAAACGAATGGTCAAGAACCTATCGCTTGGGTGATGTCGCCTATCTATCCGCTAATCAGGAAGAAAAGATTGACGTGATTGATACACACGCAGAAGCGCTCAATTCACTTGATGCAGGCTCTACTTATCAGCTCCTGGTTATCAATCGGAAAATCGAAGACAACGCTGTTGACCAAATTAAGTATGATGAGGTTGGTGACGGCTTTGATAATTTCCGTAGGGAATACAATGAAATGATTGAAAGTAGTTTCTCAAGTGACTCAAAGAATTTCAAGGTTGAAAAATATGTGACCTTGAAGACAGAAGCCTATAATCGAGGACAAGCGGATGCCAACTTAAGAGAGCTAGGCAACTCACTTGAAAATCAATACTCTCAAATGGATATTGCCTTTGAAGAAATGGACGGGAAAGAACGTCTTGACGTGTTTGCGGAGTTGCTCCTGGGCAAACACAAGCTCCCTTATGACTTCAGGGATATTGCCCTTTCAGAATTACATACAAAAGATTTTATCGCCCCTAACAGGCTTCATTTCTTGGAAAATCGTTTCCGTATCAATGAAGGGGTCGCAAAGGTCATGTATGCTAGAAACTTTCCAACTTTCTTAACAGACCGACTGATTAAGAGTTTAACGGATATAGGCGTTGAGCTGGCTATCACGGTTCATGCTGAGCCTTATGAGCCATCTAGCTTTATGCGTAAGATTAACAATGCGGACACAACTATCAAGGCTGAAATGGTCAAGGCTCAACGGTCAGGCGCTCAAGAAGGGGTTGACCAGGAGCTAGCTGTCTCAGGTCGAGCACGTGAAATTTCTGAGTCAACGAGACGATGGAAAGAAGAGGTTGACGACAATGACCAAAAAGCCTTTTCAGGTTTGATTGCTCTTTACTTCAAGGCTGAGGGTGAGGAGGAGCTGGCAAGTGTCACAGATAAAGTCTTGACCGCTTCACGTAAGGTTGGCGTTGATTTTCAAGAGTGTTACTATTACCAGGAAGAAGGACTCAATACCATCCTTCCTATTGGTCACACCTTCTTAAATGTGAAACGTCGCTTTATCCGTGATATGACCACAGCTAACTTGGCTACACAAGTTCCTTTTATGAACGTTGACCTGAAGTCAGATAGTGAGAGGGCGCTCTATTACGGTCAAAATCAACTATCTAACAATGTGATTACGGTTGACCGTAAAGCAGATTTGAATACTGGTTCGGGCGTAGTTCTTGGCTCTTCAGGTTCAGGAAAGTCTGTTACCGTGAAGACCATGGAAATCATACCAACTTATCTGAAGAACCCTGAAGACCGTATCATCATTGTTGACCCTGAAGATGAATATTCCGATATTGGACGTGAGTTCGGGGCGCAGTTGGTTGATATTTATATCGGTTCTAAGTCACACCTAAACTTGATGGACTTGCCTGATACGAGTCAACTGAAGGATGAAGATGATGACCCTATCGGGGATAAGTCAAACCTTCTCATGGGGCTCTTTGAGTCTATTCTTGATGAGGTCGGTGACGTGCAATATACCATTATTGACCGTGTCACCCGTGAAACTTATAAACGGTTTGCGGATGAAGATAGAACGCCAACGCTTGCAGATTGGCACGATGTTTTGCTTGAACAAGAAGAACCTGAAGCCCAGGAATTGGCGCTCAAGTCTGAAATCTATGCCAAAGGGTCACAAAGTATCTTTGCACACGAGACCAACGTTGATATTACAGACCGCTTTGTGGTCTTCAACTTGAAACGCTTGTCAGGAAAACTCAAGCCGTTTGCAATGATGGTTATTCAGGACTATATTTGGAATCAAGTTGTCGCTTCCCAAGGGAAACTCACTACTCGCATTTATTTTGACGAGGTACAGCTCTTCTTCAAAGAAGAAGCCCAGGCTATTTTCTTTACAGAGTTGTATTCACGGGTTCGGAAATATGGGGCGATTGCTACAGCCATCACACAAAATATTGAAACCCCGATGAACAAAGAAGAAGGGCGCAAGTTGGTATCTAATAGTGAGTTCATGATTCTCTTGAAACACAAAAAATCAGACTTATTGGCTCTTTCTAAAGCCATTACACTTACTCCAACCCTTACCAGGTATATTGAAAAACCAAAAGCAAAAGGAACGGGCTTGATTGTTGCAGGTCAAGTGGTTGTACCTTTTGAAAACCCTATCCCTAGACACACAAGACTCTATGAGCTTGTCACTACGGATGCTTAGGAGGTGTTACGTTGTCGAGACAAACAAGACGTGACCTCCGTCATGCCAAACGTGAGTACAAGGAAGCCAAGTCTGACCTCAAGACAACGAAAAACAGCTATAAACAAGCTGAAAAGAGAGAAGCTCGGCTCTTAAACCCCAAGACAGATGCCGAAAAGCGTTACCTGGGGCAGAAACAAAAGGCAAGACGGACGGTCGCTAGTAAAGAGATTGAAACGCTCAAAGAACGTAAGAAGACCGCTAAAGCAAAGAAACGCCAAGCCATTCAGCGTAACGGTGGGACAAAGACTCAAAAGCTGGGGCGAGTTGCTCATCACCAGGCTTCTCACTTTGTGGATTCAGCTTTTCAGGATAATGATGTGCTTGAAGATGTTGCTTCAGCACGTCAAACTATCCGCAGAACACACGCTGAAGTAAGACAAGCTAAGAAGCTAGGCAATTATACCGTCAAGATTGGTAAAGGGGCAACTAGGGATGTATATGGTGCAGGAAATCGCACCTATAATCTTGTCCGTGGACGTGGTTTTACTAGGACTCCTGTTGCTAATAGATGGGAAACGAAAGTCACTAATAAATATCACCGCTTGCGGGCGAGACTGAGAACATCAAAGGCGGGTAAGACCGCTAGTGCTACTAAAAAGGTAGCTGTAAAAGTTGGGAAGCCTATCTTGGCAGTTCTAAAAAATCCCTTATCAGCTAAAGCCTACTTGATTATGTTTTTAGGAGTTCTGATTATTGCCCTGTTAGGAGTCGTGACAGGTGGAGGAACTTCAACGGTCTCACAAAATGAATTTGACCTCACGGACACTTGGACATACTTGTCCAAGATCGACCGTGAGAAGTCAAATGACAAAGTGGACTACTGGACAAACATTGATGAAATCATGATGTTTATGGGCTATAAGCACGAAGGCTTTACCCTGGATAGTCGGTACGATGAAAAGGATAAGAAATGGTATCAGTTTAAGCACTCATACAGAGAACTCCTATCTACACTTTGGGAAGACCTAAACGGAGATAAGGATAACCTGAAAACTATGGCGGATATTTACACGACCACAGATAATAAGTATCTCAAATTGAATAAGGACGACCTCAAAGACTACAATGAAATCCTGGAACAAGCCCAACAAGTCGGCTATTACGTCACCTATAATGACCTGGATAGTCCCTTTACGAATGTTGCTGACGAGGAAAAACTTGACCCTATCCGCATAGACAAGCGTTTTGGTTATACGTCTAAAACAGAAGTCTATAACGGTTCGGTTTTGCAAGCCAATCAAGGGGCTAAACTCTATGCCGTTATGGATGGGAAAGTCACTATTAAGGATTCAGATGTCATTATTAAAACCAACCAAGCTGAATTTACCTATAAGAAAGTTTCTCGTCTTCGTGTCAAAAATGGTGATACCATCAAGACGGGGACGGAAATAGGAGAGGTCAGCGAAACATCAGGTCAGGAAGTCTATTACAGGAAGCTCAAGAATAAGAAAAAGAAAGAATGGGCTTGGGTCAATGTCGGCTTTTATCTTCCAAAAGTTGAATATAATCAGACAACTTCAGTCATTTCAGATATGAATATTGATGGTGATATTGGTGCAAAAATCACCAATATTTACAACTATCTGAAGAAACAAGACAGTAAAGTCACTAAAAATGGTGTCTCAGCTATGCTTGGTAACTTTTGGACAGAAAGCTCCATCACCGCTAAACGGGCTGAAGGAGACTATCTCACTCCTCCTATCGGTGCATCAGCTAGCTCCTGGGATGACCCTGCTTGGCTTTCTATGAACGGACCAACCATCTATAATGGCAGATACCCGAATATCCTTCATCGAGGTCTTGGACTTGGTCAATGGACGGATACAGCAGATGGGTCAACTCGTCACACAGCCCTTCTTAATTACGCTAAGTCTAAAAATAAGAAGTGGTATGACCTGGAACTTCAGCTTGACTTTATGCTTCATGGGGATAGTCCTTACTATATCAATTTACTGAATCAAGTCCTTCATTCTAACGAGGATGTCAACACATTGACCACAAGATTCTTGGTTAACTGGGAAGGAAATTCAGGAGACAAGCTCAAGGAACGACAAAACAATGCCCAACAAGTCCTAGCCTATTTGAATAACCCCACAGGAGGAAGTGCTAGGGGTGGAAGCTCAACACTTCAAAGCTCCTGGGGTTTCCCTTCAGAGTATGGTTCTAAGCTGAAGAGTTATCCATCCCCGTCAACGGTGTCCGCTTCACTTAATGGCAATACCTACCCTGTTGGTCAATGTACCTGGTATGTCTATAATCGTTTAGTCGATGCAGGCTCACCAGCCTATAATTGGCTTGGGAACGGTCAAGACTGGGTACGTGGACTTGTTGCTAGAGGATGGACGTTTAGTAATAAACCCGTAGCAGGAGCGGTGATGTCTGTTCAAGGGGGCTTCGGTTATACGCTTCCTGAATATGGACACGTTGCTTATGTCGAGTATGTCAATGAAGACGGGTCTTTTCTCATTTCAGAGTGTAATATCCTTGGCGTACAGAACAAAATCCATTGGGCAGTCATGACAAATGCAAGCTATTATACATTTGCGATACCGCCAAAATAGAAAAAGAAGAAAGGAAAACTATGATAGATTTAACTAAACTCAAGTATTTGAAAATCTTGGGTTATATCCTACTTGTGATTATAGCAGTAGTGGTTGGGGTTGGAATTGGTCAATCGATGTCAGGCTCAAAAGCTAAAGAAGATAAGACACAAGCCCAACAAACCGCTAGCGAGCAAAACCTCACTCAAGAAGAGGTCAACGAGTTTTTGCTTCATTATTTCACCAAGAAAGACCTGGGAGAAAACCGCAACCGTTATAAAGAATATATGACAGATGGGCTTTATCAACAAGAGGTCGCTAAAGAAAAAGAGCCTGTTAGTCAGACCTATAAGGGGTTTGTTGTGGACTTCAAATTTAAGTCCGCTGAGATTTTCATCAATCAGGATAGATTGCAAGTATTGACTCAAGTTAATTATGTCAACACTCTTCTTGATGAAAAGAAAAACTATGATACGGCTCAAAAAGATGTCATGAATAAGCTGACTCTTCGCCTAACCTATGTCAAAGATAGCAAAGGCAATTATAAGGTCAACAAGATAGAGTCAATCATCTTGACAGACCAAACAGGCGACTATGGTATCTTAGAGAATACCACAACGTCTGAAGAGAAAGGCAATTCTTCTTCAAAAACTAAATCAAGCACAGAAGCAGATGCTTCTTAACTAGCAACCGAAAAGGAGACAAAAGAATGGTCACTAGAAAATCAATGAGTCAAGCACTCAAAACAAAAACAGAAAAATTGGAAAAAGAACTTGAAAAAGTTCAAACACAAAAGGCACAACTGGTCACCAAAGAAAAAGTCCTTACCAAACAACTCAAAGATGTTAAAGCTGATTATATTGTCGCTTTGATGAGTGAGTCAGGCAAGTCTATTGAAGAGCTAGAACGCTTCGCTACAGCCAAGACTGAAGGCATTGTTGAGAATGGTGGTGACGGTCATGTTCAGGATAACTAATATTCAAACCCGTCAACAAGAAACTTGTCCAACTCGTGATGACCTGTTATCCATTATCAATGAAAAATCTGTCTGGGCTGAAGATAGAAGGGAATCCTTCACGCTTCAGATTGAGCAGGTGGCAGAAGATGGGGAACTCCTGGATAACATGAGCTTGTCCCTTCCTCTTCAGTCTATCGTGGAAGAAGCCCTTTCAGGATTTGGACTAAAGCGTGAGAAAAGGGGGTTTCCTCTTCTCATTCGCAAGCCACAGAGGGAGGTTTCCAAAGGAGAACCCACGTCAGCGACTGAAAAAGAGCTCGTAGAGCCAATTTCAGCACCACTAGAAGAAACAGAAACGCCAAAACCAATACAAAGGCAGGAAAAAGAAGAGCAAGTCAATCCTGACCCTCTCAATCTTCTATCAAAACCCCTGATGGCTGAAAAGGAAGCAAAGCCTGAAAAACAGAAAGCCCCTAAAACGCCAAAGGTACAAAAGTCCCTGAGTCAGCCTAAAGGCAGTCGGTCGTTAGGTGGGTTGTTTTGGAAGGTGCTGACGGTTGGGGCGCTTGGTCTATCTATCAGCTCGCTTGCCTTTATTCAAGTCCAAAATCAAACGATTAAGAACCTAGAAGAGCGTATTAGCCTGGAAGAAAACCAAGGTAGGGTCGAGGTGGTCGGTCGCTTCTTTATTGCCAATTATTACTCAGGCAATAATGACAATCTCAAGGATTTCTTGAGTAAGGACTTAAAAGCTGAAGGCGTTGACACTAAAAGCGGTGAGCAGGTACAATCTTCCATCTATGAAACTGTTTCATCAGAAAGTGACACAATCAACGTGACGTTTGTAGTGACGACAAAAGGTAAAGACGATAGCATCAAGACTGCTCGTTTAACCCTTCCTTTTCAGGAAAATGACCAATCAAAATATGGCTATGTCCTAGTTGGTCAGCCTAAGTTTTCAAGCTTTACAGAATAACTATCACTATTAAAATCATGATATAAATCACTATTTTAATCAATCTAAAAATCAACATAAAAAGAGGTATGACAATGAAAAATTGGTCTAAATTTATCACACTTTCATCAGTAATCATGCTTGCTTCTGCAAGCCCAATCACCGCCTTTGCGGATGAAAATACCGTCGTAACATCTGTACCGCCTTCAGATGTAACTGTTCCGACAGTTCCATCTGAACCAACGGGAGAAGATGTTGTGACTCCGACAGACCCAAATGTTACCGTTCCAACAACACCATCTACAACTGAAGAGCCTAGAAGCAACACAGCGCCGACACCGCCTTCAGATACAACAGTTCCTTCAACTGGTGGGGAAGAGCCAGCCACTCCAACAGAACCAAGCAATCCATCTACTACGAAAGAACCAACTTCCCCTTCAGAACCTACAGAGCCAAAAGCAACTGACAAACCTGAAGAACCTTCATCAGACCCAAATAGTTCAAATGGTTCAACCCCAACGGCTGAAGTTCCAACTATCAATGGTGGGACAACAACTATCCCAACAGATGTCAAGACACCAACTAATAACCCTAACGTGAGTGCTCAGGCTGCTCAAAATGCAGGGGCTAGTCAAGTTGGTACAACGTCAGCAATTACAGGTCAAGTGGTTGTGAACGTCTCTCCACAAGCCCCTATTAACACTTATACAGGCTATCAAATTGTCTCAACAGTCAATAGTCAGGTGGTCATCCAAGGTTCAGGCGGTACAACGTCAACGGTGTCAGCGGAAGCTGTTGGCGGAACAGTCAATGAAGACAAAACTATCAGCATCAAAACCGCTTCAGGGGAAATGACGACTTTGCCAAGCACAGGAGAAAAAGAAAATTTCTTGATGAGCTTGACAGGTGCAGGAATCCTGGCAGGGCTTCTAGGGTATTTCTTTAAGAAGAAAACAGTCAAAGGCATTTAAAAGTGAAAAGCGGTGAGTCAAGATGATTTACCGCTTTATACTTGAAAAAAATGATGAAAGGGATTCATAAATGGAACAAGAACAAGTCGGGATGAAGATTGCGGATGTTTACAAGTTGACTGGCGAGCTTCTTCTAAAAGCGATGTATTATGCCATAGAAGAAGGTTATCAGAAAGTCAAGGATTTTTCAGAAAATCAGACCTTTACGGATAAGACCAACTGGAATCAGTTCATGGCTACCGCAGAAAACAAGCATTTTGAAACGTTTTTGACAAGTGAAATTAACTCAGAACGTTTGGAAGAATACTTAAAAGGTTACAATGTGGGATTTTCCATTATGGATAACAAGGACGGTACAAGTACAGTTGCCATCGATGCAAAGAACGTGCAAGCCTTGGAAGCAAGTTTCAAAGGGGTCATCAATGATTTAACCGAACCTGAAAAGGCAGAAAAGCTTACTAAAAATCTTATCAAAACACCAAAGACCATGACTTTAAAGGAAAAATTGACTTACTACAAGAAAAAGGTTACCGCAGAAATCAAAGCTAAAGATAAGGTTAAAACACCAACGCCTAAGAAGGCTATTGCGAAAGATGAAAAGGGGTTATAGATGGTTACAGAACAGAAAAAACGTCGCTTTCTCCCTTATTTGATTGTGGGTCTTATCCTTTTCTATGCGGTGCATTGGTTGGTCAAGCTTTATGACATAGCACCTGCAACTGAAGGAGTTACCTTTATAGATAATGCCCGTTTGGATTGGATGATGGAGAATTGGAAAAGTAAGTCTTTTATTGACTTTAACTTCACTCAAGCTAGTCTATATGGTGGCGGTTTAGCTCTCTTTGTTGTCCTTATGTTTTACTTTCGAGTTGGCGACAAAGGGCGCTACCGCTACGGGGAGGAATATGGGTCGGCACGGTACGCCACGAACAAGGAAATAGCTTCTTTTCGGGATAAAGAGCCTGAAAATGATATGATTTTCAGCCAAAATGGACGAATGGGACTTTTCAATAAACGCCTTCCTTTCAACCGTCAATTAAACAAGAACACGCTGACAGTTGGTTTACCAGGGGACGGGAAAACCTTCACCTTTGTAAAACCTAACCTGATGCAAATGAATAGTTCATTTGTTATCACTGACCCGAAAGGTCTTCTTGTCCGTGAGACAGGAAAAATGCTTGAAGACCACGGCTATAAAATCAAAGTCTTTGACCTGGTCAATCTGACCAACTCTAATCAGTTCAACGTCTTTCACTATATGCACGATGAGCTAGATATTGATAGAGTTGCTGAAGCGATTATCGCAGGGACAAAACGGTCAGATAACACAGGTGAGGATTTTTGGAATCAGGCTGAAATGCTTTTGATGAGGGCGTTGATTGGGTATCTCTACTTTGACGGAAAAGTCCTGAAGAAGTATGAGCCAAATATCGCTCAGGTTGCAGACCTTTTAAGAAATATCAAGCGTGAGGATGAAGATACTCCAAGCGTGGTTGAAAGACTGTTTGAAGAATTAGAAGAAGAAATGCCTGAGAACTACGCTAACCGACAATGGGAGCTATTTAATAGCAATTTTGAAGGTAAAACAATGACCTCAGTCTTGTCTGTGGCTTCTTCACGTTTTGCCGTCTTTGACCATGATGCGGTTAGAAACCTGACCGCCCGTGACTCAATGGAAATGGAAAAATGGCAGACTGAAAAAACAGCCGTCTTTATCGCTATCCCTGAAACAGATAAGTCTTTCAACTTTATTGCAACGACTATGTTTACCATGATGTTTAGGCAGCTACCAAAGACAGCAGATGAAATCCTTCAGGGAGACCATCCAACGTGCAAACCTGAAGACTTGTTCCATATCAGACTTATCTTAGATGAGTTTGCCAACTTTGGACGTTTCCCAAACTTCACGGAAACACTCTCTTCAGTTCGCTCCCGTGAGATTTCAATTGATATTATCATTCAAGCCATCAGTCAATTGAAGGCACTCTATAAAGACCAATGGGAGACCATATTCAATAACTGTGCTACCCTGGTTTACTTGGGGACGAATGATAAGGAAACAATGAACTATTTCTCAATGCGAAGCGGTAAGCAGACTATCAATGTTAAGAATCAGTCGCAAACAAGAGGAGCGCAAGGGTCAAGCAGTCAGTCTATTCAGACCATTCAGCGTGACCTTCTCACACCTGATGAGGTGGCTCGTATTGGGGTTGATGAAGCCTTAATCTTTATCTCTAAACAAAATGTCTTCAGAGATAAGAAAACTAACGTTCTTCAGCATCCACGTGCTAAAGAACTGGCGAATAGTCCAAGTGATACGAACTGGTATCGTTATATCCGTTCCATGTCTGATATGGATGACTGGGATGCCAACGTCAACCATGATAGGGTGATAGAAACAACTAGCGCGAAGGTGCTAGAAGTAAAATTACCATTTGAGGAAGTGGCTTAACCAAAAGAAAACCTGTTAGGATTGCCTACCAGGTTTCTTTTGTATTTTGAGGAAATGGAGGAAAACATGATACAAACAACTAATATGAGAGGAATAGGTTATTTTGATACCCTCTTTTCAGCCGTTGAGATGCCAACGATGGCGGAAGCACTCAAACAGTTTGCACTTGAGCATCAAGTGACTGAAAAGAGCACTCAGGGGGAGGTCTTAAATGACTTTGTCAGCATCTTGATTAAGACGTTAGACGTTGAAGATTTTCAAGCAGTCTCTACACAGCTTTTTAGCTACCCTAAACGGTATAGAGGAGTGCTTGAAGTTGAGGAGATTGAACCTTCTAAGGAAAAGCTGATTTACTTAAAAGCTAATATTGATAGCTTGCTTCAGGAAGAAATAGAGGTGATGAAATGACTGAAGAGGAACTTATTAAACTTTCTACCATCCATGAGGGATGAAGACCATTTCAGAACTTGATAGCTTGGTGGATACTGAATATAGACTCTTTATGGTTGAAAATATTAACTTACTTGATGACTAATCATCATTGATAGCAATAAAATAGAAAGAGAGGTAAACCCGTCATGAAATACCTGGTATTGGCAGAAAAACCTGACCAAGCCAAGAAGTACGCTCAAGCACTTGGGCAAGCAAAGAATGAAAAAGGGGCTTGGAAAGTCAAGACAGACCTGCTAGATGGTCAAGTGACAATTGTTTCTGCGGTTGGTCACCTTGTAGAGATTAAAAATCCTTATCAAAACTATGAAAATTGGGATTTAGCCAATCTTCCTGCTTTTCCTGAAGTCTTCGAGTATGAAGTCAAGGCTGATAAGAAGAAGCAATTTAATTTGATTAAGCGAGAGGTCAATCAAGCAGACTGTATCATCATTGGGACGGATGCTGACCGTGAAGGTGAGTCAATTGCCTATCTTATTTTGAGGTTGATACCAAATGCACTTAAGAAGGTGAAGTATCGCCTCTGGGTCAATTCATTGACGGATGCAGGCATTATTAAAGCCTTTAAAAACTTAAGACCTGCTCAAGAAACCCGTCAATATGCTGAAGAAGCGGAAGCACGTGCAAAGTCAGATTGGTTGGTGGGCTTTAACTTTAGTCCTTGGACTTCCTTGAAACTTCAGGGAATGGGCTACCTTGGCGAGAAGGACAAGAAATTTTCGGTTGGTCGAGTACAAACGCCTATTGTGTCTTTGATAGTTGAGAATGACCTGGGGATTGACTCTTTTGTACCTGTCCCGTTTTGGAAAATTGAGTTAATAGATGATTCAGGAACAGTCTTCAAAAACAAGGTCAAGTTTGACACGCTAGAAGACGCTCAGAAGGCTTTAAATACTCTTGGGGGTCAATCGGTCGTCCAAACGATTCAAAGCGAAAATAAGGCGGTTTCTGCGCCAAATTTATACCATTTGACAAACCTTCAGTCAGAAATGAGTAAGAAGTATCATTTTGATTCAGCTTATACGCTTGAAGTTGCTCAGAAACTTTATCAAAAAGGGGTAACGTCTTACCCACGTACAGACCATAAACTGATAACCCCCAACGAGTTTGATTATTTAGTGAAACACCTTGACGATTATAAGCAAGTCCTGGGCATCGATGCAGACCTTCCAAATACACAGCCTAGAAAGAAGTATGTGCAAGATAAGCAGATGGAACACTATGCTATTATCCCAACGGAAAACACGGCTGACGTGGGTTCTCTTGAGGGGGATGAAAAGACCCTTTACCTAGAAATTCTTAAGCGAACACTCCTGATGTTTGCGCCTGACTACCGCTATCAAGCAACGGAAGTCATTCTTGATAATAACGGACAGAGCTTCAGCGCTTGAAGATATTCACGCAGAGAATCCGATTGATGCCAAAGTAGCTTATCAAATTTTGGAAGAATTGAATATTTCACCTTCAGTCAATCCAAAAGAAATTGAAAAGCAGGTGGTCGAGGTCTCCATCGAGCGAAAAGCCCTGAAGGAAAAATTTGACAGTATCGTCAAAGACTTTACTCAATATGAACGCCTTGAGAAAAACGCTCAAGCAAGAAGACAAGCTGAAACACAAAAAGAAGAGCTAGAGAGATAAAGAAAAGTAGTTTTCATCTGAAAACTACTTAGGTAAATTTGTAACTATAGCGTTATAAAGTTTTGCAATCTCTCTAAATACAGCATAGCTATACTCTTGTTGAACCTCATTTCCTGAAGATAATGCTTTGGCGAGATTAAAGACTTTGCTGACATCATAGTTGGAATAAATGGTATCAAGACCATCATCAAAGTAAACCTCAGATGCATAGCTCCTGAAAATGTTGGTAAGTTTTTCTTTTATCTTATCAGCAAATTCTTTGTTTCCGTTCTTTTCGCATTTAATAATGATTTCATCAATTTCAGCAAGATTGGATTGGAATGTTTCTTTTTGAGACATGGTCGACTCCTTTGTTTGTAGTATAAGGTGATTTTATAATAATCAAAAACATATGTCAAATTTGAAATTTAATAAGGACAATAAAGTATAGCCTATTGACCGCTTACCGTTTTCTTGATTTTAAAGGGATGAGAGGGCGGACAATAGGGTTAGGCAAAATAGAGAGGGGAAATATGGCAAAAATTGGGTATGCAAGGGTCAGCACGACTGACCAAAACTTAGATAGGCAACTGGAACAACTGAAGCACGTTGACAGGCTCTTTCAGGAAGCGGTCAGCGGTGTCAGCAAAGACCGCCCACAGTTGAAAGCCATGCTTGACTATATCCGTGAAGGGGATATAGTCGTTGTGACAGAGCTAGAACGACTTGGAAGAAATAACCAGGAGCTAACTGAAATCATGAATCAGATACAAACTAAAGGGGCTACCTTGGAAGTGTTAAACCTTCCAACCCTTCGAGGGATTGAAGATGATAATTTAAGACGGCTTCTAAACAACTTAATTTTAGAGCTTTACAAGTACCAGGCACAAGCTGAAAGGGAACGTATCAAGGAACGTCAAGCCCAAGGGATAGCTATTGCAAAAACTCAGGGCAAATACCAGGGCAGAAAGGCACTCTTTACTGAAGACGATAGCAGACTAAAACACGCCTTCGAGCTTTACCTTTCAGGAATGTCTGATAAAGACGTGGCAGGCTTAACAGGCATAAACGAGCGAACGTTTAGGCGCTACCGTGAAAAATATCAGATAAAAAGATAGTGATTTATATCATGATTTTAATAGTGATAAAAATATTGATTAAAATCATGATTTTTATATTGATTTTTATCATGATTTATATTATAATAGAAGTGTAGAAAAAGGAAGGAGAAAATAAATGAAATTACTCAGCTTTGTTGCCATCAAGGGCGGAGTCGGAAAAACAACTTTAGCCCTTCTAACAGGTCAGTATTTAGCTAGTCAAGGTCATAGAGTTTTATTTATTGACCTAGACCATCAAAGCAACCTAACACACTTTTATGACGTTTACGAGGATTCAGGAACAGTTGCTAATGTCTTTACTGGTTCAGGAGACGTAAACATTTTATCGGTTGCGCCTAACATTGATTTAATTGCAGGTTCTATGAGACTAGATGAAGCTGAAAGAAGACTTGAAACCAATCCTAATCAGAATATGTTTCTGTATGACTGGCTAGGTGAAAACCTGGAAGCAAAGAACCTGGCACAGTACGACTATGTGATTTTAGATTGCAGACCTGACTTCGGGATTGCTACAAGAAATGCTATCGCTGTTAGTCATGCTCTTTTCAGTCCTATTACGCCAAGCGATTTTGCTTTTGAAGCGAAACAAAATCTTGAAGTCCGTCTTGACGAGTACAGAAAAACAGAAATTGTACGTCCAAGCCGTGAGTCTCTAATTACTGCTAAACTCTACTTTTTGCCTAACATGATAAAGCATAATACGGCAAAATCGAAAGAGTTGTTATCTGTCCTTGAAAATGATGACAATGTTGTTGGTCAAATTCCTCAAAAGGAATTGTTTAACCGAGCATCAAAAGACAATACTGTTATTGACATCATGGCTGACCAAACATCACGAAACGAACACAAGGCTTTCTTTTCAGCTTTGGAAGAAACACTGTTCCAAATTCAGACCGTGTCGGATAACTCCTAATATCAATCAATATAAAAACCATGATTTTAATCAATATTTATATCACTATTAAAATCATGATATAAATAACTATTTAAAAAGAGGTATGCAATGGCTTTTGAAATCAAAAAGG
>ERZ773272.316-NODE-316-length-19929-cov-50.878434_pt1 | contig 19929 bp, 11 predicted proteins | sample MGYA00511891_ERZ773272 | MGnify/ENA primary metagenome ERZ773272 (study PRJEB29015, sample SAMEA2738150) | human oral metagenome | biome: human oral; feature: human-associated habitat; material: saliva | place: China | collected 2198 ...
GCCGCCGCGTACCGTGCCGCGTCCCAGGTCGTGACCCGCACCCGCGCCGAACTGGATGAAGCCGAGCAGGCCGTTCAGCAGGCACAAGCCGCGGCAGAATCAGCGGTTGAGGCAGAACGTGAGGCGGCGAAGGCGGCGGGCGTGGCGAGCGCCGAGCATGCCCGCGCCCGCGCCCAGGCGGAATCCCTGGAGGCATCCGCGCAGAACATTCAGGCTGAGCGTGCCCGCCTAAACGAGCGCCTTGCCGCCGCGGAAGAATCCGTGGCACAGGCACGCACCGCCTACGAGTCGGCACGCACCCGCGAGGATTCCTACCTGGCGGGCACGGGGGAGCAGGCTCCCGCCGCGACCATTGAGCGCCGCGCCCAGCGTCTGGGTGAGGTGCTTGCCGAGCAGGTGAGCGAGCGCGAGCAGCAACTGCACGAGCTAAACACCGCCCTGAAGAACGCCCAGGAAGGCCTGACCAGCACAAATGATGAGGCGCAGGACCTACAGGCGGCGCACGCGGCGGCGCTGACCCTGCTGGCGCGCACCCAGACGGAGGCGGCGCGCGTGCAGGAGCGCGTGCAGGCGCTGGCTGAGCGTGCCCGCCTGGTGACCGGTTTGACCCTGGAGCAGCTGCAGGAGGAGTACTCCGAGCAGCTGCCGGTTGACGTGCCCGCTGAAGAGACGTCCGAAAACGCCGCCGCTGAAAATACTGCTACCGAAGCCTCCACCGAAAGCGTCCGCGCTCGCCTCAAGGCAACCCGCGCCGAACTGGAGGCACTGGGCGCCATCAACCCGCTGGCGCTGGAGGAGTACGAGGCTCTTTCTGAACGCCACGCCTACCTGAACCAGCAGATTGAGGATTTGAAGGCGACCCGCCGCGACCTGAACACGGTCATGGACGAGGTCAGCAGCCACATTGCGGAGGTGTTCACCGCCGCGCTGGAGGACATTAACACCCACTACCGCCGCATCTTTGAGACTCTGTTCCCGGGAGGCGAGGGTCACCTGGAGCTGGACGACCCGTCCGATCCGTTGAATTCGGGTGTGGAGATTCACGCGCGCCCGGCGGGTAAGAAGGTTAAGCGCCTGTCGCTGCTCTCTGGCGGTGAGCGTTCGCTCGCTTCGCTGGCGCTGTTGATTGCGATTTATATGTCTCGCCCTTCGCCGTTCTACGCCCTGGACGAGGTTGAGGCGGCGCTGGATGACCGCAACCTGTCGCGCCTGCTGCAGGTGATTGGTGAGTTGGGGGAGCGTTCGCAGCTGATTGTGGTGACGCATCAGAAGCGCACGATGCAGATTGCGGAGACCCTGTACGGGGTGTCGATGCGCGGTGGCGTGTCGACGGTGCTTTCTCAGCAGATGGAGGAGCTGCGCGAGCTGCTGTAGCTTGCCGCGCGCCTCTCAACCAGCGCGCACCCTGGCGAACGTCACATGTCCTAGGAATGGTCATGTGCACCCCAGGGTACTGTTCACCGCCTGCACCCGGGTACTATAGGGGGATATGTGCGAACACCGCCCCGCCCTACCCGCGGTTGCGTGGTGTTTCGCTGTGATCAGGCCTGATGCCCCGCCCTACCCGCGGCGCGCATCCGGCGGCAACCATCCAGGGAAGGAATAGTGATGAGCGAGAACCTGGCAGATGCTTTCCTCAACGGCGAGTCGTTGAAGAATGCCCCCGGCCCCTATTTTGGTGAGTACGGCGGGCGGTGGATGCCCGAGTCGCTGATTGCCGCCATGGATGAGCTGGAGGCAACTTTTAACGAGGCGAAGAACGACCCCGAGTTCATTGCTGAGTTCCAGCGTCTTTCTGCTGAGTATTCGAACCGTCCGTCGCTGCTGACTGAGGTTCCGAAGTTCTCTGAGCATGCTGGTGCGCGTGTGTTCCTCAAGCGTGAGGATCTGAACCACACCGGTAGCCACAAGATTAATAACGTGATTGGTCAGGCTCTGCTGGCTAAGCGTATGGGTAAGACCCGTCTGATCGCTGAGACTGGTGCGGGTCAGCACGGTGTTGCGACTGCGACCGCGGCTGCGCTCTTCGGCATGGAGTGCGTGGTCTACATGGGTGAGGAAGACACTGAGCGTCAGTCGCTGAACGTGGCTCGTATGCAGCTGCTGGGCGCGAAGGTTATTGCGGTTCAGAACGGTTCCCGCACCCTCAAGGACGCCATTAATGAGGCGCTGCGCGACTGGGTTTCGAACGTTGAGAACACCCACTATCTGCTGGGTACTGCCGCCGGTGCGCATCCGTTCCCGGCGATGGTGCGTTTCTTCCACGACGCTATCGGTGAGGAGGCGCGCGAGCAGATTCTGGCTGAGACCGGCCGCCTGCCCGATGGTATTGCTGCCTGCGTGGGTGGCGGTTCGAACGCGATTGGTCTGTTCCACGCGTTCTTGGACGATTCTTCGGTTGAGATTTACGGTTTTGAGGCTGGCGGTGACGGCGTGGAGACGGGCCGTCACGCGGCGACCATTACTCTGGGTCGCCCGGGCATGCTGCACGGCGCGATGACCTACCTGATGCAGGATGAGGACGGTCAGACCATTGAGTCCCATTCGATTTCTGCCGGTCTGGATTACCCGGGTGTGGGTCCGGAGCACTCGTACCTGTCTGATATTGGTCGCGTGACCTACGAGCCGGTGACTGACACCGAGGCGATGGACGCTCTGCGTCTGCTCTGCCGTACCGAGGGTATTATTCCGGCGATTGAGTCCTCGCACGCTCTGGCGGGTGCGCTGCGCGTGTGCCAGCGTTGGGCTGCTGAGGATCCGGAGGCGGCACGCGAGAAGACGATGATTGTCTGCCTGTCCGGTCGTGGCGATAAGGACATGGAGACCGCATTGAAGTGGTTCGGCCTGGGTAAGGCGATTCCGTCCTCGACCCTGATGACCGGTAATAAGGAAGCTGCCGCATCCGCTGCACAGAACGCACAGGCTGAAAGTGAGGCTAAATAATGAGCTACCAGGACGCTATTTCTCAGTCGGCACCTTTTACGGTGCTGGATGGTTCTTTCCCCGCTCCGAACGCGCAGTCGCCTCTGGCGGCTCGCCTGGCTGAGTGCGAGAAGCAGGGCCGTGCGGCGCTGATTGGCTACCTGCCGGTGGGCTTCCCGACCCTGGATGAGTCGATTGACGCGGCGATTGCTCTGGGCAATAACGGCGCGGACATTATTGAGCTGGGCGTGCCTTATTCTGATCCGGTCATGGATGGTCCGGTGATTCAGAAGGCGACCGGCGTGGCGCTGGAGAACGGTTTCAAGCTTCCTCAGCTGTTTGAGGCGGTCCGCCGTATTACCGAGGCGACCGACGCTGTGGTTGTCGTGATGACGTACTGGAACCCGGTTCTGGCGTACGGTGTGAAGAATTTTGCGCGTGATTTGGCGGCTGCCGGTGGCGCGGGCATGATCACCCCGGACCTGGTGCCTGATGAGGCGTCGGCGTGGTTTGAGGCTTCTGACGAGTACGGTCTGGATCGTATTTTCTTGGCTGCTCTGTCTTCTTCGCCGGAGCGTCTGGCGACCATTGCGAAGGCGTCGAGCGGCTTCGTGTACGCCGTGTCGGTGATGGGCGTGACCGGTGCCCGCACCTCCGTGTCGGAGGCGGCTCGCACCCTGGTTGCGGACATTAAGGCTGCCGGTGCGCCTCGTGCGTGCGTGGGTCTGGGCGTTTCGACTCGTGCCCACGTTGAGGAGATTGGCGAGTATGCGGACGGCGTGATTGTCGGTACCGCGCTGGTGAAGGCTTTGGCTTCTGGCGGTGTTGAGGCGGTGGCTAAGCTGACCCGTGAGCTGGCGGGGCGTGAAGGCTAATGTCTGATGTGCTGTCGCTGGCGAGCGTGCCGGTAGCTAACGTGCTGGCCTCGATTCCGTCACCGAGCGTTTCGTACCTGCAGCTGGGCCCGTTCCGTGTGCATTTCTATGCCCTGTGTATTCTTGCGGGTATGGCGGTGTGCTTGTGGCTGGGTTCTCGCCGTTGGAAGGCGGCGGGTGGTACCCCTGAACGCGTTTTTGACGTGGCGATGTGGGCTATTCCGGCGGGCATTGTTGGTGCCCGCGCCTACCACGTGCTGATTACTGACCCGGGTAGCTATTTCGGTCCGAATGTTGCTGATCCGTGGGCTTTCCTGAAGATTTGGGAGGGCGGCATCGGCATTATGGGTGCCGTGTCGGTTGGCGCGTTGGGTGCCTGGTATGGTTGCCGCCGCTACGGGATTAATTTCCCGGCTTTTGCGGATGCGGTAGCGCCGGGTATTCTGCTGGCTCAGGCGTTTGGTCGCTGGGGTAACTGGTTCAACCAGGAGCTGTTCGGCAAGCCGACGACTCTGCCGTGGGGCCTGGAGATTAGCGCCTCGAGCGGTAATTTCCCGACACAGTATCCGGCGGGTACGCTGTTCCACCCGACGTTCCTGTACGAGTCGTTGTGGAACCTGCTGGGTGTGGCGTTGCTGCTGTGGCTGGGCCGTAAGGGCGTGCTGAAGCTGGGTCAGACCCTGTGGCTGTACGTGTTCTACTACGGTGTGGGTCGCCTCTTCATTGAGATGTTCTTGCGTATCGATACCTCGGAGATGCTCTGGGGCGTTCGTATTCACGTGTGGACTGCTTTGCTGCTGGTTCTGCTGGGTGCTGCTGGTTTTGTGGTGGCTGGTCGTCGTGCGGCGGCGAAGGCTGCTGCGGGTATTGAGCCGGCTCCTGCGGAGTTCGCTCCGAAGTCTGCCGCAGCTGAGTCTGCTGAGAACGCTGAGGAGAAGGCACCCGAGAAGGCACATGAGAAGGCGTCCGAGAAGGCAGAGCCCGCCGAGGATTCTGACTCTTCTGAGTCTTCGACGAAGGACTCCTAGACGAAGAGCTCCTAGCTTTCATCTACATTCATAGAAAACCGCCGGATGGGGCAGAACCCCCGTCCGGCGGTTTTTTGTACCTGTTTCTTGCGCTCTGTTGTTCTTCCACTCTGGCATTCTTCCGCTCTGGCGTTCTGCTGAGCGTGTGCAGCATTCACACAGTGGTATGTGACGGTGCCGTGCGTGGATTTAGGCTGTTGAGAAGGCATAATAGAGGTATTGCATGTGGTGGGCACCCGCGAAGCAGTATGAGGCTCTTCGAATGGTGATACCTGCCGCGTCTGCGTTTAGAAACACCCACTCAACGTACAGGATTTTATCGTGAGCTCTTCATCCGGCGATTCTTCGCGCGCCGTTTCTCCTTCTTCTCGTCCGGGCCTGTCGCGCCGCCGCCTGGTGGCTGGTGCGGCGTGGGCTGCCCCGGTTGTTGTGGCTTCTTCGGTGATTCCGGCGTATGCGGCTTCTGATGAGGAAGGCGAGTGCACCGGCCCTTACGAGGATTCGACGATGATCACTGCCGGCGACGGCGTGAAGAAGGTTGCCGTGCTGACGGTTCCTGCGGGCGCTAAGCGTATGCGTTTTACCGCTGTGGGCGGTGCTGGCGGCACGAACTACACTGTGGCTGATGCCGGTTCCGGCGCCATGGTGGAGGGTTCTATGGCTGTGCGCGGCGGCCAGACTATTACTCTGACTGCCGGTTCGGGCGGTATCGGTAATGGTGAGCTGAAGCCCGCCGAGGGCGGCGACGGCTACGGCGTGGGCGGCTCCTCAAAGGCTTCTTCGCCGGTTCCCGCGAATGTTGTTTCTGCGATCAATGATTTGACCCGCATTTCTGGCGGTGTGACCGGTCGCGGCGGCATGAGCGCTGTGCTGTATTCGGCATCCGGCGGTGGTTCCTCCGCTATTGAGGTGGATGGCGTGCCGATGATTGTTGCCGGTGGCGGCGGCGGTGCCGGTGTGCTGGCGTCGTATGCGACGGTTCTGCCGAACCCCGCGAATGCGGGTGCCGTGCGCCCGACCGCGCACTATTCGCTCGATAGCTCCGGCGGTGAACACCAGTTCAGCACCGGTGGTGGTGCTGGTTCGGGTGATGGCGACGGTTCGCCCGGTTTTGTTGGTTTCACCTCGTATGAGGCGCAGTCTAATCCGATTCTGACGGTGAACCCGGGTTCGGGTGCTGCCGGCGGTGTAGGCGGCGCTGGCGGCGAGAAGCTGAATCCGCCGACTGCTGACGGCCCGGTGATTGGTTTTTCGAGCACTTCCACCCAGAAGCTGGTGAGCACTGCGACTGCCGGTGCGGCGGGTGCGAGCGGTTTCCGTGCGAAGGGCGCCGATGGTGTGGCGAGCTATTCGTACCAGTGGGATCAGACTCCGGAGGGTACCGATAACCGCCCGTCGAACGCTGGCGAGCTGTTTAACGGCTACCAGTCGGTGGTTTCTGGAGGCGGTGGCGCCGGTTATGGCGGCGGCGGCTCCGGTGCTGCGTTGAGCGTTTCGGCTCGTGTGGTGTCGCAGAAGTGGAATAATGATTCGGTTCGTGCCCGCTATGCGGTGGGTTCGGTGCAGCTGGCTGGCGGTGGCGCTGGCGGCGGTACGTTCATGGATTCTACGGTGCGCATCATGGATCTGGGTTGGGCGTTGAATGCTCCGAATGGTCCGGGTGAGCGCGGCGCTGGCTATATTGAGGTTGCTTTCTGCTTCTAGGCAGCTAAGTCTCATCGCTAAGAGTTCCTATGAGCCTGTAGGAATCGTATAGGTGTAGATTGAACCCTTTCTTTAGGGTGGTATGCGCCTCAAACTTAATATTTAAATTTTTTTCTGAATGCCTCCCAGACCGCTTGTTTGGGAGGCATTCTCATCTTCCGTGTCGGTTCGTCATAGCGTCATATCAACCTTTGGCGGTTTAGCGCATTGGTCGGAATAGACCTTATCGAAAGCTCATCCTCGCTCGCGTGCCGTCCCCTAAATAACCCCTCTGTCATATTCGGGGGTGAACCTTTAGATTGGCGGCTCATCATTTTACGGTGGAAGTGTAAAGAATATACGCGCCCACCCCGCTAGGTTGCACGGCACAGATTGCGGTTTGAGCGCGGCCACCGATGACTAAGGAGTTTAGATCATGTGCAAGGAAACCATGAAGGCTGTTGTTGTCCCTGAGAAGGTTGACGGTTCGGTTGTTGTCCGTGAGGTTCCCGTTCCGGCTGTCGGTCACGGCCAGGCGCTCGTGAAGATTGAGTACTCGGGCGTGTGCCACACTGACCTGCACGTGGCTTCCGGTGACTTCGGTGAGGTTCCGGGCCGTATTCTGGGCCACGAGGGCATCGGTCGTGTCGTCAAGGTCGGCGAGGGTGTTGAGTCCCTGAAGGAAGGCGACCGTGTGTCGGTGGCTTGGTTCTTCGAGGGCTGTGGCCACTGTGAGTACTGCACCTCGGGCCGTGAGACCCTGTGCCGTTCGGTGAAGAACGCAGGCTACTCGGTTGACGGCGGCATGAGCGAGTACACCCTGGTGACCGCTGATTACGCCGTGAAGGTTCCCGAGGGTCTTGACCCGGCGCAGGCTAGCTCCATTACCTGCGCTGGTGTGACCACCTACAAGGCAATCAAGGAGTCGCTGGTCCGCCCGGGTCAGTGGCTGGTTGCTTACGGTGCTGGCGGTCTGGGCAACCTGGCTGTTCAGTACGCTAAGAAGGTTTTCGGCGCCAAGGTTATCGCTGTTGACATCAACGACGACAAGCTGGCTCTGGCTCGTGAGACCGGCGCTGACCACGTCATCAACGGCCGTGAGGTTGAGGACGTTCCGGCTCGTATTCGCGAGCTGACCGGCGGTGGCGCTCACGCTGCTGTGGTGACCGCGGTGTCGAAGGTTGCGTTCAACCAGGCTGTTGAATCGGTCCGTGCGGGCGGTTCCGTGGTGGCTGTTGGTCTGCCCTCGGAGATGATGGAGCTGTCCATTGTGAAGATTATTCTGGACGGCATCCGCGTGGTGGGCTCCCTGGTGGGCACCCGTCAGGATCTGGCGGAGGCGTTCCAGTTCGGTGCTGACGGCATCGTGGTTCCGGTGGTTCAGCTGCGTGAGGTTGACGAGGCACCGGCTGTCTTCGAGGAAATGGCGGCAGGTAAGATTACCGGCCGTATGGTTCTGGACTTCGCTAGCCTCTAAGCTGGCGGATGATTCGAGGCGCCCGGTAGGGCTTCAAGGTCTCACTCGGCTGGGGTCTTGCCGGTAGTTTCGATGGTTATAACGCCTAGGGTGCATCCCGTGTGGCGGGGGAGTAGGGGTACTCTTTCTGCTGTGCATACGACGCGGGGTGCGCCTTAGTGTTTTTAATAGTGTTTTTAATGCGGCGTTTTAGGGCTCCGGTTTATAACTACCGGTTTATAACTACCGGTTTATAGCTCCGGCTTTCTGAGAGCCGTTATCGTAAGGAACTGAAAATCCCTGTGAGTACTGGGCACCTAAACGTAATATACGCGGGAATTTATTTTTGAAATATCCGGGGGAATATCTCAAAATTCCCGCTAAATTAGTTCAACAGAGCATCTTATTTGACATCTATAGATCCCAAAATGCATACTTGTATTGTAAACATTCAACCATTGGTTGAGGCGTAATATTTGCCGAAGAGATAGGTTTTGAACACCCTTGCACATACCCTTGATGTAACGGGATATGACGTGTGAAGGTTTCGGCCCTCCTAGATATCGATTCCTTCTCCCGGAACGCCATACCCGGGTGAATTTCAGCATCTTCGTACCGTGCCGTTATTCACCGCTGAGTCCTACTTCCGGTCAGGCGCCCCTCTAGACACCTTCGGAAGAGGTCTCACAAGATTAGTGTGGGCCCCACGGACATAGTCAATGGGGACTATGTCCGCCACACTAATCCGAAATTCTTGGACAATTCCGCAATAACGCTTCGCGGCGGCGCACCGCCTCGACATAAATTTACCTGCCGGCACGGGTAACATAGCCGGGTTCTCTACTCACTCGGTAACCCACCCGCTACAGAACGCATCTTGATTTCGTGTTGTTCAGAAGATGCGCCCTGTAGCAAAAGAACGAGGGGCACCTCTGCCAGGTGCCCCTCGTTTTCATATGCGCGTTTTATCGTTGACTAGATTCCACGCTCTGTAGTAGCTGCTGCGCTCTTTCGTAGATTCCACGCTGTTTAGTAGATGCCACGCCGTGCGGTCCAGCGGATCGTGCCGCGCTCAAAATCCATGTAGTACACGCCGTTTACATAGGTTTCGTCGCCGCGTGCCGCACCGTAGCGGGCGGTGTTCTTCTCCCAATGCTTGAAGATTGCGCCATTACCGTTGGTCTCGTACGCGCCGTACGCATCCGACCAAAGCAGTACCTTGCCGGAGGCGAATCGCACCTGAGCACCTGTGGAGGTGGCGGTTTCGTCGGTCACCGGGGCACCCCAGGTACTGCGGTGCTGCAGGAAGCGGTGGTAGAACGCGCCGCCGGTGTGTAGGCGGTGGGTGCCGGTCTGTGCGGACCACACGTAGGTGGTGCTGCCGGTGAATTCCTGCTTGATGAGGCCGTTGCCCAGGTTCTGTTCATCGGTGGTGGGGGCGCCCCTCATGCCTGCTTTGCGCCAGGTCCAATAAATGTCACCGCGCTCGTTGATGATGTGGGTGCCGGTAGCGGCAGACCAGTAGCCGCCCTCACCGTTGGCGAAGGAGACCGCCATGGTGTCGGATCGGGACTCCTCGTTGGTGGTCAGACCGCGGAAACGAGCCACGTCGGAGCGGAACTTATGATCCAAGCCGCCGTTGGTGACCAGCCAGTGCGAGCCGTGGGAGTTCGTCCAGTAGATGGTCTTACCGTTGGTGAACTTCTGCGCGTACACGCCGTGACCCAAAGAGTATTCGGTGCCAATCGGGTTGCCGTAGAAGGCGCGGTTCTTATTCCAGAAGTCGCCAATGCCGGTGCGAATATCAATCGAGCCGGTCGCAGTGGTCACCACGTTCGAATCCTGACCGTTCGCCCAATTGCGGTGTACCGCGTTGGGGTTCTTCGCCAGAACCTTCAGATCGTTCACGGTGCCGGGGAAGAAGTTCGAGTCACCCACAAACGGGCCGGAGTCGGTGAACTGCCAAATGTCGTAGCCGCTCCAACCCGCCGGAATTGCACCGACCACGGTCGAGTAGCTTGCCAGGTGCAGCGGCAGAGCGCCGAACTGCGGCGAACCCACGCACTGCGACCACCAGGAGGTTGCGGTGTACACCATCGGGGCGCGACCGGTCAGTGAACGGTAGGTGTCCACAAAGTCGCGGGTCCAGGCGGTCAGCTGCGCCGGGGTCATGTTGAAGCAGGTGTTGCCGTAGGCCGGGTAGGGGTTGAATTCGATGTCCAGCAGGCCCGGTAGGGTCTGGCCGTCGGCACTCCAACCGCCGCCGTTCTGCACGAAGTAGCGCGCCTGATCGGCACCCGAAGAGGTACGGGGGTTCGCGAAGTGGTAGGCGCCGCGCACCATGCCGACCCGTGCCGAGCCGTTGTACTGCTGAGCGAAGTAGGGGTTGGTGTAGTAGCTACCCTCGGTCGCCTTCACATAGGCGAAGCGGGAACCAACGGCGTAGGCGCTCGCCCAGTCCACGTTCCGCTGGTGCGAGGAGACGTCCATGCCGAGGGTACCGCCGGAGGGAGTCCACGCGGAGCGGCCTTGTGCTAGTGCTTGACCGGGTGCCAGTGCCTGACCGGAAGCCAGACCCTGACCAGCCGCCTGACCCTGTGCGGAGCTCTGGGTCGCGGAAATACCGCTCAGAGTTGCGGTAGAAGCGGGGGAGACGGCGCCGGTGCGCGCGTTGGCGGTGCCCAGGCGTTCGCGTTCGCCCGCACCCATGGCGGGGTTGGATCGTTCGACCAGGGATGCATCCGGGGCGGGAGCGTAGCTGAGCTCTTCGTAGGATGCGTTGGGGTTGACCTCTGCGGTTGCGCTCACGGTGGGAGCGGCAAATGCGGCGGGAACGGAGGTGAAGGATGCAGCGACCAGGGCGAGTGCACCTGCGGACGCCACGATAGAGCGGGCTGCCGCGGAGCGCGCGGCAGTCTGGAGTTTCTTCATGATTTTGCCTGTATTCGAGTGAGTGTGTCGATGTAGCCTTGTGTGTGCGGGCTTACGAGCGAATATGCGGGTAGTTGATTGTTTGGGGTATATCAACCGTTGCTGTGACAACCGGTGGACACAGCTAACAGCCTACGGTACTTGCACCGCTGTGCGCAATGTTTTTTGCGCATCATCCTGCGAGATATAACTTTCACATAGTGCACAGTAATTTGGGGTCTTCTGGGGAACTGTTTTGTTTTGTGGCTTGTCGGTGCATTTATTGGGCTCAAATTTTTGCGAAAAATTTTAGGTGCGCGACACGCCGGGACATTGCGAATTTCACTCTGTGGACTGCTGTGTCGGGGCGTAGCTGGGGTGCAGTCGGGGTATAGCTGGGGTGCAGTCGGGGCATAAGGAAAGGGGTGGGCCGCACACACAAAGACCCACCCCTCATGTTCCGGGTACTGTAATTAGCGCGGCCTCGCACCGGTACCCGGAGTTTCATGGTCGATGCAGGAGAGATGAAGAGTCATCGACCACGCTATGGTGCCTGTTGGCACGTTTATCTCGGTGAGCCCCGCCCGCTCTCTCGGCTTCTCGCCGTGCCTACCCGAGAGGGGCAGGCGGGGTCAACAAAAGTTAGTGTTTCCCGAAGGGGTTAGAGGAACTTTGCGATGTCCTCGATGAGCGGCTTGAGAGTCTCGCGGTCGATGTACTCAGCCTTGCCGGTCTTGTAGCATTCGAGCATCTGCTGAATACCTTCGTTCGGGTGCGGGTTTGCCATGAGCCATGCGCGCACCGGGCCCTTCAGGGCGGTCTTGTGAGCCAGTGAAATCTTGTCGAAGTCGATGCCGCCACGCAGGTGGTAGACGGGGCGACCCTCGGTCAGTTCGGGGGTGTAGCTCTTGGCGACGGCCTTGTCCAGCAGCTTCTTGGAGTATTCACCGGTGAAAGAGACGGTGAAGAACGCGGTGCGGTTCTTCTTGGGTGCAATGATAGGCAGGATCTTCTTGCGAAGTGCCGGTGCGCCGTTGAGGAATCCACCGTAGTCGCTGCCGGCAATCACGAAGGCGTCGAATGCCTCTGCCTGCTCGGGGGTGACCTTGGAGGCGGGGACAATCTCAACTTCGGGAGCCTGCGGGAGTGCACGCAGATCTTCTGCCAGCCAGGTGGCGTACTGTTCGGTGTAGCCGTAGGTGGAGCCGAAGATAATCAGCACGCGAGTAGTCATCTGTGAACCTTCCAGATATATTTCGCATTTCAAATACTAATTATGGGTTCCAATATAGGCTAGGCGCGCGAAAATGTGAAATCGCCTAGTCCTTGGATGCCCTATCTATCTTCTCATAGCCCACTCTGAGTGTCTCTATGTTTTTGAAACACGCCCGAAGGTTCTCGAGTGTGACTAAATATTGCGCAACGGCTGGTTTCTATGGGTAAAAAGCACCCTAATTTACTTTCCGGGGCGAGGAAGGGCAGTGGATGTGAAAACTGGCTTTCCGTGGCATACCTGGCGGGTGGGAGGCGGTACTCAAAATGCGACGTGAAACACAAATTCTTCGATGGAAAGAGCTGGGGGAACCATACCCAAGCGGGCTTAAAACCCCTATAATTGAGAAAGAGTCCCACGCATCCGGCACGTGGTTAACTGTTAGAACACGTGGGAATAATTGGGAATTTGACGTTAGTCTTCCCCGGAAAACCAGTGTGAACCTCCAATGGTCACACAAAACAACACACAAAGGTTAGGTACATGAGGCGCGCAAAAATCGTTGCAACCATCGGTCCGGCAATCGAGTCCCCCGAGAAGATCTCCGAGGCAATCAAGGCTGGCCTGAACGTCGCCCGTCTGAACATGAGCCACGGTGACCACGCCGAGCACCAGGCACGCTACAACACCATCCGTGAACAGTCTGCAAAGCTCGGTAAGGACGTTGCTATCCTCGCCGACCTGCAGGGCCCCAAGATCCGCCTCGAGCGTTTCGCAAACGGCAAGGAATACCTTGAGCCCGGTGCAGACTTCACCATCACCTCCGAAGACGTTGAAGGTACCGCAGAAATCTGTGGCACCACCTACAAGGGCCTGCCCGGCGACGTAAAGCCCGGCGACAAGCTCCTGCTCGACGACGGTAAGATCCGCCTCGAAGCAATTGAGGTTACCCCCACTCGTGTTCGCACCCGCGTGGTCGTCGGTGGCCCCATCTCCAACAACAAGGGTATTAACCTGCCCGGCGCAGCAGTCTCCCTGCCCGCGCTGACCGAGAAGGACGCAGAGGACCTGCGCTTCGCTCTGAAGATGGGTGTAGACATCATTGCACTCTCCTTCGTTCGTACCGGTGCGGACGTTGACCCCGTCCACAAGATCATGGATGAAGAGGGTATTCGTGTACCCGTCATCGCAAAGATCGAGAAGCCTCAGGCAGTTGAGAACCTGCAGGACATCATCGACAAGTTCGACGGCATCATGGTCGCTCGTGGTGACCTCGGTGTTGAGCTACCCTTCTCCGAGGTTCCCCTCGTCCAGAAGAAGGCTATCGACATGGCACGCCGCTGGGCAAAGCCCGTCATCGTGGCAACCCAGGTGCTCGAGTCCATGACCGACAACCCCGTTCCCACCCGTGCAGAGGTTTCTGACTGCGCTAACGCAATCCTCGACGGTGCAGACGCAGTAATGCTCTCCGGTGAGACCTCGGTCGGTAAGTACCCGATTCTGACCCTGCAGGCAATGGCTGAAATCGTCAAGGACACCGAAAAGGGCGGCCTGTACCGCGTGCCCGAGCTGGACCGCAAGCCCCGCACCCGCGGTGGCGCAATCACTCGTGCAGCAGTGAACATCGCCGACCAGCTGGATGCAAAGCTCATCGTGACCTTCACCCAGTCCGGTGACTCCGCACGTCGTCTGGCACGTCTGCGCCCCGAGACCCCGATCGTTGCGTTCACCACCAGCTCGAAGGTTCGCTCCTTCCTCTCTATGCTGTGGGGTGTTGACGCTGAGCAGGTTGAGATGATCACCGATCAGGAAGATATGTTCCACTTCGTGGATGAGTACCTGCTCAAGAATGGTCTGGCAGAAGCCGGCGACCTGGTCGTCGTTGCTGCCGGTGCTCCCGCGGGCCGCGCAGGTACCACCAACATGGTTCAGGTACACCGCGTCTCCGGTGCCGAGGGTGAGCGTGAGGCACTGCGCCCCTACGCGGAGGATGAGGTCAAGCGCTAAGCCGCTTACTCTTTCTGAGTGATTTTTTCAGGGGTAGCCGGGGCTAGTTCCCGGAACATGCTGCCCGATGTATAGAAACCACTCGATGCATAGAAACCGCCGCCCGGTCGTGAATTCTCACGGCTGGGCGGCGGTTTCTTGCGTCTTGATCGTTGCTGCATCTGTTTACTGTGGATACGCAAAAAGCGGCGGGAAAGCTTCAAACTTTCCCGCCGCTTGTGCGTTGGTGCCCGAGGTGGGACTCGAACCCACACTCCGAAGAACCTGATTTTGAGTCAGGCGCGTCTGCCAATTCCGCCACTCGGGCGTATCACGCATTCGTGCGTAACACCTTTAGAATTCTAACCCAGGCTGTCTAGAAAATCTAATCTATCTGACGTGTTGATCAGGCTGAGGCGGGGTACGGGAGGGGGTGTTGAGCGTAAATCCTGAGCTCAGGGTGAACCGGCACCACTTATCCACAGGTGGAGGCGGGGGAGAAAGCGCGCATCCTGTATCCTTAAAGACTGACTAACCATCCCCGTTCGCCTTCGCGGCTGGGGGCCACCTCAACGTTAAGAAAGTGATCACGGCTCGTGTTCAATTCTCTCTCCGACCGCTTGACGGCAACTTTTAAGAACCTGCGCGGCAAGGGCCGCCTCTCCGAGGCAGACATTGATGCAACCGTCCGCGAAATCCGCCGCGCCCTGCTCGACGCTGACGTCGCCGTCCCCGTGGTTCGCGAATTTACCGCCCACGTGAAGGAACGCGCTCTCGGTGCGGAAGTTTCCGAGGCGCTGAACCCCTCCCAGCAGATCGTCAAGATCGTGAACGAGGAGCTGGTGAACATCCTCGGCGGTTCGACCCGCCGCATCAACATGGCGAAGAGCGGCCCGACCATCATCATGCTGGCGGGTCTGCAGGGTGCCGGTAAGACCACCCTGGCTGGCAAGCTGGCTCACTGGCTGAAAGGTCAGGGTCACACCCCGATGCTGATTGCATCCGACCTGCAGCGCCCCAACGCGGTGACCCAGCTGAAGGTCGTTGGTGAGCGCGCGGGCGTGCCCGTGTACGCGCCGCACCCCGGTGTGACCAGCGAGTTTGACGTGCCCACCGGCGATCCCGTGCAGGTGGCGCGTGACGGTGTGGCTGAGGCTCGCGCTAAGCTGCACGACGTGGTGATTGTCGATACCGCGGGTCGTCTGGGTGTTGACGCTGAGCTCATGCAGCAGGCACGTAACATTCGTGACGCTATTGAGCCGCACGAAGTTCTGTTCGTCATCGACGCGATGATCGGTCAGGACGCCGTGAACACCGCTAACGCCTTCAACGAGGGCGTGGACTTCACCGGCGTGGTCCTGTCTAAGCTTGATGGTGACGCCCGCGGTGGTGCGGCGCTGTCGGTGGCTTCGGTGACCGGCAAGCCGATTATGTTCGCGTCCACCGGTGAGAACGTCACTGACTTTGAGCAGTTCCACCCGGACCGTATGGCTAGCCGCATCCTGGATATGGGTGACATCCTGACTCTGATTGAGCAGGCTGAAGCTCAGTGGGATAAGGCTGAAGCCGACCGCATGGCGAAGAAGTTCATCGATCAGGAAGACTTCACCTTTGAGGACTTCCTGGCTCAGATGCAGCAGATTCGTAAGCTCGGTTCCATGAAGAAGCTGCTCATGATGATGCCCGGTGCGGCTCAGATGCGTCAGCAGCTTGAGGCTTTTGATGAGCGCGAGATTGACCGCGTGGAGGCGATTGTTCGCTCCATGACCCCGCACGAGCGTGTGGCTCCGCGCATCATTAACGGTTCTCGCCGTGCCCGTATTGCTAAGGGTGCGGGTGTGACCGTGTCTGAGGTGAACCAGCTGATGGAGCGTTTCGCTCAGGCTCAGAAGATGATGAAGAAGCTCGCTTCGGGCAAGATGCCCGGCATGCCCGGTGGTATGCAGATGCCCGGTATGGCGGCTGCGGCGGGTGGCGCTCGTAAGAACGCGAAGAACAACAAGAAGAAGAAGGCTCGCTCCGGCAACCCGCAGAAGCGTGCGGCGCAGGAGGCAGCAGCAGCTAAGGCGCAGCAGGCTCGCGCCGGTGCTGCGTTCGGTCAGCAGGCTCAGAACCAGGAGATGGATCTGTCCAGCATGAACCTGCCGAAGGGCTTCGAGAAGTTCCTGCAGTAAGAGCAAATATGAGCCCCGTGAGGGGTGGTACGGGTGCGCACGTGGTGACGGGGCGCACCCGTACCGGTATGGTGCCCGGTTTGGGCATGTAAACGGGTGTGTGAAGGGAAGGTATCAATGGCTCAGAACGAGCAAAATTGGGATCGAGAGAACGCGGATGATCAGCTGAATGAGCAGATTGCGCCGTGGTCTCAGCGCGCCTTCGCTGATGATGCTGTAGAGGACCCTGCCGGTGAATCTGCCACCGAATCTACAGACGAGTCTGTAGCTGAGGAGGGGTCGCTGGGCTTCTCTGATGCTCCCGCAGAGGTTTTTGAAGACGACCTTTCGGGCGATCTTGAAGACGGTATCGCAGGCGACTTTGCGGACGGCTTCGACGATGATTCGAGCATCCTTCCCGGGTACACCCCCGTCTGGGCGCGTATCGCCCTCGAGTACGGGGAGCACTCCGCCGAACTGGCGGGCGACCTCGTCTACTCCAGCGAGAGCGACGACCCCGCCGTTGATGACGTTGCCGCAACCATTCTGAACCTGATTCGTGAGGCCCGCAGCATGCACGAGGAGGTCAAGGCGGAAGACCCCGATACGCAGCGCGCCTGGAACGACCGCACGAAGGTTGACCGCCTCGCCGCCGCCCTGGAGAGCGAAGAGTGGACCGTCGATAAGCTCACCGGCATGTGGAACGACGCCCCCGCACCCGCCGGAACCGGCGAATCGGATAGCCCCGAGTACCTGCGCGCCCAGGACGAGGAGCGCACCGCCGAGAAGCAGCGCAATGAGCGCATCGAGCAGACCATGGAGCTGGAGGAGAAGATTCAGCGCCGCCGCATCATGGCTCGTTCCACCACCGATGAGGAGCTGATTGCCGCCCTCATTGAGGCGACCGCCGCCTCCCCGGAGCTGATTGCTTACGAGATGGGTGAGCATCAGGTGCAACTCTACGTGCTGTGTGCCGTGGATGATGAGGGCTACATGAACGTTCTTGAGGTCGCTGACGGCCACCTGCACGTGGGTACTCCCGTTGAGGATTACGTGGCGCAGCTGGTGGATCAGCTGCCGGTGACCGGTGCCGCCCTTGAGGGTGAGGCGACCGTGTGGGAGGAGCTGCCGGGTGGTCAGGGTGAGCTGGAGTTTCTGGTGGACGGTGACGCCGCCATGCTCGTTGACCTGCCCATTGATATGATTACGGGGCTTCTTTTGGCGTACCTTCCTGCCGGTACTCGGCAGGTTGTTGCCGCGCCGGCGGGGGAGTGGACCCTCATTTCTGCCGACCCGGTGGATTTGATGGCGCTGCTGGGTCTGCTGAACTGCAACGCCCTGATTGCTGAGGGTAACGCGAACCAGCAGCACCTGGTGGTTTATGAGGAGCCCGCCCGCGAACCCTACTCGGATGAGGAGTGGTACCTGGAGGCGTTCGGTGAACCCTACGAGAATATCGTGGAGGAGTTCACCTGGCAGCGTGTGCCTAAGCGCCTGAACCGTGCCCTCAGCCGTGAGGAAGTCGCACGTTTTGGCGGGGTGCTGGAGGATTTGCTCTCGGAGCTTCCCGGTAGCGCACCGGAGCTGTCGGGCTCGAAGATTTTCGGTTCCGATGAGGATGAAATCGAGCAGGGCATCGCTAATGTCATGTCGATGTTTGGTGTGGAGGCTGACTCCATTACCGGTCGCCGCCTGAATGCGTACCTGCGCGATACGAGCAATACCCTGGCGTTGGAGTCGGTGCTACAGCTACTGGATGTTCCCACGGAGCTGGCGTTGGTGCCGACCACCGGTTTTGATGTGGCGTCGATTAGCACGGCGCGCATCTTTGGTAACGAGGATGAGGGCTTCGCGCAGCCTGCAGATGCGGCTGAAACTGCTGAGACTAGCTCTGTCGACGCGGAAGCGGCTGATGAGGCACTGGACGTTACCTTCCCGCTGGATGACTCCGTTGCCGAGGCTACCTTCGCTGAGAACACCTCCGCAGAGGGTGATTCCTTCGAGGAAGACGAGGAGATTGAACCCTACCCGGGCGGCTACACCTCGCCCATGGAGCGTAGCTACCGGCTGGTGGCGACCGGCCGCCGCGTGACCCTCGCCGAGTGGATGGATGCCATTAGCGAAGGTCATATTCCCTTCGAGTACACTCACATGTCTTTCCCGGAAGACGCTCTTGACGAGGAAGAAGACGTCCTGGATCCTGAGCCGTTTGATGACTTCGAGGCTCACTATGAACAGGACAGCGATTTCGATAGGGACGAGGCGAACCAGCCTACGGGTGGCAGGAATTTCACCCCGGAGGAGGAAGAAGCTATTCTTGCGCATTTGAGGGCTGCCCTGGCACCGCACTCCGCCCAGTCTGCGGCGGAACAGCCTGCAACAGAACAGTCTGCCGCAGCGCAGTCCGAGGCGAACCCGGCTGAGGACGCATCATCTGATGCCGCGCACTCTGATGCCGCACCGGCTGAGAACGCATCCGCTGAAGATGCTCCGTCTCAGGTAACGCAGGTAGCCCCCTCCGCACGGTCTGCCTCGAAGAAGCGTCTGACCCCGGAGCAGATTCGCGCCAAGACCCGCCGTGTAGGTCTTGTCCTGGGCGCGGACGTGACCGCTCAGAGCGCTATCGCCCTGACCCTGGCGAAGGTGGCACGCCGCCGTCGCGCTCAGGGTAAGGCGAGCCGTAAGTTCTCGGTGGCTGCCGCACTCTTTGCGCTGAATGCCACCGTGGAATCTGCCCTGATTCCCACTGTGCTGCGTTCTTTTGAGCAGGCTCAGATGAAGAAGCACGCCCGCCCGGTGGCGGATGCTGAGCTGGTGCATCCGGGTGGTAGCGCGAGCGCTGAGCGCTCGACCAAGAAGCGCACTCTGATTGATGATTTGCGTGAGGGCCACTACCGCACGGTGGAGGATGTTGCCCCGTCCACGGAGCAGGCACCCTCTGGACTGCGTGAGCGTGCCCTGGGTATAGTGCGTAGCATCAGGCAGCGCGCTGCGAAGAAAACCGACCGCTAAAGGAAAGAAGCCATGAAGGATTCCTATCTGAGCGATGAAGAGCTGAAGGCTTTTATCGCCACCTTGCCCACGCGCCGTTTGGCGGCGGGCGCGCTGATTCGTAATGAGCGCGGCGAGATGCTGCTGGTGAAGCCGAACTATAAGGACGGCTGGATTCTTCCCGGCGGTACCGTGGAGGCTGGCGAAGCGCCCAAGCCCGGTTGTGAGCGTGAGATTGCGGAGGAGCTGGGCCTGGATGTGAAGCTGGGTCGCGTGCTGCTGATTTTCCACGGTCTGGCGTTGGGCGTGTGGGGCGATTCGACCTACTACATGTATGACGGCGGCGTGATTGCGGCGGATACGAAGATTACCCTGCAGGATGCTGAGCTGGTGACCTATGAGTGGGTTGCTCCGGAGAACCTGGAGGGCTACGTGCGCCCGTCGATGGTGGAGCGTCTGCGTGAGTGCTACCGCGCCCTGGAGACGGGGGAGACTCTGGAGATGAGTAACCTCGACTCCTAATAACCTCGACTGGCGGCGGCTACGCTGCGGCTTGCCGGGGAGCTACCGGGTGCATCCCGGGGCACAGAACGCTGTTTAAAAGTGATATTCGGTGCCTTGGGCAATTATTTTTCCGTGTCGCTAGCTTAAAATCTTGGGCTCTGATACCCTAGCTGAGTACCCGGCGACGCGCGACCCCTCTCTTCGCGCG
>ERZ773272.317-NODE-317-length-19862-cov-3.670773_pt1 | contig 19862 bp, 10 predicted proteins | sample MGYA00511891_ERZ773272 | MGnify/ENA primary metagenome ERZ773272 (study PRJEB29015, sample SAMEA2738150) | human oral metagenome | biome: human oral; feature: human-associated habitat; material: saliva | place: China | collected 2198 ...
ATACCCCTGAAGCTATAGACTTTTTAACTAAAACAATATCTTCTGCGCACGCACGCTTTACTACTGAAGGACTTTCAACATCTACAATTGACTATCGAAAGAGAAAGGCTCGTAGGTTAACTCTTGCGCAGACAACAGCTGAAAATTATCTTAGATATCTTGATCAAATACCTGAACTTCTGTTAGAACTTCCTGACAATCAAATCTCCCAATGGCAAATCACGCTTTGGAAAAAACTTATTCAACTGAACCCTGAGTATGGTAATCCAGCTCAATTCATCACGTCCTTCGGTATTACAAAAAATGTAAATGGTCCAATCAAACACTTACCAAAATCAATTTTTGTGTATGGTTTTCTCTTCTATTCTCAATCTGAACTTAACCTAATTTCAGGCTTAAAGAACTCAAATATCAAAGTCAAAGAATACCAGCTTTCCGATTCTGGCAACCTTGGTCCAAAATTAGAAAATTGGATGCCCTTAGAAAGCGAAATCAAGAAAAATGAAAGCTATTCTTTACCACAAACCACACTTCATAAATGTATTGGAATCAATGGGCAGGTTCAGGTCATTCAAGATCTTGTGGTTAAGCTAGTCAATTCACAAGAAGAAAATATCAATCCAGAAGAGATTCTTATTCTAACCCCTGAATTGGATACGCTTTTCCCACTGCTTTCTTTTTCCTTCAAACACGATAATCAACGGAAATACAATCCAGATACCGATCATCCCTCTAAACGTATTAAACTTTGGTTCTCTCATGAAGCTCGTAATGACCAATTTTCAGAAACAAATCAGTACCTTTTAACGTTATTTTCTCTTTTAGATGGTCCTGTGAATTTCCAAGATATTGCAAAGCTCTTTTCTCTACAAGGAGTATTAAACGCAGCGGGTCTATCTTATGATGATGGACAGGATCTCATTGCGGTAATGCAAGATGCACAAGCTGCCTGGGGATGGGACTACAATTCACAGTTACGTAGTGAGATATTACCTAACCGAACAGGCACAATTGAATACGTCCTCCGTTGTATCGCTTCTGCTATCTCAGTTGACACTAAAGAAGCTATTTGTTGGAATTCAAATGATTCTGACGTATCGGTTTACACCCCCAAAATCAATAGCTCAATAACTGTTTCGGTCGCTGCAAAAGCAATTCAATACCTTGAACGTCTGAGAAACCTTATTTGCTCGATAAATCCAGAAGAAAGCTATAAGGCAATTGACCTCACAATTGATAACTGGTCAGCGTTTCTTCAAGAATCATTGGATGACGTCTTCTTCAAGCCGGCAATTGTTGACGAGAAAAAAGCTCGTGCAATAGCGCGTAAATGGTTAGATAAAACTGGACAAATTCTTTCTCTTAACCCTGAAGAAAACCAAATTACACTTACCTTAGATGAAGTAAAAAAACTTGCTGAAAGTCGCATTTCTAAACAGCGAATTCCAGGAAATATGCTTCCAGGTACTCCTGTTGTTTGTGCTACAAACGAATTGCACTGTACGCCTTATAAACACATTATTCTTGCTGGCTTTACCGATAAAAACTTCCCTCTTGCAAATAAAGTATATGGAGATGATGCGCTGTTAAATATTGGGGGCGAGAAAATCAACAAACTAAGAAACGAAACAAGAGAATCGTTCAAGCAACTCTATGCACTACTCACAAGTGCTAAACAAGTTGATATTGTCTATAGCAGTCGAAGTGAATATACCGGTAAAGTTTTAGATACTCCAACTGTAATTGCAGATATTAAACGAGAACATTCTTCTGTTGACTCAATAACATACGGTTTGCAACCTTTTTCCAAACCAGACGCAGATTTTACAGATGTTCATTCTTACAAAGACCATTCCAAAATGTTTAAAGCCTATATCAATTATCGAAACAGACCAACTGATCGCTACTCTAAAAAACTTTCTCAGTGGACATTCTCAAAGGATCAATTTGATTCACAAAAAGAAATCGATCTCTCTGATTTTCTTAACTTCTATAAAGATCCAACCGATTATTTTGTCAAGAAAAAACTTAGCATATTCATTTCCGACGATGAAACAAAATCTTACGGACTATTCGATGAAACTGAACCAAGTAATCTTTTCACCGCGCAAGCAAAAGCAAGTGCTTTAACAGAACTTGAAGCACCAAATGGTCTCCGATATGAGCCAGACAATTACGAGAAGGATCTATATAGTTCTGCAATTAGTGCTGTCTTTAAACAACTTGACTCAAGCACAAGAAACTATGCAGGAGTAGAGGCTCTTTCCAAGACTATCAAAAAACCTAATCCTGATATTGAGGAACAGGTTATGAATGTTTTTGCAAAATTACAGTACTTATTTATGGATGACGCTAAAGAAGAAGCCTCCAAGAGAAGATTTGCTGACGATTGTTCTTTTGTTCCAAATCTCCCCATACAAGTCAACGTAGACGAATATAAAATTTCTGGCACAATCAAGAACTGTCTTGTAAGTGAATCATGCGTTGTTGAAATTGAGAGCAACACTCTTAAAACCAATAAAAATGAAAAAGATAATGATACTTTAGCGATAATCATTAAGGCGGCAATTTTAATTTTATCCATGAATAAAAAACAAATTGAATTTAGAAAACTTAGATATTCAACAATTAAATCAATTAGTGACATCCTAAATAGCGTTACCGTAGAAAACAACCAGATACTTTCTGACTGGCTTACAAGGCTCATTAAAATTTATCTTATTGGTCAGCAACTCCCACTTCCACTAGACATTAACACCATTAAGCCCTATAAAAAGTCTGAAACAGATACGGTGTGCAGTAACACCACCGTTAATAAAAAAACTCTATATAAATTTAATAAAGAGAATCGCAAATATCATGAGGAATATGACCGAGTGCTTTGGGGCGAGAATGCTAATTGGCAAGAACTAATTAATATTCCAATAGATCAGCTAGAAAATTATGAGAGTGCACTTAAGCTCATAGTTACAAACGAACAAGAATCTAACGCATCAATCTTTAAAGTTCTTGCAGATCAAATCGATTGGTCAAAGGTAATAGACAGCCCATCAGATTCAAAAAAAGGAAAATAACATGAATAATTTAAATGAATTTAAAGCAGAATCTGAACTTGGCTCTCCTCTCACATTCCTTGACGCGAGTGCTGGAACTGGTAAAACGTATTCTATTTGTAAGAAACTTTGCTATCTGTTTGTTGATTCAAACGAAGAGAATCGTATAAAACCAGAAGAAGTTGCAGTCATCACATTTACTAATAATGCTGCAAGAGAACTCAAAACTCGTATACAAACCTTTTTAACCAACGAGGAAGAAGTAGCTGACCTTAAAAAATCTTTTGGAAAATCTTTTAACGAGAAACAATTTGAGGAGAACCGTGCATACGCCATTGCGCACCTCAATGAAGCTTCCATTGGAACAATCCATCACTTCTGCACTGAAATTTTAGGAATTGTTGGCACTTTGGCTGACTTTGATGCAGGGCGTACTTTATCATCGGATACAAGCGATTTACTTGAGTTTACCAATAATGCAAATCTGACAAAGTACTCTCAGTCAAAATCTTTTGCTCACGTTTTTAACAGCAAGTACTATCAGAATACACTTAAAAAAGTTCAGGATTCTTTTAATAGAGATGTATTTTTTGCTGATCTAAAAGGTATGCTTGAACCTAAACCAAATACGCCGAGTACAGAATCTAATTCTGCAGAGGATGAAGCTAAATGTACTTCTATTCAGCCTAACAACGAACTTCTCGCATGGCAAAGATGGGCAAAAGACCTCGCTAAACTTTATGGACTTTTTGAGCGAACACACTCCGTAATGTCAAACAATAGTCTTTTATCTCTCACCAACGAAACAGTCAACTCAAAAGCTGTTGTAAAGTTACTTCAAAAACGTTGGAAATTAGTAATGGTTGATGAATTCCAAGATACCGATATTAATCAGTGGAATATCATCAAAAAAGCTTTTCTGAACACTTCTGATGAAGGTTCTCCAGTCAAAGTAATTACTGTTGGTGACGATAAACAATCTATCTACTCTTTCCGTGGGGCGGATGTCGAGAATTTCCGTGAGGCCCGCGAGATGGCCCAACAAGATGGCAACAAGACGTATGTCTTAAAAACCAACTATAGAAGTGATAGTTGTGTGGTAGATGTCGTAAACGCAATAACAAAAGAGCTTTTTAATTCACCAGACAATGATTCTTTTGATTCTGAGTCAGTAGTGGATGTGGGCGCACATATCACTGATAGAAGGCTTCTTGATGGCGATCTTAATTCAGTAGACAAAGGACTGTTTATTCGCACGGCAGAAACACAATTGAATATAGGTGATATTCCAGATGATGTAACGCATGTAATTAATCATCTGTTAAAGACCTGCAACATTAAAGAGAGCAAAAATAAGCCTAGGCCTATAAAACCAAGTGACATAGCCGTTTTAGTAAACGGAAAAGATAAGGCTAGAGACATCTTAAGTGCTCTCAAAGATTCTCATATTCCAGTTGTATTCACTAATACGACAAGTGTCTTTGATGAACAGGCTGCAAAGGACTGGTTGGACTTACTTAAATCTTTAGTAAGTCTCTCTGACCAAAATCTCCTCAAGAGAGTTGCCATTGGACCTTTTGGCATTTTTGAAGTTAATGATTTAATGAATGATTCTGCACTTGATGAAATTATTACACGGTGGCAAGAGTACAAAAATCACACCCAAAAAGGTGGGTTTAATCTTTTATGGGAAAACATAGAGACTAAATCTAATTTCAGTCAACGAGTTTTTACTAATTGGTACGGTGAAGATTATTACATTAATGCACTTCAAATAAAGAATTGGCTACAAAAACTATGGCATGAAAATCCTAATCTGAACTATCTTGTAGAAAAGCTAAGTATGAAAATCAAAGCTGCAGCCAAAAATCCAAGAACTGCAGAAGATGAAGAAAAACTTAATATACCTACCGATGAGCCATCTGTACAAATATACACATACCATGGTTCTAAAGGACTTCAATTTCCAATAGTTCTTTTACCTTATTTAGCCATTCAAGAACAAAAAGACTTTAATGACAGTTCTAAGACTTGCTATCTCTACGATTGTTCTTCACCTCAAGATTTACAATCATGCTCCATAGAAGAGCTAAAAGAAATAAAACTTAAAAAGGAATCGGAAGAAGATGCACGTATTGCTTATGTAGCCGTCACTCGAGCAGAGTTATTGAACGTCGTCTGGACCAATCCCCTTTCAGAAGATAATCCAAATAAAAAAGCCAAGGCTATTCCTCCTTTAGGGAGAGCTTTGGCTAATGCAAAGTCCAAATTAAGCAGCAAGACTTTCGAGCTTACTGATGATGTGCTAAATGACGAAGAAGATGTCTCCAATGACCGAGCTCATTCGAGCATACATGAACTATATGCCTACAAGCAGATTGACTATAAGCATATTAATACTACCGATCTGCCAGAACTGAAATACAGAACCTCTTACTCCAGTATCTCCGCTAACCTGAAATCAGACGTTACGACCAGCGGAGGCGGAAATGATGATGATGAAATTGAAGAAATTTCGGACGCTTCAAACGGTAAAAATAATGAGACCCTCATAGAAGAAACCAAAAAGACATCTTCAAATGAAGAATGGTTCAACAAAGAACTTACTGCTGACACTCACCCACTGGTAGATTTAGAAGCGGGAACAGATTTTGGTACTCAAATTCATGCGGCATTTGAAAACCTCATTAATATTCGCAGGTCAAATTCATCAATAAGCTTTGATGAAGCGTGTTCATACGCAGCAAAACAAACACTTATAGAAAAGAATTTAAACTCCAAAGACCACGAGCCTCTTTCGCTTGAAGAATCCCATGAAAGACTGACACAAACACTAAAGCAGGTCTTTAGTATTAGCCTAAATGGGCCATTTGAGGGCAAATCTTTTCTAGATATTAATCCTCAAAATATTCGCGCAGAACTGGAGTTTGATTTCAATTTAAACCCAAATAATAAATTTATGCTTAACGAAATTGCGCGCTGTTGGAAAAAATACGTCCACTCTGATGAGCTATCAGACTTTGCTGAGCGACTGGGCAATGCAATATCAATGAAAGGCATTCTTACAGGAAGCATTGATGTTCTTCTGCGTGATGATCAGGGGGATTACTTCATCGCTGACTGGAAAACAAACAACCTTACAAGGCAATTTGGAAAAACTGAAGAAATTGAAGATCCAGATGATAAGGATTCAACAATAACCGTCCTCACACCACGCCGTAATGACTATAGGCATGAATTTGTCGTAAAAGAAATGAAGGATGCAACTTACCTTCTACAAGCACTTATTTATGCGGTTGCCGTATATAGAATTACAGGAAAGGTTCCCAAAGGCGTTGCATATCTCTTTGTCAGAGGCATGGGCGATCAACCACTAAACAATACAGAAGAGGCTCCTGGAGTATTTACCTGGTCAATCCCTGAAGATCTAGTAATTGAAACAAACGCAATTCTTGAAGGAGATTCATCTCATGAATAGTTTTACCTATACAAAACCTCAAAGCTTTGAGATTGAAGACCCCGAAGAGAGAAAAATGGAATCATTCCGGATACTTGCTCGCCGTCTTCTTCGTCCATCAAACCACGATGTAAAAGAACTTAGCATCTTACATCCTAGGCAAGGTGATACTTTCTTAGTAGAAGAAGCAGCCGCCTACTGTTTCAAGGCAATTGATGAAGGCGCAACCTGTCTTAATCTTAATGAGGTTACATGGCCTGATTCCTTTTCAACAAAAAACGTTGTTGAAGCGTTGATTAAGAGCCCATATTGCAATGTATCCAAAAATCAACAAACCACAGCAGAAGCCCAACAAAACATTCTTCCCCTTCAACTTGAAATTTCAAGTAGTGAAACACCATGGCTCTATCTAAACAAATATTGGTATGCAGAAAAGGTTATTGCTGAACAGATCATCTTGCGACAAACAAGAAACCTTACTGATCAAACTCCTTCCATTGAGCAAATTAGTAATGTTATTCAATCTCATGATTTGTTAAAAATTGGCGAGAAGGGTTGTTTAAGCCCTATGCAAGTTAGAGCACTTGGAGCAATAACTCAAAAGAACTTTGTTGTGCTCACTGGTGGACCTGGTACGGGAAAAACAACAACAGTTGCACGAATGATTGAAATCCTTCGCCAAACCAACCCTGAAAAAAAGCTTACTGTCAAACTTGCTGCGCCAACAGGAAAAGCAGCAAATCGCCTTAAAGAATCAATCCAAAACGAAGCCCCGTCTTCTGAGAATGACTTCTATAGCAACCTTAAAGCGGTTACGCTTCATAAGCTGCTTGGAGCTAAACCTGGTGTTATTGAAGGCTTCAAATATGATGCAAAAAATAAACTACCTGGAGATGTATTTATCATTGACGAGGCGTCAATGATTCCTCTTCTCATGTTTAAAAAATTCCTAGAAGCAATTCCTCAAGACGCAAAGGTCATTGTAATTGGCGACCCAGACCAGCTTGCATCTGTAGAAGTTGGAACTGTACTATCAGATATCGTAAAGGGTATGCAAAACCAGGCGCGTTGTGACACCTCAATAGATTTATCCGCAAGTATCAAACTTGACGACACTCTGAAGAAATTATGGGAGAAGACAACCACGTCCACAGAAGAACAGTGGCCAAATGATCATTCTGAAACCTCATTTATTCAATTGCATAACGGACTTGTAGCGCTTACTCAAGGTCATCGCAATACAGGTGGAGTTAGCACCTTAGTAAAGCTAATCAAAGATCAGGATACACAAAAGGCCATTAATCTACTTAAATCTGGCGAGAAGAACGTCACTCTGATTGATTCACGTAATTTTAGAAAAAATTCTTCTTATAAAGAGGAGCTCATACAACACTATAAGGACTTGAGTCAAAAAGTGAGTGAGCTTTATAAACAAGAGAAAGACGATCAAATTTCCCAAGAAGAACTTGATCAACAATATGCAACATTACTTGATGAAATGAATAATCTACGATTGCTCTGCGCCAAAAAACGTGGAACAAAAGCAGGCACTAACAGCGTACAAGAATGGAATACTGTTATATCTAAAGAAATTGAAAAAGACTTTGATTCAACAAAAAGTGATATTGATGCGTATGGAGAGCGTATTGGTTCAGTACTGGTAGTTAGAAAAAATCAAAATACTTTAGACATCCAAAATGGTGACACAGGTCTTTTAGTTAAACGAGTTACTCAAGAAGGAAGAAGTTCTTTTAAATTAGTTATCCCAGGAAACGAAAGGGGAACTGTCCGTTATATTTCTCGCCCTCAAATTGAAGCTGCAGAACTTGGTTATGCTATTACCATACATAAAAGCCAGGGATCCGAATATAAACATGCGTTGGTAATGCTTACAACAGAAGCTGACTCTCCTTTGAATCTGCGAGAGTTGATTTATACGGGAGTATCAAGAGCAAAACAAAAAGTCACCGTAATTGGTTCTGAGGAAGTATTAGAACAGGGACTTACTCAACAAGTTGAGCGCGCATCAAGATTAGATGAGCTTCTTGATCAACAATAGATTAAATACAAATCTCAAAGTGTCATACAAAATCATCTTAGTGAATATCGAGTGTACGCAATTAGTACGCTCGATATTTTTATATGCAACACTTGTTTCAGCATTTACAAAAGTATCTATGGAAAGCTATGTATTTTAAAATAGTAATAAGTATCATTTTGCTTAATTCTAAATCTGTAGTTTATGTAAAGCTCTTCTATTATCCCCCCCCCTCTAATTCAATTTATGAAATACTTTTCTGGACAAATGACAGCTTATTTTTAATGAGTTGAGTTTGTCCAAAATAGAAGGGACTCTATAGAATAGCTTTTTCATGAATCGCCTGTACGCTTATGGCTAATAACACATTATGGAAACCATTAACAAAAAGGAAGAACATGGAAACACGTGAAGAGCTAATTAAAAAATTTACTCTTGCAAAAGAAATCATCGAAAAACGCGATTGTTTATTAGATCAAATAGAATCTTTCGAAGACGATATAGAAGAAGATGAAGAAAAGCTTTTTCCATCATCTACGATTGATGACCTTAAAGCAGAGCAGCAAAAATACTCTGAGCCATATAAAGATAATGGACTAGAAACTTATCTACCAATACTCGGCTGGAGCCTTTTTGGATGGGCTGCACTTATAATTGCTGGATTTGCTTCAGAAAATGGTGCTCTTACTGTATTTCTTGTTGTGATTTATTTTTTATTTGACATTTTTGTAATATTTCCTTTCTTTAATATAAGGACAGATATACCTCATTCCGAATTTATGACTCTTATTTGTTTTTTTCTACCCGTAATACTAGTTTCTCTAATTTACATGTTAATAGTAAAGAAAGATACTCTTACGTTTAGTCAGAGGAAGCGCATTTATGATGATAAAAAAGCAGAAATAGATGCAACACTTCTAGAAGTTGAAACTTTCAATAAAACAATAGAGCAAAGAAATGCTGAGCGAAGGAAGAAAATCTCCGCTTTGGAAAGTGAATTAGACCCCATTTATATCAGATGGGATAAAGAGGCTAGTAGTTGGTATCCGGAAGATTATAAAACTCTCGAAGCAGTGGAATTCTTCATTAAGAAGCTAAAAAATTATCAGGCAGAAACTAAAGCAGAAGTTATTAACCTCTATGATGAATATTTACATAGGGAAAACTTAAAAAATCTCCAGCAAGAAGCCATCGAGAATCAACTAGAAGCTCAGTACAGACATGAGCTCAGAATGCAAGGTTTCCAGCAAGATCTTCAGCAGAGGCTTAACGATGTGCGAGAAAATCTAGAAGATGCAATCGAGTCTGAACAAAATCGCCACCAGGCTGGCCAAGATGAAATTATGGACAAGCTTAACGAAATGAATTCGAAGCATAGATAGAGATTAAGATTCTATTACTGGGAAACCTTTAGCTATAGCCACATCTCTCGGCTAAAGCTAAAGGTTTACTTTCATCTAATTAGAAGATAACTCTACTAATCGAAATTTTGAAATAAATGTTTTCGACCATGCAATATCAGAAACACTCATTGATGAATTTGTAAACAAGACAGTCGTTATGGGGGCATATTTTTTATCGATAATCAATTTGACAACTCCATATCATATTTAACAACAATTGTAAAGACAATATAGAGTAGATATGAAGTTTATCCCTTATGAAATACTTATCAAGCTCTAGAAAGAAGTTTGGAATTTATGCCTGGATAGTTAGCGCTTAAATCCCAAAATTTCTTTTATCGAAATTTAATAAGTGGATGTGTTCACATTCTCTATGAATTGAAAGCGTTCATTTATTGGATTTATAAACGAAAGGATGTTGTATGAAGGTATTTTGCGTAAACAAGACTACAGAAGCTGTAAAGCAGGTTACCTGTAAAGCCGGTACAGATTGATAGAGTACTGTAAAGTTCTATAACGCACGGGTAGGCTAGCCTTGGTATCACCAAGACCAAAATCTCTATCTATGACAGCGCTTACGGCAACTAATGTAATAGAACTTTGAATACATATTCTATTTTTACATCTATATAAAATTCATATTGAAAGGAAAAAAATGGAACTATCAAAAGAAGATGCAAGGGCTATTTGGCTGCAAAAATATTACTTCAGGGACAGATTCGAATTTAATTATTATGTACTTGAGTACCCCCTTCCTAAAAAAATTGTCGAATATAAAGAATCGGTTATTATTCTAGATGGTGGTATTTATTCTCCTTGGATTGGCTTTCAATCAAAAGAGGAATATGACTATCTTGCTGATTTATCAGGTATTGACTGGCATCTTTTCTTCAAAAAATATTGGTCACTGAGATTTGGAAATAAAATCTCTAAAGAGGTTATTGATTTTTTTGATGAAAAAAGTTTCAACGATTCATATTTTTTATACAAAGAAGACAATTTATTAGACCTTTTTGTTACAAAGGCAGCAGAATGTGGTGGATGTGGCAAAATTGGTAAGGATGCGGCGCCTAAAGAAGACTCTGACGGTGGTGTGTATAAGTGGTATGAGTGGTATAACAACGTATCGCCCGATGATAATCTATTCTTCTTTAATTCTAAAGAACAGATTGATGAATATATAAGAAAAATCAACGAGATGATTAATATCATAGTTGAAAAATCTGATTCACCTTCACTCCTTCTTAAGTAGCTGTTCTATTTCTTCTATCTCTCTATTACATATTTAAGTAATAGAGAGGTAGATACTATTTCTATGGGCAAGCTTAATGAGTTAGATCTAAAGAATGAATAGAAATTAGAGATTTTATGTAAAGCTATTCTTCAAAAAATGGATTTGAAATGAACTTTCTAAGACGTTGACTCGTCTTAGCTAATAACAACGAAACACAGAACAGAAAGGAAGTTGTTATGAAAGTTTTTCGCGCAAATAAGTTCACTGGTGCTGTTAAGCAGGTTTTTGGTAAGCCAGCTCAGCTGGGTGAGAAGGCAACTAAAGCATATAACGCTTGGGCTGACAAAATGGGAGTAGCTCATATCGCAAGTGCTGTTAAGACTGCTCCTGTCGTACAGAAGGTCGGCATGGCAGTTGCTACCGTTGCAGTTGCAGGTGGTACAGCTGCTGGTATTGTAGCAGTCAATCAGCCAGCTCCAGCTCCTACTCAGCCATCCACTCCAGCTATCACACAGCCAAAGGCTGAGGAGACCAAGCCTGAGGAGAAGGTTGAGGAGACTAAGCCAGAGGAGACCAAGCCAGCTGAGGATAAACCACCAGTAACTGAGCAGCCCGCAGCCCCAGAGAAGCCAGAGTACGAGTATGAGCATCAGGAAGCAGAGGACAAGCCAGCTGAGTCTCATGAAGCTGCTCCAACTCCAGCACCAGTTCCAACTACTCCAACGCTTCTTGGCTATAAGCATATTCTTTCCGCTTGGAACCCAGATACCAACACCGTTTTCCGCACCTCTTATGGTTATGACGGTGAGTATGGTTCCCGTGAGGAAGCTATGCAGGCTCTCATTAAGATGATTCAGGAAGGTGGCAAGGCTACACCTCGTGGAATTGAGGAGTCTGAGGTTCCAATTTATTCTGGTCGTGACTAATCGATAAGTGCCTTTTGAACGCTATATTTCGATTAACAAAAGACGGAACTTACGAAATTCTCTAGAACATTCTTACAAAAAAACTTTTTAACTGGCGAGTATTACAACTACTCGCCAGTTTTTTGTTGAAGCACTACTATTTAAAACTAACAGTTATTTACCGCATTCCGCAGTCACTAGAGCAGCCCGCGGCTAACTTATTTGTTTGCCATCCGTTTATACAGCCACCGCACTAACAACTGCACACTTGGTTGTGTATCCTGCTTCGCTTATAGAAATATAGATCGCATCAAACTAAAGATAGGTCCATGTATCAAAAGACAAAGAGTTGTGTCTTATATCATCTATCTCTTCATCTAAAGACTTACAGAGCCTCGACCTCCGCTTCTGTAAAAACTTACCTTACAATCAAAACTTAGAAGCTCATCTCCCCTCTTTATTTAGCTTTTGATAGATTCTTCTGCATATACAATTTTATGTACACGTCTTATTCAAAAATAGATAAATAATTACAAGTAAAGATGTTAAGAAGATAGTTCTAGCAGGTATTCACGCGCAAAATGGGCTATGTTCTCAACGTCCAATGTCATAGGTTGAAATCTTCATATCTAAAATACGGAAGGAGAACATTATGAAGAGACCAGAAGTCGGAGACCGAATTATTCTTACCGAGGATGTTAGCTGGACCAAAAAGGGTTCAACTGGAGTCATTACAAAAATCAATTCATGGCTTAACACCTTTACTGCAAATATCAATGGTAAAGAGATTGAGCTCAAAGAGGGTAAGTTCGAAATTCTTTAATTCAGCTGAATGACTTTAAATTGGCAAGCATCCAAACTGCTTGCCAGTTTTTAATTCTGCCTTACCAACGCACATACAAATACTTGTAAGACACTTTTTCAAACCCTAACGTAAAGGACAACAAGTGAAACTTCTTCATACGTCAGATTTACACCTAGGAAAGAAGATAAAAAATATTCCTCTTTTGGAAGATCAAGAGGAAGCACTCTCAAGCATTCTGTCTATTGCAAAGACTAATAACATAGACGCAATGATTCTTGCTGGAGACATCTTTGATAAAGGAGTTCCATCAGTAAATGCCTTAAATCTATTTCAAACTTTCCTGGAAAACTGTAAGAAATCGGACATTCCTGTATACATCATCGCCGGAAACCATGACGATGCGTCTCGCATATCATGCTATACACAATTTTTTACAAACAGCCCCATCAAAATTGCAAAACCGTTTTCTTCCACGCCGCAATATGACGACTTAAAAGTTGGAAAAGAAACCGTTCGAATCCACTTTCTACCTTATATAACCCCTGCGTTTGTCAGACAAGAATATCCAGAACATTCTGAAGAAATCTCGTCCTATTCTGAGGCAGTAAAATTTGCCTTAAGCCAACAACCTCTTCTTCAGAATGCTCCTAATATTCTTATCGCACATCAATTTGTAATCGACGGACAGCAACTGCCCGAACAAAGCGATTCAGAAAATATCACCGTTGGTGGAGTTGATAGTGTAGATTATTCTCTTTTTGAAGACTTTTCTTACGTAGCTTTAGGACACCTTCATATACGTCAAACAATCGGAAGAGACACCGTCTGTTATAGCGGAAGTATTCTCCCCTATTCTGATAGTGAAATTAAAAAGAAAGATCAAGTCTTAAGCTCTGCTACAACCGATGTCACAGCATACTATGCCGAGAAAACAGTGGAATTGGTAGACATCACTAACGGAAATATTCAAACACAATCAATATCAATTCATACCACTAAAACATTTAGAAAAATTACATGCACAAAAAACTCTATCGATAAAATAACCAATGAGAGCAATATCCGTAATGATTACGTATACGTTACCCTCACCGATGAATCTTTTGTTAATGCAATCTATTATGTGAAAGAGCAATTTCCCAACTTATTAAAACTTACCTTTGAATCCCCAAGTGGAAAATCAAAAAAGGTAGCTACCACGTATGAACATCCCTCTACTCACAATAATCTGCTGGAAGTTATTACAAATTTCATCGAAACCCAACAAGGCTCAGAACTAAATGAAGACCAGCGCAACATACTACTTTCAATTATTACTGAGCTCAACAATTCAAACGAGGAGGACAACTAATGCGACCACTAAAACTAAGCTTTGAGTCGTTCAATTCATATGCAAATAACACTTCAATTGATTTTGAAGATTTTAACTCTAACGGAATCTTTCTTATTACAGGACCAACCGGCTCAGGAAAAACAACAATCTTCGATGCCATTAAATATGCCTTGTACGGAGAGGCAAGCGGAGAAGATCGCAAGAACATTTCTAATTTTAATTTCAGTGACTTTGCTAATCCAGGAGCTCAATCTTCTGTAACCTTCGAATTTCTACACCGCGGAGTTAAATATCGAATCGAAAGAATTGCTTCCTACCAAGTTTCTAAAAAGAATAAAACCCCTGAATCTGATAAAAAGACGCCTAATAAAAAGACAACAGTAAACTTCTACCAATTGATTGATGGAGAAGAAAAACTACTCGCAAGTAATGCCACAAAAGTTAATGAAGAAGTTCAAAATTTACTAGGTATTGATAAGAACCAATTCTCTCAAATTGTTATGATTGCGCAAGGAGATTTTTCTAAAATTCTCACTGCTAAAGGTAGTGATCGTGAAATATTACTGCGAAATATCTTTAACACAGAAATTTATCAACAATTACAAGAAAGACTTAAAACAAACACGTCGCAGCTTGAAAAAGAACACGAAATAAACCTTGCTACTGCAAAAAATGCACTACAAGAAATAAATCTTAATGATCAAGAGCAGTCTGACAAAGTCCTTGAATATCTCAATAATGAGAAAACGATTTTATCCCACCTTGATGAAATACACTCTTTTATCGAAGAACAAAACGACACTCTTAATAAAGAAGCCAACTCTCTAGACTTAAAGACTATTAAGTTAAGCAATAGAAAGGACGCTTTAACACAAGATCTTGCTCAGTTGGAATCAAACGAAAAAATAAAAGATCAAATTAGAATCTGTGACGAATATCTAGCTTTACATAAGCCTATTCTTGATCAAAAGAAGAGCGCTTATGATCAAGCTAAGAAAAATGAGAGTGAGATTGAAAGACTTCGTTCTGATATTCCAAAACTCGAAGAAAAGATGCATAGATATGATTCAGCGTCAAAGCAAGTAGAAAGTATTGAATTAGAAATAAGCACGTTAGATTCTCAACTGTTAGAGCACAAGAAGCAGATTGAACTATTAGATAAAAAGTCTACTGAAACTCAAACACAACAAAACGAGCTTAAAGAAAAGAGACAACATCTAGAGGACAACTCAAACAAATTAACTGAAATAGATAGATTGATCTCCGAAATAGAGCAAACTGTTAAACGGAAAAAGAACACAGATGATTACTCAGAAAAACTAGACGAAGAACAGATTGCTCTAGAGGAATTGTCCATCAAATACAATCAATCCGAAGAGGCGTATCAATCTGCAGAAGAAAAATTTAATGCGGCACAGGCGGGAATTCTTGCTTCCAAACTTATTGAAGGTAGTCCATGTCCAGTCTGTGGATCAATACATCATCCACAGATAGCATCTTTGTCCAACGATGTTCCATCTGAAACAGATATTAAAAATCTAAAGGACACAATGGAGTCTATCCGTCAAAAAAAGCAAAAACAATCAGAAGTAGCTGCCACCTCTAAAGCGAAGTTTGATTTTGAAAATAATGAGTTCAAGCAATCATTCACTCATGTACTATCAGCAGTACACCTGATAGATGAATTTAAAAATGTTGACTCGTTCGAGGAGCTTGTACATGCCAACGAGATTCTCATTCAACAGAAATTTGTTATCGAATCTCAAAATAAAGAGAAAGAAATTCTTGAATCAAGAATTGATAAAACCGATATAGATTTAAAAAACATCGAGAAAAGTAAGGCAGAGACAAACAATTCCATTCAAGAATTAACTAATCATCTTAATCGGCGTCATGGTGAACTGTCATTAATTAAAAACTCAAGTGATTTGATTGACATCGATAAAATCAAAATCTGCCATGAAAATTCTGTGACTAGATTGGAAATCTTGTCAAATCAACTCCAACAATCAAAAGAGGAGTTTGACAAAGAGTCTTTTAAATTTAAAACCCAAAAAAGTATATGCCAGAAACTGGAAAGTCAATTTGATAGCAGTCTTTGTATTGATCCCAGCAATCTTAAAGATCAAATCCAAGAAATAGTCATCGAGCAACAAAAAATTAGAAACAAGATTACTGAGATTAATCGTATGATCAACATCAACGAGTCTCCTCTAAACACAATAAAGCGTATCTATCTCGATGCAATTACTACTGAGAAAAAATACAACACTACTAAGACACTCCATGACTTTGTTAGTGGCGCATCTAGTAATAGCGAGTATGGACGTATTTCACTTGAGAACTACGTTCAAAGAACCTATCTGCAAAGAGTAGTTGAGGCAGCTAATAACCGACTTGCAATCATGACCGATTCACAGTTTGTACTTAAAACAAAGGGTGACAAAAAATTTAAAAAGACCGATTACCTTGACCTGGAGGTTACCGATTTATATACCGGCAAAGACCGAGATGTTAAATCACTATCTGGTGGCGAGAAATTCATGACGTCGTTGGCACTAGCACTTGGTTTTTCAGATGTAATTCAGCAAGATGCCGGAGGAATTCAATTAGATTCTATGTTTATTGACGAAGGATTTGGAACTTTGGATTCAGAAACCCTTGAGCAGGCATTGCGACTCCTTGACCAGCTTTCTTCTAACAGCAACACTCTTGTTGGAATAATTTCTCACGTTGAGGAATTAAAGAACCGAATTCCTCAGCAAATTGTAGTATCTAAAGATTTAAACGGAAGCTCGCTGGAAGTTGTTATTAAGTAGAGGCGTTCCGCTTATCTGACAGCTCGCACGAAACAAACAAAACAAACCGACTCTGAAATTCTTTTAGAGTCGGTTTGTTCCACTTATCATTACTAAATATGAGACTTTAATACTACGAGAATATCATCAAGATTGTTTACATAGTTACGGTATTTTCTTGATGTAACGCTCATTTAAGTCTCTTGACGCAAGCGATATTACTTTGAATTTAAACGTTCCATTTCATCAAATTGCTTACGCACTCGATCAATTCTTCTAAAATAGCGCCTGATTTCTACAATTGATGAAAAGTACTCATCGTTGTCATCCTCAGGAGTTCTGAAGTAATAATCTTTATAGATATTGTCTCCAAAATCGTCGGCTGCTGAATAAGTGCCAGTTAAAACAAAATCATAAATCCAATCGTCATTCTCCATCATTTCCTCAAAACGATTAGGAAATGGAATATATGACTCATTGTTAATAGTATAGAGAGTCTCCCCCACATAGCTTGATGGGTCACATCCCGCAATTTCTACAAGACGATCATATTCTTCTGTAAACATAAAACCTGCAGGATCATAAGGAGTGATAAAAGAACAATTGTACTTTTCAAGCAAATCGCCAGTCTTCTTCCTCTGATGACGAGTAGTTTCCTCCACGTATTGCACGTGATAGTACTTCTGCAGGAAGATTGCAAAAGCTTCCTCTGGTGTAAGAGTTTCAAATACGGATGAAAGCATCATTTGTCCTTTCGACTACAACTTAACTTCTTTCTACTTTGGCCAAACATGGAGCTTATTCCCTTATGCTTGTCTTACCTCCTGTTGTCTACAAGGCATAAATAAGAGCTAATGTCTGACAATAAAATGCTATCAGCACAAGAAGAATTATCATGTACATAAATTTGCACACTGTTGACTATTCATATAATGCGCGCGGAAGAGCTACTGCAGTAAGAATTTCGTTCTTTGACCTGTTTTTTTCTATATTTAATATTAAGGTGTGAACAAATAAGGACATCTAGACCCTAGATGCCCTTATCAATAAAATGTTTGTCTACTCTTTTAGAGCAAGTTCAATTTATTAATTAATAGCTGATTTCTATTCAACATGCTCACTAACATGGAAGAACATAAATATTTTTGTCATCAATTGCCAGCTGAGATGGTTGGTTGAAAAGTATATTGATATTCTCCACGTTTTCTTTAAATGGGATTACGTCTAAACTTTTAGCACTAAGCAACTTCTTAGTCAGACTATTTGAATACTTATCGTTAAATCCTTCAATACCCTTTCCAGCGCCTTCCAATGCCTCATCAATAAGCGTATGATCTCCAACCTTAGTTGCAGCTATAGCCTTCCCGGCCTTTTGTCCAGCGAGTGCAAGCCCACCAAAAACGATTGTATCAATTGATTTGTGAGTACTAGTCTCAAGAACTTCATAGCACTCAGAATATAACTCTAAGTATCGAATAGATTCTTCCTCGATACGTTTAGTAATAGCGTTCAACTTACCGCTCTCAAAATTTTCAGATAGCATTGGCTCGAGGAATAGCGCAAAGCAATAGATATACGCCGAAAGCTGATAGTCCTTAAGATAATCTAGGACTGTATCTAGGCGTCTAGAAACACTTTCACGAATCTCAATAAAACTTTTCTTATGAAGTTTTTCCTGCACTTGAAATCGGAATAATTCCATATCTTGCTCAGACTTTTGTTTGATGTCTAAAACTTTCATGTGAGCATTAGACATATATACTGTATTTCCATAATTAAACCCATACTCATTAAGAATATCAGCAAGTATTTTTAGATTTCCTTGCATGTCAGCCTTATCACGCTGACGCATATATTTAAATATTTGGTCAACAGAAGACTGAATTGAATCCAACTTCTTATTAATTTGAGCAAGTGCAATAGCCATAGCTAAAAATGCTGGATTATAGGGCATCGTTGTGACATTTGTAAGAGACATCCCTTGCTGAACATGAAACCTGGCTTGACCAAATCCTGTCGCAGCATCTCTAAATGAGCCAAGTAAACCTGATCCGTCTTTAAAAGTTTGTAATACGTTTGGATCCAAAGGATTTCCAAGTTTGTCTGTTACGGTCAGTAAGGTAGGAATATTTATTGTCGTTGTGATCGAACGAAACATAGTAGGAATGGAACCAAAAGCTACTCCTAGGGATGGAAGATAATCCAGAGGAATCTTAATTGCATTCGTAACGTCTACAGACTGTTCGGTCGAAGAAAGATGGAACTGTGTTGATGAAAGTTGCTCTCTTACGGCCCTTTTGCGATCATCGTCATTAACCTGAAGATTTAGATCCATCATTCCTCATTCCTTTAATATTTATAGAAATAAGAGCTCTATTTTCTGTAATATTTAGTAAACCATATAAAACTATTAACCGATAAGTTAATAAATTGATTGTTCTGCTAACAGGGATGATGTAGCTACCTTAACTCTCCCTTGTGCCTGTGAACACAAAGTCTTGGTTAGCAATGTGGGCGATGCCTTGAATGATGTCACCCTAAACGGAACCGCCAACGGCAAAGATATCGGAACCCACAAAAGACTCACGCTTGCCGCCAAAGGTAAACGAGTTGTCGTTAACCTTGCCGTTCTCAATATCAATCTGGACACCCGTAGTAGCTAATTAATGACATTTATTTATATAAACAAGTCACAAAAGTTGCATTGAACCAATGTATAATCTTATAAATAAATCAAAACGCAAAGCGATATATAAAGAGAAGCTACATTAATCTATAAAATATACTTGCATTATATAGTATATTTATTTTAATAAAATATATAGTTAAAACTATT
>ERZ773272.319-NODE-319-length-19782-cov-8.821869_pt1 | contig 19782 bp, 18 predicted proteins | sample MGYA00511891_ERZ773272 | MGnify/ENA primary metagenome ERZ773272 (study PRJEB29015, sample SAMEA2738150) | human oral metagenome | biome: human oral; feature: human-associated habitat; material: saliva | place: China | collected 2198 ...
AAGAAAAAAGATAAGAAGAAAGACAAGAAAAAGGATAAAAAGTCCGAAAAGGATAGATCCGAAAAAAAGCAGAAACGATAGTTTCCGTATGGAATAGTAAGGCCTCTGAACAGGGGGCTAAGGAGAGTACTAGTGCAAAGAAATCGGCAGGTGCTGGAACTATCGACCGTGGATGCGGTAAATGCAAACGATGTAAGGGGCCTAAATGTAAGAAATATCCAGGATAATTGATAGTTATGTAATTAGTAGAATATTACATGGCATTTGTGCTTGGTTTATGATGTTTTGGTAATCATTTAGGAAGTATAGTTATGTAGTTTTGTTATATGTGTGACAATATAGTTGAATCATGTGATATAACAATTAGGTTATAAGATACAACAGTTAGGGGTTAATGATGAACCGATGGCAGCGATTATTTGAAGGCATACGAACAGAGATTAAGGTGTTTATCTTTTTCTCTGCTTTGTTGACTGCATTTAGAATCGTGTTTCTTGCAGTATTTCAATCACAACTAGCTTCTGTGACGATGGAGAATATCCTCACGTCCTTGTGGCTAGGCTTTAGATTGAGTCTCAAGACCGTCGGTTCTTTGTGTTTACTAGGCTTTTTAGGAGGTACGTTGGTGTATACCTTTGTACCTAAATGGCCATCCTTACGCATTAAACAAGTTCTCTATTCCATAACGACTGTACTGTTGACCTTCCTATTCTTAGGTCGCATTCCGTTCTACAAAATATTCAACTCCTCTTACAATGCGATGCTCATCAATGGTAAAAACGATGATATTAGCGCCATTGTAAATACGGCAATCAACGAATATAACGCCCTTATGTACATCGTTGGGGCCGTAGTATTGAGCGCAGCTCTTTGCTGGTTCCTCGTTCGCTTCTTAGGATGGGGTGCGAAGAAATATAGCGACTATGTTGGTAACGAACCGAGTGGTAGTGATCAACTGAGTGTTAGTGAACAAGTTAGCTGTCCTACTTGGTATCCTAAGACGAAGAAAACGCAGTGGATGACAGGCATTGGGCTTACTGTAGTTATCGCCGTACTAGGTCTATTCTTTAGATTTGGCGGTGCTTTCAGCTATACGAATTCCATTAACTGGGAAAGCGCGGCGCGTCTAAGCTCTAATTTATTGAACGAAAATATCCTCGATGATGTGCAGGCCTTGTATCGCGTTAAAAGCATTGCAAAACGAACGGCTGAGCTAGAGGTTATTAATTTAACACCTCAAGAGTTAAACGAAAAAATCACTGCTGTAGGTGGTAAACCAAATGGCACTAATTTTGATGGTTCTTTCACGAGAACTATTACGACAGAGCGCTTAGCAGAGCAACCGCAGTCCATCAATATCGTTCTCGGTGAATCCTATGGTTTGTGGCCATTCCTCAGTGAATATAACGAACCTGGTGCGTACCTCGTTGAACAAGGTCGTAAATACGCTGCCAGTCCTCAAGCGATGAGTACGCAGCTAGCCCTTGCTCAAGGTACGGGCACTATGCCTGCTATCAATGGTTTACTTACTGGTATGCCTGACACAGGTCTATATCCTAACTATGAAGGTGAAAGTTTCAAACAACCGTACGGTTTAGGTATTGGTCCTGTTATGAAAAAGCTAGGCTATAAAACTGTATTCTGGTACGGCGGCTTTAGTACATGGCAAAATGTTAAGAACTTTGCTCTATCTCAAGGCTTTGATGAATTCCACGATGCGTCCGAAATGTCTAGCGAAGACGGTAATGCCTGGGGCGTAGGCGATAAAGACTTGTTTAAAGCAATTTCTGCGTATATGGATCAACATAGAGGAGAAAAAATCCTCAATGTCATCATGACTACCTCTAATCATCCGCCGTATAGTATCAATGTAGCTAAGGAAGGCTTTGATGCGAGTAAGGTAAAAGGTCATGTACCTGATTCCATTTCCGATGATGAAAAACAAATAAATGAAATGGGCCATATTTGGTATGCAGACCACGTGATGGGGAACTTTATCGGTAACGAAGAAAAAGCAGATCCGTCTGCGCTCTTCGTCATCACTGGTGACCATAGCGAACGATTTAACTTTGCTCGTGAAGTAGGGCCTAATGTGGCGTCTACGATTCCTATTATCTTCTACGGTCGCGGCATTCATAAAGACTGGCTCGCTCCAAACGCTTTTGGCATGAGCATTCAAATCATTCCAACCTTGGCAGAACTAGCGGGACGACCTGGTCAAACCTATGAAGCGATGGTGCCAAGCTTGTTTACACAAGAGGAATTTGTCTTTAACCATAGATTATATCTAGATAAAAACGGGAAAGTATTGGAACAAAGTGCGAGTATGCCTCAATTCTATGGGGATATGATTAAAAACATGCGCGAACTCGCGGCATGGCGTATTAAGCATGGGGATAAGATTAAATAAGGGAAATTTAGGTCATAAGGTGTATATTCTAATTTAATATATACCTAGTCTAGAGTAAATAAGTACTAGGATTGCTAATAATTATGTAAGAGGAGTATAGAATGGAGTTAATTTCGGTCATTGTTCCTGTGTATAATGTGAGGCCTTATTTAGCAAAGTGTATAGAATCCATTCAGAATCAAAGCTATCAACATTTGGAAATTATTTTGGTAAATGATGGTTCAACCGATGATAGTGGTGATATTTGTGATCAATATGCTGCTTATGATAATCGAATCAAGGTCATACATCAGGAAAATGCAGGACTTAGTGCAGCTCGTAATGCAGGAATAGAGGTTTCTACGGGTGATTATATTGCCTTTGTAGACTCCGATGATTACATTGGGATTACAGTATACGAAGATATGCTGAAACTCATGAAAGATCATAATTTAGATATCATCGAATTTACTGCTTTCAGAGATAAAGGTGGTACTATTATTGAAGGATGTAATGATGGTCAATTAGAAATCTTTGATAAGGAAGATGCGTTGCAACTAGCGATGCATGATTGTTTTGTGGCTGCATGGAGCAAATTATATAAGCGCAGTGCTATCGGCGATGTGCGTTTTCCTGTAGGGAGAAAATTTGAGGATACAGCTACATCCTATCTTTACGTGGCAAATGCCAATCGAGTAGGTCATATTAATCGTTGTTACTATTACTATCGATTGAATCCAAATTCTATAACACAAACATCATTTGATGCTAAATCACGATGGGATTTTGTATTGGGTTACGAGGAACGCTTGCAATACGCTATAGATCATCAATTACCGTATGTGGATGATTGTAATAGTTTATTGATGAAAGCTGTATTATCCTGCTTAACAGCCTATTATGCAAAGCCTGCGGGCAATCAAGTGTATTACGATAATTGTAAAAAAATGATTGGAACCTATCGTAATGACGCATCTTACAAGCAATTAAATTCTAAATATAAGCTCTTTTTATGGTCTTTCGGTCGCGCAGATTTTATCCATAAAATAGGGGCTCGTTTATCGTATTTTGCTAAACAAGTACGTTAGTTAGTGAAAGGTAAAACTATGGCAACTGTATCTGTAATAATCTTAGCGAGAAATGAAGAACATAATATTCATGACTGCATTGAGTCTGTGCAGTTTGCCGATGAAGTTTTGGTCATCGATGATTTCAGTACGGATGACACTGTAAAAATTGCAGAAAAAATGGGTGCTCGTGTTGTACAACACGCTATGAATGGCGATTGGGGTGCCCAACAAACCTTTGGCATTGAACAAGCAAAGTCTGACTGGATTTTATTTCTTGATGCGGATGAACGCATATCCGATCTTTTAGCGAAAGAAATTCAAAGTATTGTAGTTAACGAACCTAATAAAGCGTACTGGATTCAACGTCGTAATAAATTCCATCATAATAAGGCTACTCACGGTGTTTTGCGCCCAGATTATGTACTTCGTCTCATGCCAAAAGAGGGCAGTTATGTAGAAGGCTACGTGCATCCTGCCATAATTACGCTGTATCCAACAGAAAAATTACAACATCCGATGTATCATTATACATACGATAATTGGCATCAATATTTCAATAAATTTAACAACTATACCACATTATCTGCTGAAAAATATCGCGATAATGGTAAAAGCTGTTCTTTCATTAAAGATATTATCTTCCGTCCTACTTGGGCGTTCATCAAGGTGTACTTCTTACAAGGCGGTATTCTCGATGGCAAGATGGGCTTTATTTTATCTGTAAATCACTACTTTTACACGATGACTAAATACGTGAAGTTTTACTATTTACTAAAATCCAAGGGGAAATTGTAATAGCTGGGGGAGCATTATGTTAGGAAATTTTGGAAAGCATTGGCATATAGGCCGTACTATATATGGTAAGCGCACATGGCGTGAAACAAGACGTACCTTTTTACATACGATGCGCTCTTGTCGTTATGACTCAACAGTTACTGAATTTGAAAACTTCTTTAAGTCTTATACGGCAGATCCAAAGATGTTGGAAAAACATCCAAGTCTCTATGAATTAATGAGCCGTATGTTTTTGATTAAAAACTCTACACCACAATGGCGTTTAGAGGCACTTCGTCAGCATTTTACCATCTTACAAGAGGTGTTTACGGATGAAGCGATTCAGCTCATGTATGTAGATGAAGCGAAGTTTGATTATTTTGATAAAAAACGAGGTATTACACTTTGGAGCTCTGATGAGCTCGATATGAGCGCTCATTTATATTACGAGCCAGGTCAACGCAAGGAAGGGTTCTTGACAGTTATGCTCTTGCTAGAGGATAAAGGCGTATATCATGCTAATATTCGTTTTGCAAAGGGCTCTAATGGGGAGCGTACCCTTGTTATTGGCACTATTCAAGGTTATAAAGATGGCCTTGAGCGAGCAAAGAAGATTACAAAGAAAATGTATGGTTACCGTCCGAAGAATTTCATTACCTTCTTGATTCGTGAAATTGGTCGTGCAGCACAAGTAGAATCTATTCTTGCTGTTTCTGATGAAGGTTTCTATGCAAATTCTCATATGGTGCGCGGCAATAAAGCAAAGGTAGCCATCTTAGATACCTTGTGGGAGGATATTGGCGGTACTGTATTGGAATCCGATTCAAATTACTATGTGATTCCTCTTGAAGAAGAGCGAAAGCCAATCGAGGAAATTAAGTCTCAAAAACGTAGTCAATATCGTAATCGCTATGCACTATTAGATGAATACGCAGCTATGATTCAAGAAAATATAAAACCGTACGTAAAGGCCTAGAGGTGTGCTATGCGTGTAGCAATTTTAGAAAGTATTGTCATGCCTGCTGGTCATGAGGTAGAGTTTGATCGTATCCTCATCAATGAACTGAAACAACAAGGTCATGAACCTGTACTATTTGTGCCGGAGAACTTTCCTTTCAAAGTAGACTATGGAGTAGATATAGTGTACCTCGAAGGGGGAGAAGTAGTGACCTATGCGGGAGCGTCTAAATGGAAAAAGCCATTTTTATCTATTTTGCGCGAACGCCGACGCCGTAGTTGGTTCATATCAGCAGCACAGAAGATTAAAGAACATAAGATAGATGTGTTAATCATTCCTACAGGAACGTATCGTTATATAAAAGCATTATTAGATACGCCATTAAAGGACAGCGAGGCTTCAGTGCACGTTATTTTCCATGGTATCGGCAAGGGAGAAATGGATCGCTTTATTAAACAAGCCCATCGAGCTAATGCTTATAAAAACTTGTATCTCGATGTCATCTCTTTGCGTGATGATATGTTACGCTCTGATTTACCGAGAGTTCGCAAAATCTTGCCACCTGTGTTTTTACCATCTACTGAACTTAGGGCAGAACAAGGAAATTCCAATAGATCTGTAGATAATACGATTAAACTTGGTTTCTTTGGTCAGTTTAGAAAAGAGAAAAACATTGAGCGCTTCATCGATGCCTTTGTATCTTTGAATTATGATAATTTAGTGCAGCTCGTCGTTCAAGGGGCTACTGTAAAGCCTGAAGATGGAGCTTTATTTGAGTCTATAATTAAGAAATATAGTCAATATAGTAATATTCAGTTCATTCATGCCAGTTTGATTGGGAAAGACTGGGATAAAGCATTATTGAGTGTAGATGTTTTATTATTGCCTTATGGTGCTGAACGTTATCGCTATCATTGGGCAGCTATGCTATTTACGGCTATAGGCTTTAACAAGCCTGTTCTCATATCTCCAGAAATTAATCCAGAGGTATTAGAACAATACTCCATTGGAGAAGTATTAAATTTAGACAGTGTAAATTCTATCGGGCAGGGGATTCAAACGTTTGTAGAGAATTTACAACATAACAAGGAACAATATAATCAAGGATTAATGAATGCTAATGAGGATTATAGTCATCGTGCATTGATTCAATCCATTTTAAATGTATAAGAATTGTTAGGTAAGCATTATGACTTACTTATGGAGGGGGATTTTCTTGGGGATTTTATCAAAGTTACGATTAGAATCATGGATAGCTATTATGGTTACCTTAATGGTCTGCTTTACTAGGTTATCTATGGCTGCAGGGCAGATTTTTTATGGCATTGCAATTCTATTAAGTATTATCTATATTTGGAAACATAGGCGTGAGCTATATGTTCCGTTTTATGTCAAAAAATATAGTAAATCATTAGTTGTTATGCTGTTATTGCTATTACCATCAGCAATTTTGACGAATAATATTGCTGTAGGATTACCAGAGTTTATTAATGTATGGCTTTGGCGTATACCTGTGTTTTTTATTATCGCCCTTTGTATACGAGATAAAAAAACACTATTTACCATGCTTGCTGTATTTTTCGTCGATTTTGGCATCGACAATCTAGTAGCCTTTTACCAACATTTTTCAGGAATGACAGATCGTGGTTGGGGCTTTGGTAGTAGTGTATTATCTATATCTGGACTTATGGTTATGCTGGTACCCATATTCTGTGTTATTTTATTAGATAAAGAATTTCCAAACTATGTGAAAGCTGCGGCTTTATGGGCTCTCGGTTGCGTCGGATTTGGTATGTATGGTAATCAAAGTCGTGGATCATGGCTATTTAATATGATCTTAATACCTATCGTATCTCTGCCGTATTTAATCAAACGCTTTGTCTATGTAGTGGCAGTTCTTGCTGCATTGGGGGGTGTCATTTGGGGATTTAGTACACAACCACAATATGTAACCAGATTTGAATCCATTACAAATACAACGACAGATGGCTCTAACTTAGGACGCTTTGATGTATGGACATCATCTATCAATATGTTCAAGGATCACCCTTTGACAGGCGTTGGTATTGGACAATGGCGTACAAAATATGAAGAATCATATCGATTACCATCGGAAAATCAACATTTATATCATGCACATAATAATTTTATCCAGCTTTTAGGAGAAGTTGGTATATTAGGCTTATTAGGGGTTCTTATCTTTTTTAGTACAATTATTATAGATAATTTTGTGACTTGGTTAAAAAAACGAGATCCTTATAGTCTTTGTTCTATGATTGCTGTAGTTTCCTATGTATTTGTCTTTGGACAGGTTGAATATACATTGGATAATTCCTCTGGTATGCGCATTATGTACTTTATGTTAGCCACGATGCTTCAATTGAGGGATAATTGAGAAATAGATGAACATTAAATTCGTATTTAAGGATTCATTTAATTAGTTTTTATGAGAAATTTATTCCTCGTTTAACTAAATTAGGTAAAAATATAAAACTAAATAAAAGTAGTTGAAATCTATGTTTTTCATAGTTTTAAACATTTGAATATGATACAATATAAGTAATTATTGGTACATTGTATTCGTATGATGGAGAGGTTGTTTTCTTTAAAGTTAATTGAGAAAACAACCTCTTTTTTAAAAATTGGGGTATTAGTATGAACTGTTCTGAATGTAATAATAACAATAAGCTACTTATTAGCAAAATTATAGTTCTTATAGCAGATTATGTGGCTATTGTTTTGGGGACATTAGCAGCTTATTATCTGCGAGTAAATTTACAAATCTTACCAGTAAGTGAACACTTCAAAGTCGATGAAATTTACGTATATGGTATTGTACCTATTGTCTTTTTATCTATATTGTTACTTAATAATGCTTATTCAATCGTAGCACCATATTGGGATACGATGAAGAACTTATTCCGTAGTATCACTATTGGAGTCGTTGTATCTATTGTGCTCATGTATACAGGACATGTAATTAATGATGTATCTCGTTTATTTGTAGCTTTTGCCTATCTATTTATATTATTCTTTATCTTTAGTGGTCGTTTTATTGTAGGTAAGATTCTCTCTAAGGTAGGATACTTAACAATACCAGTCCTCTTAGTTGGTGCAGGTAAAACAGCAGAGCTCGTAAAGAAATCGTTAGATCGCATGCCTATTGCTACTTACAAGATTATTGGTTATGTAGATGATAAACCTAAATCTTCTACTATTGCAAATCAATATCCCTGTCTAGGTGCTTTTAAAGATGTAGAAACAGTTATTAAAGAAACAGGTGTTCAAACGGTCCTTATTTGTGCACCGGGTCTTGAATCAAAAAAATTAGTATCCTTAATTAATCGATTGCAATTATTAGTCAAACGAGTATCATTTGTGCCTGAATTATTTGGTTTGCCAACAAGTAATATATCTGCTCGTGGCATGATGGAAGAGCAAGCTGTTGTATTGCGGGTGCAGAATAACTTGGCTCGCAAGTCTAACCGCATTATGAAGCGTATCTTTGATATTGTAGCTACTGTATGTGGTGGCATTTTGATATTGCCAATCTTCGCCATCGTAGCTGTACTGATTTATTTAGATTCTCCTGGTCCTATCGTGTTTGGTCATAAGCGAGTTGGCCAAGGTGGTAAAGAGTTCCCATGCTATAAATTCCGCTCCATGGTGCCTAATGCACAAGAGGCGCTGGAGGTATATTTGAAAGAAAATCCTACAGCTCGTGAGGAATGGGAACGAGATTTCAAATTGAAAGATGATCCTCGGGTTACAAGAATTGGTAAATTCCTTCGTAAAACGAGTCTTGATGAATTGCCACAATTGTGGAATGTTCTCGTTGGGGATATGAGCCTCGTAGGTCCACGTCCTATCGTTCGCGATGAAATCGTAAAATACGGCGACTATATCAATGACTTTTACCTTGTACCACCAGGGATTACCGGTGTATGGCAAGTGAGCGGTCGTAGCGATACTACCTATGAAGAACGGGTATTAATGGACTCTTGGTATGTTCATAACTGGTCCGTGTGGATTGATATAGTTTATTTGTTAAAAACAGTATTGGCTGTGGTGAAATCAAAAGGAGCTTATTAATAGCTTTTTTACCATAACTTTATAATTAATAGGAAGTCATATGAGTAAATATCTTATTTATATTGCGCAGGGCATTGGTGATTTTGTTATTGCTATGCCGCTTATTCAAAGCATTAAGTCACAAGATTCTGCAGCTGTCATTGATATATTTACGTGTAGTGATAAACGACGTATCGGACTAAACATAAAGATGATGGAATTGCAAGGGGATATTTGTCATTGTTACTACTATACAAAGGCAGAACCATTTCATTCCTTAATGTTTTTATTAAAAGCAGGTTATCATAGTTATGATTATGGTATTGTACTTGAACATTTGAATTCTAAGTATATGTCATCGTGGCCGAGTAAAATTATTGATTTCTGTTGTAAAACAACAATAGGTGCTAATAATCTATATAATGGTGCAACTTATAAAAAGTCCATTAATCGTCCAGATAGTTATTATATATATGACCTAGAAAATGATATCTTGAAACAGTTAGGTTTTGAGCCAACTGTTATGCAGTGTGAATCATATTTTATTGATAAAAATCCTGTATCAGAACCTATCATTATTAATCATCCTTCCATTGTATTCTGTATAGGTTCTGGTCATGTAGCAAATGAAAAATTACAAAATCCTTATGCATTAAGTCTTAAATCATGGCCAACTAAAAATTGGGTAGAGCTTGGAAATAAACTGGTTCAACGAGGTTATGAGGTTATTCTTATTGGAGGCTCTATGGAAGAGGGGATGATAGGACCTTATCATGATGAATTAGATTCACATATTATTAGTTTTATAGGAAAACACTCTATTAAGGAAAGCTTTCAAGTTGTACGTGAAGCAGACCTTGTTGTTGGTGTAGATACAGGCCTTATTCATGCAGCAGCTATGCAGGGAACGGCTACATTAACACTTTTTGGTCCTACAGACCCAAGTATTGTGAAACCATTTGGTCCATATAGTGAGATTATTCATAATATTGTAGAATGCTCACCATGTTTAGGTTATGATCATTCCTACACATGTACTAATAACAAATGTATGCAAGGAATTTCAGTAGATCTTGTATTAGATTCTATATTACAAATTTTCGAGAGATAGAGGGAGATTCATGGATAGTTATTTATTACTATTAATATCTTATGTGATATTTGTAGTATTAGGCTATAAGAAATTTGAACTGCCTATAATATCCCCTACAATGATTACATTGGTATCTTTAACGATTGTCATTGCTTTGGGATATTGGTATAGACATGAAATGGGAACAGACCTTTACTTTTATACCTTTATAGTAATAGCTCTTGGTGGAGTGGCTATTTTAGGAACTGGTTATGGTGTGCAGAGATGGGCTAAACTTAATTGGGGAGACCCAACATCTATTGAGTATAATTTTGATAGTAATCGCTACCCTTTAGTGGGAATAGTAAAACTTCCTGTACGATATAAATACATATCTATGTATATGATATTTTTTATTTTGTTTTCTTTATTCTGTGTATTTATTAATACAACGGGTGATAGTGATGTTAGTCGTATGACTCAATATAGAGATATTCTTTTATATCCTCAACAATATTATCATACGAAGACTTTGATTTTTATTAATTCACAATTTTATAAGATTGCTTTAATACTAACATATATATCAGCTTATGTAGCAATCTATAATGGTATTATCCTTAATAAACCTATTTTTAAGGGAACTGGTCTTATTATAATTGTGGCCCTTTTCTGTATAGGTAGTTCTATTGCTATGGGTGCACGTCAACCAGCTATTGAGACATTTATATTTATGATCTTGACTTATTTATTTTTTATGGTAAAGGAAGGATATGTTAATAAAAGTAAAAGATTTCTATTTAAGCTTATTCCTATTACTATAGTTAGTCCGTTTGTATATATTCTTTATGGCATTTTAGTAGGTCGACAAGATGGAAATAATATTACACTAGAACGTATAGCAGAGTTATTAGCAGGCGGTATTTATGCATTGAATGCTCATATATGGGAGCCAGCACGTACTATATATTTTGGACAATCTAGCTTTGCTGATATATATGATAAATTGATTAATTTTGGCTTGTTACCAGAACGAGCACGAATGGCTTATCATGAATTTGATAAATTTGGCAATACATTATCTTTATTTGGGCGTTGGTATGAAGATTTTGGTATTTTGGGTGTTATTATTATGAGTATTATAGTGACTGCTTTATTTTCATTAGCCTATGAATACCTACAACGTCGCTCTAATGGCAATATTTGGACTCATGTTTGGACAGCTATTTTTCTTACTGAACTAGTATCGCTTGTATGGGCGGGCTATGATGATCGTATCCGTGCATTATTAGCATTTTCTCAATTTGTTATTGTTGGGTTAATAGGTCTATTTATTTACGTAGGTTATCGAGTAAAGATAAAGCAACCAAAGAGGTAGATTATGAATATTTCCATCAAAAAAAAAGATGTTCTATGGTCTTATGGAAGTATGGCTCTTACGATGGCAGTAAATCTCTTACTATTGCCACTTTATATCTATTTCTTTACACCTGATATGGTGGGACTATGGTATGTATTTATTAGTATAGGATCTATTGCCTTACTATTTGATTTTGGTTTTTCCATTACCTTTGCTCGTAATATCACGTATTGCTGGAGTGGAGCTCAAGAACTTAAAGCAAAGCATGTTGTTTTTTCTGAATCAAAAGAGGTTAATTTTTCATTATTAAAAGCTGTCCTTAAAGCTTGTCAATCGATTTATGCTATCTTAGGTGGTAGTGCTTTAGTGTTAATGTACACTTTAGGAATGTACTATATAGGTAACTTAGTTGGTCCGAGTTCTCACTGGGAAGCCTATATCGCATGGGCGGCGTATGGATTTGGAATTTTTTTAAATCTTTATTACAGCTACTATATCTCATTTCTTCGAGGTGTAGGTGCTATTACATTGGCTAATAAAAGTATTGTTTATGCTCGTTTATTGCAAATGGTATTTACGATTATTTTACTTTTATTGGGCTTTGGTATTATTGGGGCAAGTATAGGTTACCTTATATATGGTCTTGGATTTAAAATCTTTGGGCATAGATATTTTTATAAATATGAGCATATTGGTGAGAAATTGAGAGCTGCTACAAATCTTGTTGTTACATCTACAGCAGATATATTCCGAACTATTTGGTATAATGCGTGGCGAGATGGGATTGTGTCTATATCTAATTATATATCAACTCAAGCAACTATTATTATTTCATCATTCTATTTAAGTTTGGCACAAACTGGTATGTATTCCATTGCTATTCAACTGACTACTGCAGTAGCTGTTGTTGCTAGTACACTATATAATACATACCAACCGGCCTTTCAAAATGCATATATAACTAAGAATCAGCCTCGTTTGAGAGAATTATTTTCTTTTTCTGTGACGCTATTTATTGTGATTTACTGGATAGGGATATTTGGATTATGGCTTGTTGGATTGCCACTATTAAATATGATTAAGTCTAATTTTGTTATTTCTGATACAGTTCTTTGGGGCGCAGGTATTATGCAATTTGTCATTTACTATAGAAATTGCTATACATCTTATTTCTCTTGTACTAATCGTATTATATATGTAAAAAGCTTCATTTTATCTTCTGCAATAGGTCTTTTGCTATCTCTTGTATTTATGGAATTTTTCGATTTTGGTATTTTGGGGTTACTTGGTGGGATAATTTTATCTCAATTGATGTATAACAGTTGGTACTGGCTCTACAAGACGCATAAGGAAATGGAGATGAGTTGGATAGAATCTATTGTGAAAGGTATTGAAAGTGCTCTTAGTAAAGTTAAGAGGTAAATTATGAATACAGAACCAATACGGGTTTTGCAAGTCATTGGTATTGTAGCTGGTGGCGGAGTAGAATCCGTTGTGATGAATTATTATAAACATATAGATCGTTCAAAGGTACAATTTGACTTTGTTGTACATGATGATAATATCGTAGATATTACAGATACAGTCGAGTCTATGGGGGGTAAAGTTTATAAAGTACCATCGTACTCTAAAAATATATTTGGTTTTATGCAAGGTATTTATCATATAGTAAAGGAACATAAGTATAACATTGTTCATTGTCATATGACGACATTGGGAGTGTTTTCACTAGGGCCTGCATGGATGGCAGGTGCTAAAGTACGTATATTGCATGGACATAATACAACGGTTAAAAGTGAAACAAAGCGTAATATTATGAAAATGGTTTTACGACCATTATCTGTATTTGTAGCTAATAAATACTTTGCATGTAGTAAGGTGGCTGCGTGTTGGCTATATGGTTCTAATAAAGCTTCACAAATTATAAATAATGCAATTGATGTAGAATGTTTTCAATATAACGAAGAGATGCGTGAAGAATTGCGAAGTGAATTAGGTTTAGAGGATAAGTTTATTATTGGTCATATAGGACGATTTGTATATCAGAAAAATCATGCGTACATAATACGACTTTTTCATCAAGTAGCTCAACAATTACCATCTGCACATCTTGTGCTTGTTGGAGATGGACCATTGCGAGAAAGTGTATTAAATGAACTGAAATTATTAAATCTACTTGAGCGAGTGACTTATTTAGGTTTACGTGATGATGTTCATAATTTGTATAGTCTCCTTGATGTATTTTATTTTCCGTCTTGGTATGAAGGGTTAGGGGTAGTGGCTATTGAATCTCAAGCAGCAAAATTACCAATATTGATGAGTAATTTTGTACCAGATGAAGCTATTATTGATCCTTCATTAGCAAAAAAAATAGGCATTACTGATGAAGATATAGCTATTTGGATTAATGAAACTAAGCGTATTTATAGTAATATAAACCATCTTTGTAATGGTGTAAATAGTCGTATTGGTATAAATAATTGTATAAATACTGAGGGTTATAATATTCAATTAGAAGCAAAACGTTTAGAGGAACTCTATTGTGAATACAGTAAAATTTAGTACTAAACAATTAAATATTTTAGTTGAAATTATGCATGGTTTAGGAGATACAGTATGTGCTTTATCATTACTAAAAGGTGTACGATATTTGTATCCTAATGCAAGGTTGACGGTACTTTGTAAGATGAATGCAGGCCGTGACATTATTGAAAGTTCACGTATTCCAGTAGATGAAATTATTGTTCTAGATGTATATAAAGATATATATATAACTTATAAAACAATACTGAATCTTAGAAAACATCATTTTGATATTGGAATTAGTGCAGGCATTACTCCAGTAAAAAAATCAAAACTTTTTATGAAACTTTGTGGAGTAAAGAAACATATAGGGTTTCAAGCTTCAGGTACTAATAAATATGACTATGATATACATTTTGTAGAAGCTAATGTGAGAACTTTAGGATTAGATTTTAGTGATAAATTTAGACCACAGTTATATGTAGATTCTGATAGTGAGGTATTTATAGAATCATACTTTAAATCCTTAGAAAAAGCTAAACCAATTATTGGATTATGTATTGGTAATGCAGACCCCTCTCTTACTAATCGTTGGCTAAGGGTTGGACGTGTTTTTCCAAAAGCGTGGGGCATTACAAAGATGCATGATCTTTTAGACTTATTAGTGAAAGATGGAAATCAAATTGTTTTAATTGGTGGATCTCAAGAGATACCATTATTAGAAGAGCTGAATGAGTTTTTAGAGTTACCACAAGTTGTGAATTTAGTGGGTAAATGTAGTATTAAACAAAGTATGGCTGCTATAAAGCGATGTACTTGTTCTATAGGTATTGATACAGGGATGCAACACATTGCAGGTGCTTTATCTGTACCTACAATATCTATATTTGGACCTACAAATCCTAAATATATAGGAGCTTTTTCAGATTGTAGTTATTTTGTAGAATATGAGACAGATTGTAAATATTGCTTTGGAACAAATCAATACGTTCATTGTAATCATCGTCGTTGCTTAACGGAAATTAGGCCACAACAAGTGATAGATATGGTATATCAGGCTTTAGAAAAAGCTAATTATAAGAACGTATAGTATATTTAATATTTATTATATTATATTCGTTATATGGGGAAATATATGAACAGGAATTTGGGGATTGAACTATTTCGTATAGTTTGTATGCTGTATTATTAATGACCTTTGTAGGGACTTCTATGTGGATTTCAGCTTATATAAATCAGACTTTTAATAAAAATATAGATATTTTTACTTTAGTATGGCCAACATATAGATTTCCTGGATTGTTAACAGTATTATGCTTATTCCTAGGTTTTAAGGATTTACAACTATCTTATGGTAAAACTATAACATTTTTCTCTACATCTGTATTTAGTGTATATCTTCTCCATATAGGGCGCTTACAGAAATGGATATTCTTCGAATTATTAGATGATACCTATGTTTATACTCAATGGTATTTCCCTTTATGGTTACTATCGATAGTATTACTTGTTTTTGTATCCTGTGTGCTTATTGATAAAGTTCGTATTTATTTAGTCGAGCGCCCAATGGAACCATTAGTAAAGTCTCTGGCAGAACGAATAAATATATGGCTTAAAAAGAAAGAGATTATATAGGTTTTATTGTTTGGATAATCATATAGTTTTAGTATTAATTTATTTTAGTATGGGAGAAAGTTTTTATGGATGTTATTACACAAAGATTTGATGATCATTTAGATACTCATACGAAGATGCGTAATTATATTGCAGAGATTCGAGTAGTTGCGGATATATGTAAGAATGCTCTTGATAAAGGACATAAAATTCTTTTCTGTGGTAATGGGGGATCAGCTGCTGATGCTCAACATTTGGCAGCTGAATTGGTAGGACGTTTTGTAAAAGAAAGGGAGTCTTTACCTGCTATTGCTCTTACAACAGATACTTCTATTTTGACAGCTGTAGCTAATGACTATTCTTATGATGATATCTTTTCTCGTCAAGTAGCTGGATTGGGGCAGGCTGGAGATGTATTAATAGGTATTTCTACATCAGGAAATTCTAATACCGTGGTTAAGGCCACAGAACTAGCAAAACAGAAAGGTCTAAAAACAATTGCATTTACTGGTGAAGGTGGCGGTAAACTAGGTGCTCTTTGTGATGCCGTAATAGCTGTTCCGTCTAAGACTACAGCACGCATTCAAGAGATGCACATATTGGTTGGACATATTGTTTGTGAATTAGTAGAGGAAGATTATGATTAAGAACACTATTAATAAATTCTTACATGATAGTCTGCCTAATCTTCGTATAGCTGTCATCGGTGATCTAATGGTAGATCGTTATGTTTTTGGTGACGTAAGTCGCATATCTCCAGAAGCTCCTGTTCCTGTGAATAGAGTAAAACAGATGAAAGAAGTCCTTGGTGGGGCGGCAAATGTTGCTGCGAATCTTGCGAATTTGGATGTTCATGTATATATCGGTGGAGTAGCGGGAAAAGATACTCATGGAGATCTTTTACAAGACTTATTAGATTCTGATGGTATTGATAATAGTGGTGTAGTAATTTCACGAGATCGATCTACCATAACTAAAATGCGAATTTTAGGTGATCGTCAACAAATGATGCGGCTAGATTTTGAGACAGTACGAGATGTTGAGCAACAGGAAGAAGAAGAACTTATTTCTTGGCTAGACTCTCTCTGTCAAAAAGGGTTAGATGGTATTGTTATATCTGACTATGGAAAGGGAGTTTGTACAGATAGTGTTTTAGAAAAGATTTTTAACCTAGCTAATTGTTATAAAATACCAACAATTGTTGATCCTAAAGATAGTCAGTGGGAAAAATATAATGGTGCCACTTATATTACTCCTAATGTAAAGGAACTATCTGAACGGGTTGGCTACTCTATTACAAATGAAGATGATAAAATAGTTACTGCAGCCAAAGAAGTTTTAGCTACTAATAATATTCAATATATCATTGCTACTAGATCTGAAAAGGGGATTTCTATTATTGCTAGAGATGGTCGAATTTGGCATAATCCTGCTACTCAACAAGATGTTTTTGATGTATCTGGTGCTGGTGATACAGTTGTTGCTACTATGATTTGCTCTATTGCCGCTAATCTTTCTATGCGGACAGCACTTCATATAGCTAATGGAGCAGCTGGTATCGTAGTATCTAAAGTAGGTACTTATCCTATTCATCGACAAGAGTTAATTGATTTGTGGATGTCTCTGCAAGAAGGAAAATATGTAGAAAAGTCAGTCTATTCTTGGGAAGAAATGAAGAGCATAGTTCAGCAATGGCAAGATCGAGGAGATATAGTTGTTTTTACTAATGGATGCTTTGATATTCTTCATAGAGGGCATATTACGTACTTGCAAGAAGCGGCTCAACTAGGTGATCGTCTCATTATAGGACTAAACTCTAATGATTCGGTAAGGCGTCTTAAAGGGGAAACTCGCCCTTTAGTAGATGAAGAGGATAGAGCTTGTTTATTGAGTGCTTTAGGCTGTGTAGATGGTGTTGTACTTTTTGATGAAGATACTCCCTCTCAATTATTAGAAATTATTCGACCTAATATACTTGTTAAGGGTGGCGACTATAAGGTTGATGATGTAGTTGGTCGTGAATTCGTAGATTCCGTACAAATTTTATCCTTTAAAGAGGGCTATTCAACTACTAATGTGGTAAATAAAATTGCTAATTTAGTAAAGGAGTATAAACTATGATAATCGTAACAGGCGGTGCTGGCTTTATTGGATCAAATTTGGTAAAAGCACTTAATGAACAAGGGCGTAATGATATTATTATTGTAGATGATTTGACTGATGGTCGTAAGACACGTAATCTAACTAATTTAGACTACTTTGATTATATTGATTGTATCGATTTTGACCGTGCTATTGCTGATGGTACCTTTGACTGTGGCTCTATTGATGTAGTTTTTCATAATGGTGCATGTTCTGATACTATGGAGTATAATGGACGTTATATTATGAAAAATAACTATGAAGGGTCTCGTAACCTTTTCCATTATTGTCAAAATCATCGTATTCCATTTATTTATGCCTCATCTGCCTCAACTTATGGTTATGGGCATAAGGGGTTTCGAGAAAGTCCCGAATGTGAAGAAGCATTAAATCCATATGCATACTCAAAGTTATTTATGGATCGATATGTACGTAAATTTGAAAATAAATTGGTGTCGCAAGTAGTAGGTCTTCGGTATTTTAATGTATATGGTCCTAATGAATGTCATAAGGATAAGATGGCTTCTTTAGTGCGTCAAATGTTTTATAAAAATCAAGAAACAGGTGAAATCACATTATTTGAAGGAACTGATGGATATGAAGATGGAGGTCAAACTCGTGACTTTATCTATGTAAAAGATGTGGTTAATGTAAATCTTTTCTTCTGGGAACATCCCGAATTATCTGGTATCTTTAACTGTGGCACAGGTCAATCTCATACTTTTAATCAATTTATGCAAGCTATTATAGATTATTCAGGTAAGGGGGAAATTAAATATATTCCATTTCCTGAAGTATTAAAGGGAAAATATCAATCTTTTACAGAAGCAGATACAACTAAATTGCTATCTGTTGGATATGATAGAGGGTTCACAAAGATGAAAGATGCTGTTGCTGAATACTGTGAGTTGCTTGCAAATAATGAAGGATATATTCGTTGCTAAATATAATTGTATACCTAGACTAAATAATCGAGGAGGAGTCTATTTAGTATGGAGCTATCCACATTTACTGTAAAGTTATTTATTCTTTTTATACCAGGATTATTAGCATTTATAATTATAGATAATCTTTCTATACATAAAACAACGAAGAAAATCCATTGGTTTATATATTCTGTTATTTTAAGTTTTATATCATATACTTTTTTACTATTATTAAAGTATTTGTATGCTGTATTTGTTCCATACTATCAGTTTGATATTTCTACTTCTTTTTTTAATCAACTATTGGAGAAAGATAATACAGGCTTATTATATTCGGATATTTTGATAGCCTGTTTTGTATCTATTTCTCTTGGTTTATTGATATCTAGATTACTAGTTACGAATAAATTGTTTGTTATTTGTAGTAGGTTTTCATTGACTAATCGTCATGGATATACAGATGCACTTTCATATATGTTTAACTTATATTCCGTTAAGTATATAACAATTAGAGACTGGGATAAGAACATTGTTATTATAGGAGAACTTGTAGCAACATCTGAAATTACAGATACTAGAAATGAAATTGTTTTACAGGAATGTAGTATTTATACTTTAAATGATAATTCTCATCTATATGATGTTCCTGTATTTTATTTATCTACTGAATTTAATAATATTTCTATTGAAATAATGGAGGGTGAAGAGCAAAATGAGTAAATTAGTAAAATTAAATGAGGGATATGCTTATATTCGTGGCTCAAAGACAAATATAAAACCTATACAAATTAATCAACAGAGTAAACCCATATTGAATTTTAAGCCTAATTCAAGTTTACGCATAAATAAAAATAAGGTTAAATAAAATATATTTTTAAATGAT
>ERZ773272.323-NODE-323-length-19561-cov-5.574490_pt1 | contig 19561 bp, 17 predicted proteins | sample MGYA00511891_ERZ773272 | MGnify/ENA primary metagenome ERZ773272 (study PRJEB29015, sample SAMEA2738150) | human oral metagenome | biome: human oral; feature: human-associated habitat; material: saliva | place: China | collected 2198 ...
TTTGAGAATTGTGAAGCTTTACGAGCTTTCTTAAGACCTGGTTTGACAAGCATGATTTTCAGTTGGACAAAAAATGGCGTAATATCAAGGCTTTTCAGAATGAAATCTACTTATTCATTTCATAAAATTTGAATCAATATTGTTTTAATAAGGGAATAGTTTAGCTCTGTAAAAATTAACTTATACTCTTACAAAGCTTATTTTGATAGACTTTATAACCGTCTGCGGAAAAAAGGTAGAGAAAAAGGTAGAGAATGAAATAATAGAAGAAATTCAGCAATCACAGTTTCTATCACTACATTTTAATCACTCACACTAGTAAATAAATCTTCCCACTGAGTGATAGATGCTGGTAGGATTAACTTATATTTCTCATAAAAATCTAATAAATCGTTGTCCCCTATCCTAACTACATTTTCAATCTTATCTAAATTTATCACTCTAGGAGCATATAAATATATTAGATAACCTTCATCTACATATTGTTTAAATTCTAAAGCATCAAGTTCCTTTGCCTTCTTGCCTTTCACTTGAACTACTGCTTTTCTAGGATTATCAATTTCTCTTGAAATCATTTCACATTCAATTTTTATAGTTGTTGACTTCTTTGCAATTGAATTAGAAAGGACATAATAGTTTTCCTTAATTTGAAGATATGAGATGACAAGTTCTTCTAAATCAAATTCAGGCAGATTATCTAAGAGGCCTCCACTATAGGTTGTTATCTCAAAATAATTCTTTTTCGAAAATTTATTAAATATCAATTTTGAGTATTCTATTATACTTTTATCCCGTATTCTCTCGACGGTACCACCAAGAGGTCTGTTAAACGATGATTTTATCTGTCCAGGGACTTGCATTCCCACATTAAATGCATCAACTGGGATGACTGATCCAATATCCAAATGAGTATCACAAACTACTTTGGCTTGAGATTTTGCTTTACATATCCAGTAATTTCCACTTAAATCTCGTGTCCAGAATAAATCATCTATCTGAGCATCCTTAAAAATATTTATTGCTGGATTCGCTCTACCTCTTTCTTTTTTTATTCGTCCAAAGTATTCATTAAAGTCATCTTCCCTAATATCGCTACTTAAGCGACTCCAACCAAGTGCAAGATACTGTTCAGAATTATTTAAACAGAAGTCAATTAGCTCTTTCCTAATGTTATCGTCTCTTTTTAAATGTATTCTAGTCACATAATCCATTTAAATTAGCCTCTCTTACTTTTTTCTTTCAAGATTATTTCGACTCCCGCTTGATGTAAAATATCATATCTAGAACGACTTATATCTGATTCATCGATTAAATTAAGAAGATTATCAATTTCTTTTCTTCCTTCTTCACTCAACTTTGGCTTTATTTCAACTAAATTTTTTTGTAGTCTAAAAAACAATTGAATAGCTACTTCGTAATCTTTTTTCTCTTGTAATTCTTGCTGCTTAGCTAAAATTTCTTTTTCTTTCTCTTCATTTTTCTTCTTATTTTTTTCAGCCATATCAAGAAGCTTTTCATAATCCACTTTGTGATTCTCAAAGTCATCTTTGACTGATTCCATAAATTTAGGTGTGATTCGAATACGATTATAGGCATTTTTGACTAAGGAAGTGATTTTATCCCAATAAGGTACTTCTGAGTCTTCTCGGAACATTAACATTTCTCTATCCGTTATGACAATTTTCTTTTTTTCATCAATGAAATATCCTTTTTCTTTGTAATTATTTAAATCAGAAATATACTTGTCTAATCTCCACTGTTTGACAATTTTTTTGCCATTGTCAGATAAATCATCATTGACTACATATCTGTATAACCAATCAGGAAGATTAACATCACCTATTGTCCATCTTTGCTTCTCATCTGAGTATACTTTATTCCTTAATTCTCTGTCAGGAAATTTAACTTTATTATAAACGTACTTAATAATCTCATCACCCTCTTGAATGTATTCGTTCCAATACTTGTCATACTTAGCGTAGGGGCTAAATGGTCGAGTTCTATATATAACTCTACTCATTTCATCTTCTCCTTTAATTTATATAATTCACAGTATTCTTTTCTAACAGACAAAAATTTATCTTATTCGCTCTCAAACTTCTAGTCAATGTAATTTTCTTGCATTCTCTTAATAAGAGTTTTTACATCATCAATTAACGATTGAGGAGACAAAACCGTTAGAGCATCCGATTGACTCAACAACCACCTCTTCAGCCCTGGTGTATCTTGACTCACAAATTCAATAATATTGCCAGTTGATGTTTTTTCAATAATTGTTGCTACAAAAAATTTTTTAAAAATGTAGAAAATTTCTATACCTCCTCTGTATCTTCGGAACCACACCATCGACATTTTTTGAAGTTATCTGTTTCATCGATATCATAACTATAGTACCCTAGACATTCATTACAGTAACGATCAACTTCCATATTATCCTCCTTAAATACTTTAAAATTTACACTTAACTAATATCATTTATCGAATAAATAACATCTTTACGTTCAACAACAATATTACATGCTACTCCCTCTTTCTTCAGTTTATCCAATAACTTTTGATTTGGATTTATAGCTGTTGGGTGACCAGTCATTTGAAGCATCGTAAAGTCACCCGTCGTATCCCCATAAGAATAAGAATTATCTAAATCAAAAGGCAGTCTCTCTATAATTTTCTTTTTAGAATCTGCATCCCACATTGGAATTACTTCTCCACTATACTTGTTACCATAATTTAAGTATTGAGATGCAAACCATAAATCAGCTCCTAATTTCTCCGCCATTTTTGCAACTAGAAAATCAGGAGAACCAGAAATAAAGATAATCTTATGTCCCTGCTCTTTGTGCCATTTAATACGATCACGTGTAAAACGATATAGCTTCTTACTTTCTTTTTCAATCACTTTTTTAGCCACAAACTCAACATCTAGAATATCCTTATTAGAGATATATTTTGTATACAACTTCGATGCTGTATACAGATAATCATCGTAGTCTAGTTCTCGATTTTGCCAAGCATTTTTATGAGGTTTTAGTTCCATCTCTACTGATATTGGAAAAACATCATATGCAATACACTTCTCCATATGATGAAGAAGAAGTGAATCTCTAAAAATAGTCCCATCAATATCAAAAATTGCTGCAATTTCTTGACTCATTTATTCTCCTAACTCTCTAGCTATTATCTAATTTTTCTTATTTGACTGCGATTCTAAATTCTCTTTCAATAATTGAAAATCTACAAATTCTCCCAATCGACAATAATCACAATCATCCTTACCACAACCACCAGTAAAATCAGCTACATTCACTTTATCCCAAAATTCTTGAATCTGAGTTCGAACTAAATCCATATCCTCTTTTGTAACATTTACAGTATGGATGGAGTAGCCTTCTCTTGCATCATCGTCATCTAGGAAAATATATTGCGTTTCAATTCGTTTACCAGTCGTATCTATTTCAGAAGAATTTTCTAATAAAATATTATAGAAGACTGCTTGATGCCAATAATCACGTCCAACTGCGAGTTCTTCAACACCTCTCTGAGCAGAACCCGTCTTATAATCTACTACTCGAATAAGATCATTGTCAAATTCTAACTTATCTATAATCCCATTAATTGAGTTCTTATCTCCTAATTTGACACGAAGTTCTTTCTCTAAGCAGACATACTTCCCTTTTAAACTGTCAGGAATATAATGTTCAAAAAGATTGGTTAGTAAGCGATGCCCATATTCTTTTAATTCTTCAACGGACATTGTATTTACGATTTCCTCTTGATGTGAGTGCAATGAATTATCGTAGTATTCAATTGCTTCATCTAATTGTAAATCTTCTTTATAGATTTGTTCCATAGTCTCGTGAATTGCAGTTCCAAACACAGGACCAGTTGGAGCATGCTTAACTGTTAATTTTGCAGCCTTTTCTTTTGTTCCTGCAGATAATCCAGCTGGTTGAGATAGCTGTAAAACATCATCAAAATAAACACTCTTCGGACAACTTAAGAAACGATTCAATTTGCTAACACTTAAACTCTTATAGTTGTCTCGTGCTTGTTGATAAGTTGCAACCTCTAAGGCTTCGGTATTATCAAATTTAGGTGCTCTATTATCGAATACTTGGAGGCAGTAGTCGCAAGGGTAATTATCTCTGTCCTTTTTCAATAGTCCACAACCACAATTAAAATTACCTTGTTTAATTTTCATAATAGACTCTTTAATCTGATCAAGTACTATATCAACTTCCTTTTGAGTGATTCGTATATCTTCAGTTTCAGAAAAACCGTCTTCACTAGTTGAATCCTCAACGAAAACATATTTAACTAGTATCTCTTTGTTAGAAATATCGATACCTGCGATACCTGCATTTGTAACTAGGATATAGTAGAATACAGCTTGGCGCCAGTAGTCACCACCGAGAGGTTCCTTTTCACTCGGTGGTACTAGTTTATCTTTAGCATTTCCTGCTTTTCCTGTTTTGTAGTCAATTAATCGTATAATACCTTCTTCACACTCAATTTTATCAATTTTTCCGTTTATCTCAACATCAGATACGGCCGTTAAATCAACTGTTGTGTCCAATAAATCGCCTAGCTTAATTCCTTTGATATGCTGCTCAACTGCAATTACACCATCTTTGAGATATCCAGATTTCTTGTAGAGATTTTTAATAATCTTTTTCCCTCTAGCATAGTTATCTTTCTTTATTCTATCTGAAGACAATTGATAAGATTTTTCTTTAAAGATTTTCTTAAATAATTCTAAAGCTTCTTCTTGAGAAAGAACTGTTTTTGATGTTAGTTCTGAACTTTGTGAACCATCTACAGACTTATATATTTTTTCTAAGACTTCATGAATAATGCTACCGAATACCATAGCTTCGTTTGTTTCAGATGGTAATTTTAATCCCTTATTGAAATAAAAGCTCAAAGGACATTTAAGGAAGGCATTCAATGTACTAACACTTAAACTTAATTCACCTAAAATTTCACTCAGAACATCATTAGAAAATTTTGGTACAACTACTTTTTCTACAGATTGACAATCTTCAAAAGATTCTGTTACTTCTACCGAATCAATAAAATTCTCAAATTCACTAATAAAGTGGGTTTTATCGAAATCCTCAGAATAGGAGAGATGGAGAACCTTCTTTGCCCGAGTCATTGCAACATAAAATAGGCGACGATTCTCCTCTTCTTTCAGTTGAGATTCATTCTCATCTTTTTCATTTAAGCTTGGTGGATAAGAGAATCTACCCGAATTATTTTCACCTCCTGGCCAATTTGTATTCTTTTGTTTTCCATCATTACATTTCATCACAAATACATGTTCAAACTCTAGACCTTTAGAACCATGAGCTGTCATTAATTGAACACAGTTACTTGGAGAAGCCGAGATATCTTTAATGGGTAGACTAATCTTCATTTCTTGTAAAGACGATAAGTGATTCAAAAATCCTTTTACAGTTAATTTAGGGTGGAGGAGACATTCCGTTAACATTAACTCGTAAAGTGTATTTAAAGTAGAAACCAAGTGATATTTTTCTTTTGATTTCATGATATAGCCATCAATCCCTAAAGATTTTAAGAGTTCGCTAAGGATATACATAGGTGATAAGTATTTTTCCGATTTACTAATCTTTTTACGAATCGATTCTAATTTCTTATCAATTTCTGCTATTGAGGGAATAGAAATTTTTTCATCATTCTTGAGATTCCGTATTTTTGCGATTTCTGAGACTTCTACCTCAAAGAAATCAAAATATAAAATTTTTCGAAGTTCTCTAACATTTCTTGATGGTTGACAAATATATTTTAAAATAGCTAGTATTTTTTTGAAGAAGGAATCTTTAAATAAATCCTTCTCTTCTTTTTTCATTTGAACGAAAATACCATTATCACGAAGAATCTTCGCAAACTTTTCTCCATAGGAATTTCTTCCATAGATGACTCCAATTTCCTTAGGAGACACACCTGAATGAATCAACTCTTTAATCTCGTTCAACACACCAAACATCTCAGCTTCTGCATTTGGGTAAGATTTCAAGATTGGCAATTGATAATCATAATCTTTGTTAGCGCCAGCTGCAACAAGAATCTTCTCTTCTCTTGGGTTATGACTGATTAGTTGTCTAGAAGCATCAATGATAGCCTGGGAAGAACGATAATTCTCTTCAAGGATTATTTTCGTCGGTTGATACTTCTTACCAAATTTTTGAATATTATCCGCACTTACTCCTTGAAAACGATAAATACTTTGATCATCGTCTCCAACAACAAAAATATTTGGATTATCTTTCCCTTCTACTAATAATTTTACGAGTTCATACTGAATAACTGAAGTATCCTGAAATTCATCCACAAATAAATATTTTATAGAATTAGATATACTTTCTTGGAATTTCTTATCTTTATCCAACTTTTCAATGGTCCATAGAATCATATCATCAAAATCGAAATAATTATGCTCTAGGATTTTTTCACTATATTTTTCTACAATGGATACACCATCAAGTAATCGTTGATACTTTTTCCCCCCCTTGCATTCTTCAATTTTCTTTTCAATATTAGTTTTATTCAATCCTTGACGTTTCATCATAGAAAACAGTTCTAACAATTGATCCCTAGAAGAATAACGATCTCCACGGTTTTTATATAACGAGCTATTTTCAGTTATATACTTATCCATAGTTTCTTTAAGTAATTCATACTTTACGGCTGTCGAAATTACTTTTGGCTGTCTTCCAAACAAATCTGGGTTTTCCAAAATTAACTCACTACAAAAAGAGTGAATAGTCGATACTCTAACGTTACGCCCTTCTTCACCGATTAATCCTTCAAGACGATCCAACATTTCAGATGCTCCCGCATCTGTATATGTTAAACAGACAATTTCTTCTGGATCTGCCTGACGATTAGTCAAGATATTTGCTACACGACGAGAAAGAATCTGAGTTTTACCTGTGCCAGGACCAGCAATAACCATCACCGGTCCTTCCAAAGTATCAACTGCTTTTTTTTGTTGTGTATTTAATTTTTCATATTCTTCTAAATATTTTTTCTTAAAATCTGCTACATTCATAATATACTCCTTCAAAATCTCTCATATTACATTATTATAGCACGTATATATAAAATGTTCTAAATATCCACTAATGATAAACGACTAAACCCCATAGATTCATCTTTTAATTCTTGATAACTTCAAAAATCATCTCTTTTCCATCAGTATCCACCATAATTTTATCTCCCTTATTAAGGCTATTATTGATAATCAACTCTGACAGTGGAGTTTCAATCAGTTTAGTAATGCCTCTACGAATTGGCCTAGCACCATTCTCAGGATCGTAGGTTCTTTTAGCAAGTAATTCTACTGCTTTTTCTGTAAAGTCAAGTTCATATCCACACTCTTTAATCATCTCTACTTCTTTTTTGAGTAACAATCTTGTAATTTGAAGAATTGCTTCTTCAGTAAAAGGTCTAAAGGTCACAATTTCATCTATACGATTTAAAAGTTCTGGACGGAAAAAATTATGGACTGCTTCCATCGTCTGTTCCCGAATGGTTTGTTCAGAAATTCCATTCGTTTGAACCATTGTAAATCCAACTCGTTTATCCTTTTTAATCGTATTTAAACCTAGGTTAGAGGTTAAAATAATAATCGTATTTGTAAAATCAACTTTTTTTCCCATACCATCTGTTAGGATACCATCATCAAAAACTTGTAACATCAAGTCATAGATTCTTGGATGGGCCTTTTCAATTTCATCAAATAACACAACTGATTTTGGATTACTTTTAACAGCATTTGTTAAAAGTCCACCTCTACCAAATCCAGCATAACCAGGGGGAGCGCCTATTAATTTTGAGACTTCATGCTCTTGTTGGTATTCTGACATATCAATACGAACAAGACCCTCTTCAGATCCTGTTAATTCTTTCGATAACACTTTAGCTGTCTCTGTTTTCCCGACACCACTTGTACCAAGAAATAAGAATACTCCAATTGGTCGTTTAGGATTCCTAAATCCTGTTTTTGAACGGATAACAGCTTCAGCTATAGAATTTGTAGCATCTGTCTGGCCAATGACTTTTTCAGCTAAAATGTTTTTCAAATTGGAAAGGCGAAGAATTTCTTGATTATCCGCCTCTTTACCAACTCTCATATCTTCAGCTTTAACCTTGATACTAGCTTTTCGCTCCACAGCTTTTTTAATATCATCTTTTGTGATTTTAAGATCATAGCAAACAGGGGTTAGGTTATTACGAATTCCTTGAAATTCACTTTGTTTAAGTTCAAGCTTTCTTCGAATCTTTTCTACAGCAATTTCGTTGTATTCAATAGCTTGGGCTGCTTTTAATTCTTTCTTTAATTCATCGACTTCCTTTTGATAGTCTCTAGTTAGAACAACATCTTGCTTTGCCTGGATTCGGACTAAAGCTCCAGCATTATCGATGATTGTAAAGGCAGAATCTGGAAGTTTTTCTTCCTTAAGATACTTTTTAGCCAACCTCACTGCCAACTCAATTGTGCCATCCTCAAAATTTGCATGATGAAAATTTTCATATGCTGGTGCTATAGTCTCAACAATTTTAACAGCATCTTCGATGCTTGGTTCCTCTACAATGACTTTTTCAAAACGCCGTACAAAAGCAGTATCACCTGAAACATATGCATTCCATTCCATCGGAGTTGTCGCTCCAATAATTCGGAAATCCCCGCGTGCCATTAAAGGTTTGAACAAATCTGTTAGATGTTTTGCTCTCCCTAGCATATGAATTTCATCAACGAACAAGACAACATCTTTTTCACGTTTCATCTCTTCTATAAATCTATTAATTCCTTCGCTCAAAAATCCTCCAATTGTCGCATTTAAGTCGTTTAAACTAAACTGCAGAATCTTTTTGCCCTTAAGAGATCGACTTTCATCTTTAGCGATACGCATAGCAATTCCATCAACAATTGCAGATTTTCCAACACCTCCATCACCGAGTAAAACAACATTGTTCTTATCTCTGCGTGTGAGGGCGATTTCCACTTCTTGAATCTCATCTTCACGTCCAACAACCTCCATCAGCTCCCCATTTCGAGCCTTTAGAGTTATATCAGTAGCTACATCATTTAATAGAGAATAATCGGGATTTGATAATTTAGAAGAAATTTGTGCTGCTCTTTTTTCTTGTGTAACTCTTTCCTTCTCAGCTTTCCCATCATATAGCTCCCTAAATCGAAATCTAGCGTTAGTAAATAAATCCGATAAATCATCCTCTTTAAAACTAGTATTCCCGGTTAGTAAGTACTGTTTAAAAATTAATTGGTTAGCATTTGTATCTCTCTCCTCAGAAATGCCACGTAATATCCAATACGAATCAATAACACCATCCGGAGAATTTTGTATACGCATCTCCTCAGCGAAGTCAAAAATAGATTTCACATACTCAGACATTGGAAAGGTTTCACATTCTGATAAATAATATACCGACGCGACCTCATTAATTACTTCCACTGGTGAAGAGGTAATTATATTTTTCATCTTCTTTTTCTTTGAAATATCACTCAGCTCCTGTACAACTTCCATTTCATCTAGTTTTCTCTCGTCTACAGTAATTGCGTTAGTAAATTCTTTTAGTAGTTTACTCTTTGTTAACGAATAATATCCTAGTGCATACCCTATTCCTGTATCACTAACTTCTAAAATGGAAAATAAGAGATCTTGGCTCTCAAGTACTTTATATTCCTTTTGAACAATACGATCCTTTAAATTTTCTATGGCAGTTTTTAGTTGACGACTAACTTTATAAGCCATTATCTTTCTTTCAGCCATCATCTTCCTCCTACAATAATTCCTTTAAAAACTCTTTAGCGTCATTATCTAAATAAAGAACATGTGAGTACTCCTTCTCTTCAAATGTCCAAGCAAGATATTTCCCTCTTACCATTTCTTTTAAGTCGTCTAATGACATAGATAGAGTTTCTGCAGAAAAATAATCATCATGAAATGAATCTACTTCACTTTCATTATTTAACCATTGAAAATCTGTTTCAAAATATGCGAGATCATTTTTCATAATATTACCTCTTTCATTATTGATAACTCTATTATAAACAAAAGAGTGGACAACATTTGTCCACTCTTATTATTTCTCATAATTTTTTAAAGTTTTTTCTAATGATTCTTTAATCTCTTCGATTAGACTGTGAGGAGATAAAATGATTATTTCTTCGACTTGTCCTAAAATCCACCTCTTAAGTCCTGGTGTATCTTGGGTTTCAATTTGGATAATCATATTTCCTTTTTCTTCTGAAAGAATTTCATGATTTGGGAATTGATCCAAAACAATTTCTGGAATCCCTGTGTACCGTAATCTTACTTTAATATTTCTTCCCTCGAAAGCGTCCACCTTTTGATTTCTTACATCCCCATCACGATACTTCCTCCCATATGAAATCTCTGGTTTCTTTGCATGTGATTCACTAAGGCTCTCAATTCTATCAACACGAAACGTGGTATATTTCTCATGCTTCAAATGGTAGGCAACCAGATAAAAATAGTGGGCATCGTAATAGAGAGAGGCAGGAAAAATGATATGACTTTTGACATCTCTTAGCGGAGCTTTATATTCTATTTCGATCATTTGTTCTCTGCGAATAGCTTCCGATAAAACCCAAATTATGTCAATTCTGTCCTTATCATTGGTCAATGACTTATAATTTAAACGCTCGCTGCTAATAATTGCCTCTACTTCTTTTTTTTCTTCAATTGAGAGTAAAGCTAGAAGACCTTGAAGCAACGAATTTAATTCTGATTTATTTAGTGCACGATTCTCCAAAAGGATTTTTGAGATTACTAAAATATCTTTTTTATTAAAGGTTGTTTTACCAATCAAACGGTAGGTATTATCAGAAGTATCGAATATTATTTCTAAACCTAAGTTAGGATTTTCTTCAAGTAATCTCTTTAGAAAACCTATATCCCGTTGAATCGATTTAGGATCAACTCCAAATTCCTCTTTTAATTGAGCTTTTGATAATCTCTTCCCTGCATGTAACCGAAGAAAGATTGTTAAAATTCGTTCCTTTCCTTGCGTCTTTGCCATTTGATTCTCCATTAGTCTTCTATCTCTTGTTCAGTATCACTTTTAGTTATTAAGTCAGAAATTTCCGTAAAAGCTGTTTTCTTCATACATTTATATATCATTTGCCAATTATCAAAATCTGAAACTGAGATAACATTTCCTTCTGTTATCCCTCCACCTGCACTAGCAGGCTGGCAATAAAAGAAATGATCTTCAAGATCTTTCAACTTATCGGCTACTCCAACTTCCTCAAATAATTCTTTAAACAATTTCTTCCAAGCACCATCGTATTTTCGAAAAACAAAAACTGGTTTGTTTGATTTGTTTGGTTTATTTAGATATCGGTAAATTCTTCTCAATACAATATAGGCACCTAATCTAGACAAATCTGAATTGAGAAGGATTGTTTCTCCAATACCATTTTTACCTAAATCAGGCTCGGCACATGAAAAAGGATAAATTTCTAAATTACATATTTTTTGGGCTATCTCACGAGCTTTTTTACATTCTTCATTATTTTCAACTCTTGATTCACCCTTAAATTTACTCAAGTCTTTTCCATCTATTCCCAATAATTGAGCATAGTATTGGGCTACATAATAATATTTTTCAGACAGAACTGGTTTGTTACTTTTGCTATTTTTATTAAGTATATACTCTATTTCAAAAAAATCATCTTTTTCCTTTTCAAACATATTATCTAATTCATGCAACAAGTTACTTTTGCCACTATAAATTATATTAGTAATTTCTTTATCATCAAATTCCTCCAATTGATATCGTTCTTTTATGATATCTTTGATATCAGGTAAATCATCTTTTGAATATTTTTCTAAAATACTTTTTATATTTTTCGTTGACTTTTTACTGCTGTCATCTTCATTTAATAATTTATAGGTTTTTCCAAAATATCCCTCTAAATCAGTACTCTCTATACCTTTATCGATATCACTATCTTTATAATCACCTAAATAACCTCTAGGATTTTCCATACAGTGAAAAACCACTGCATTGTCAATATCACCATGAAAATGAGTCGGAATTTGGTAACGCATATTTAAATGTTGATTCTCATCTTCTAATTTTTTCCACTCAGGATTTTTCCTTTTAAAACTTTCCCATTTCTCATCTTCTTTTAAAATATTCAGCCAAGAAAAATCATTTGTAGAATCAGGATGATCAATGTTATAAAATTTTTGAATTAATTTTTTACCTTCTTTATTCTGCCAAGGGTTAAATTCTTTTAGAAACTTATTTTGTTTGTACTTAACAAACTTAAAATGAGTTTCTAAAATACTTTTTAAATCACTTCTTTGTTCATCCGTTAATCCTTCTCTATTTCTTTTTTTTATAGATTCTAAATAATCCATTAACATTTCCTCTAAAGTTTTATCTTCTGCCATAAATCTTTCCTCACTTAATTTGCTAATAATTTTTTTGTAACTTCATTATAACACTAACTGTAGACAAATCATGTCCACAGTTATAAAAAATGGTTGACTTTTTTATTATTTAAAATAAATTTCCGAAAAATAAGTATTTTCTCGAAAGATGTGTGATAGTAGCTAAAAACATCTATATTATACTTGCGATATTTATTTGGTATAATATTGAAAGGAGGAAGCAAGATGAAAAAAATAATCGCATTAATATTGGTATCTGTGTCTACATTTTTGCTAATGGCCTGCTCTAAGCAATCAAATATCTCCTTAGATGGAGAATATTACTGGATAAACGAAAATAGAAATGAAGTAGCTTTTGTTATATCTGGGGATACGGGAACTATTAAACATGGAGAGGCTGAAGGGTTTACTATAGACAAAGAAAGATCAACCATCCAATTATTGGGAGAAAATATCATTAAACTTACAAAAAGTTATACTTTTAAAGATGATGTATTTACTGTGGATATTTCAGGTATGAAGCACGACTACTATAAAAAAGATAGCAAGGCTTATCAAGAAGCTTTAAAAAAGTATGGCTATCAATAATATACTCGAAATTTAGAGAAAACTATGCTTAATTCATAAGAACACTACACTCAAGTGTTCTTTTTTTTTATCTAAAATGCTTGTTTATAATCTGTATAGACAGTTCAAAGTTATTTTTAATCATTTGAGAATTATTAGAGGAATCATATAATTTCTTTTGATATGATATAACTATGAAAAATACAAAAGAAAATAACATCCAAAGAGCTTTATGGCATATCAAACGCCATTGTAACAATATAGAAAGCAATACTGATTATCATGATAGAAAATTAGAGCTTTTCTATTTAAAAGAAAGCATTGAAACTTTAATGCGAGTTTTTAATAATGAAAAGCCCTACCCAAACCTGGATTTGGAAAAAGTTTTTTAGAGAGCCATATACAATCATTGCAAAATATAGTTTAATCATTTATTAATAAATTAAAAACACCTAGAGAAGCTAGGTGTTTTTGTAAGGAGAAAAAATGAATAATTACAATAATAATGAAAAATTACTAGAAAAATATCCAATCGGGTCTAGAGTGAGATTAATAAAAATGGATGACCCTTATGCTCCACCTGTCGGATGCATTGGTGTTATCAAAGGAATAGATGATCTCGGGTCAATACTTGTTCAATGGGAAAACCACGGGAGATTGAGTATTCTTCCCGATGATATTATCGTTTTGATTTAAATTTGATTATAACCAAGAATTTCACTTCTTGTCTATTATACATTATTTAAAAATGATACTTTGCAAAATACATCATGGCTTTTTTTATATTAACATAATACTCCCAAATAACTAAACTTTGTTTGTTACCCTCAGAATCTAATGGTTGGTATAGAGGAGATAAATCAAAATGTTTTCCAAGATAGTCTTCTTTTTCTGTTGGAAGTACCAACATACTATATGTCTCGCGTCCGTTATTTTGAAGTACCATGTGATAGGATAATTGCTTATAGTTGATTCCAATAATAGATTGATAATATTTTGAATCAAAAATGTATTGTTTTTGATCATCACTATAATAGTGATCTATTCGGAACTGGTAGCCTTGATTATTGCTACTGTCAACATCATTAAAACTCTTTTGAACAACAAACTTCAAGCTACCTGCTCCAGTCTCAAATTGAGGACCATTAATAGTAATAGTCTTAAAGTTTGACTCAAGATGCTCTTGGACAAGATCTTCCCAAACGTTTTCAAATTTATAATGTTTGATAATGATATCGCCTTTTTTATCTTTATTATCGAAGAAATGAATCAGATTATCTACCAATTTCTTATGAATATCTTTAAAAACCTCTTGTTTAAGTTTACGTAATCTGTTCAAAATATGATCTGTCTTCTTCCAAAACTCTAGATTACGAGGTAAGGAAAAAGGAACCTTCTCATCAATAAAGAAAGGAAACATTTGTATCGTATAAGCAAGAGCATAAATCATACATTCAGTTAAAAATGTATGATTTTCTTTGCTCTTTTTAACGTAAAACGGCACATAAAGAAGATTACCATTGCTGATTAGTGGACTGGATTTTCTAATAGTGTCTTTCCAGGCGATTTTTCCATCATAGCCAGCTTTTGTATAATTCTCTACTTCGTTATATAGTCCATAACGCTTGTAATAATCCAATATTTGATAAAAAGCAGTAAAAGGATATGAACTAGCATATTCTTCCTGTCCATTAAAATTAGTAAATTGATCTTCGATATTAGACTTCAATAATATTTTAAATAAAAGCCGAATATCCTTATCATTTAATTTATTGTCATGGTTTTTTAAATCATACTCAGAACAGTAGTGTTTTGGGAGGGACACTAAAATTTTATTTCGCTTAATAATAAAACCAACAAAATTTGAAACCCTTCCCTCTTTACTACTCCTCCAATCTCTGTCCTCTAAAGAGAACTTTTCCTTTACTTCCTCTGAAAGTAGAGTTCCATCCATCTGAAAATAGAACTTAGCTTTGGTTTGTGTCATTTTGTTCACCTTCAGAAGACTCATCTTTCACTTTTTGAACATCATCACCATTAACTGTAGTTCCAAATTTTAGCTTATCATAAAACTCTTTAGCAAAAATTTGCACTTCTGCTTCTTTATCCAAAGCATCTTTCCATATAGAATAAAGCTTCCCGAAACTTTTAATTTCTTCAATATTAAACAAATGAGTATCGATAGCCATCCCTTCAATATCTTCCCATAGATATTGAAGAAGTTTATTCAGCACTTGCGTTTGATTTTTTTCATTATTATTTTGAGCTAATTTGATAAAGAATTGACCTATCTGTTTATCTTCAGAAAGTCCCATATTAGACGTAATATATTCATTTAATGTAGGGTAAAAATCACACCACTCCACATCTTTTAGTCCACTCTCCGAAGGAATAGAAATCTTTTCATTATTAAGTAAGACGTCTTTATCTGATACGGGATCAATTGATACATATTCCCACTCAAAACGACGCTTAAAGGCAGTATCCATCGCAAAGACGTTCTGATCATTTGTGTTTACAGTTGCCAAGATAATCAAGTTGGATGGGAGAAAAATCTTTTTGTCCTCATTGGCTTCCTGAGTGTCATCAGTAACCGTATTTACTTGTTTTGAAATAAGAGCATTAGAGATACTATATTCAGATTCACCTTTACTATCACGATCCAACAATTGGAATAAGTCCCCAAAGACTGCTGCAACATTAGCACGAGATAACTCTTCTAATACTAAAAATACTTTCTTCGGTTCTTCTTGTGTTCCATTCTCAACAGCAAGATTCTCTAACATTGCTTTTTTTAGAGCTTTTGTAAAAACGCCCGGTGTAAATGAATAATTAAAACCATCCTCTTTTTCAACTGGCATGATTTGCCCAACAAAATCACTGTATGTATACTCTGGATGAAGTGTTGTACGAAATACATATGAGGATTGTTCATCATCCTCTTTATCAAAATTCGGATAAACAGACTTGATTAGCTTTGATACCCCGTAAGATTTACCTGTTCCTGGTGCCCCAAAATAAATTCTATTATATGGTAATGTATCCGCATCAACTATTTCTTCTTCTGAGTCATTGGAATCATATTTTCTTAATTTATCGAAGTTGATTTCTAAACTTAGTTCAAATTCATGTTTAGAGTTTTTTCTTATAACTAAGTCTGTAATCTTAGGTAATGCAATGTCTCTGACAAATTCATTGAACAATTTTTTGAATTCCTCAGTAGGTCTGATATAAACTCTACTCGCATCAGCGAACTTTTCTATCTTAATCGAGAATTCATCATCTAATCCATCTAAGATATTTTTTACATTTTCAAAATAATCTAACCCAATGTCAGTATATGAATTATAACGTTGACCAACATATTCAATCTTTACCGAATTTAAATATTCCAAGAGTTGAGTTTTTTTCACTTTAAATATATTATTGTCATCAAAATCAGAGAAAAAATCATCAATTTCTTGTATATTTCGTGTACTACCAATAAATAGTTTTGCTTCTCCAGCTCCTCTATCAGACGATAACTTTAATTTTTTTGAAACAAAACTACTTGGAATATTATATCTTCTCATTGTCATACTTCTCACCTACATCATTTACCCAATTTTGGATAAGCTTCAAAAATTTGCTTCACTATTGCCATCATAACATCAACAACGATTGAATTCCCTGCTTGCTGATATACAGCTGTATCAGAAACAACAATTTTAAAGCTATCACAATATCCCATCAAACGAAGGCATTCTCTAGGAGTTAGTTTACGTAGTCTACCTTCTGTTGTCACATAATTATCTACTCCTGCTCGGTGCATCTTGTGCATCGTTGTTAACAATGGGCGAGCAATCTCTAAATCCGTTTTTGGTTTAGAGTAAAATCCTTTGGTTCCTGATGCTAACACATATTTTTTAACTTTTTCTGATAGAAAATACTTATCTAGATCCTCCATCAACTTTTCCTTATCTTTGTTTTCTTCTTCAAAAACAAAATCTCCATGCCAGTTGAATTGTTGATTTTTCTTTTGGCAAAGTTGAATTTCCCCATCAATTTGTGTGTAGCGTTTTTCTAAATTTTTATCAGAAAGAACAAAGTCAACACCTTTTTTGGCCAAGTAGTATTTACCAGAAACATTATCCAATAGAAAATCTTGCATTACCTTAGTTAGCTCTTTCTTTTCAGGAAAACTAAAATCTTTAAAGTCAAGATCTTTACGAAAACCAACCACAAATACTCGCTCACGATTTTGAGGAATGCCATAATCTTTAGCATTAAGAATTTGATATTGCCATTCGTAACCTAAGTCTTCAAAGATCTGTGTCATTGTCTGCCAAGTTCGACCTTCATCATTACTTAGAATAGCCCTAACATTCTCATAAATAAAAACTTTAGGTTTTAACTCACTAACCAAGCGAGCATACTCATAAAACAATGTCCCTCTGGTGTCTCCCAAACCTCTCTGTTTTCCAACCAAACTAAAAGATTGACAAGGACTACCACCTACAAATAAGTCTACATCTTTATATTTTGTACCGTCTAAAAACGACACATTCCAATGAAAACGAGAATCATCAATTTCATAGTTAGCAAAATAAGATTTGCGTACATTATTTTGTTTTTCTCTGCCCTCATACAATTTATCAACATAAGCTTTTTGCTCTTCTAGAGTTGGTAGACTAAAAACTGCTTTACGAATTTTTTCAGTGTTGATCCTTTCATGCAACATAGAAAGTTCTTCACGGATAGCCTTAAATTCTTTTGCTAATTCTTTTAGACCCGTAATTGAAATTTCTAACTTCGGAAACTCTTCAGTAACTCCACTTAATTTGGGTAAATCATTATTAAGTTTAATACTTAATTTAATTGATTGATAAACTTTTTCCAAATCATTAACTTCATCAATTTCTTTTAATGCAGAAGTGTAGAATTTACGTTGATTTGTATTGAAAACATCTTTTTGTAATAAATTTGATGATAATTCTACTACACGACTAAATTGCTCACCATTCAAAATTTTGATCGCAGTTTCAAATTCCTTTAATAACTCTGAAACCTTTGTTAATTTGTCAACCAACCAATCGTCATCATCATTTGTTTTATCCACTATTTTTTCAAGATTTGCAATTTCGTTTTTTACATCTCTGATTGTATCTGGAATATTTTTAGACAAAATGTCTACATCTCCATTGTCACAAGCAAACTCTATTGAATAGTCTACTCCAAGCCTCTCTAATGCGTGTTCAATTGATCCAATTCCACTAAAAACTGTAGCTAACTTTAACATCTATTCTCCTTCTTATCTAGCTATGTATTCTCTAATCCATTGACAAATCTCAGAGGAAGCAGTTTTCCCTTCTATTTTAAGCTTCTCCATAAACTGATGTTTAATTTCAGGTTCAATTAATACTTCCACTTTGGCAGTCTTTTTCCTTCCCCTCGGACGTCCAACTTTTGAAGCTTCCACTATACAGCTCCTCCTTTTTTATCTTATGATTTTATCATGATATAAATTTTTTTTCAAGAATATAGCATTTCTAAGAAGGCTCAATAATAAAAAATCTAGAAACTTAATTTCCCTTTACAACCTGTACTCCCAAATTGTTTACATCCTAAAAATATGCCATATGGACTAGTCCTTTTTACCAAGTCATTTCCACATTTTGGACACACTAGATTAAAAATGTTACTATTGCGATTCAAATCGTGGTAACCTAAAACAGGTAATTCATAATAGCCTTGTTTTTCTTTTTGATCATAACTTGTTTTTTTAGGGGCATACTTTTTTTCTGTTAGATTTTGTTTAATTCTTGAATATTTCCAAATTTGTACTCCATTTTCCCGCTCAAGGATATCAATTTTATCTATATTTTCTAAAACAATATTAAAACCTTCTAAACCTTGACTCTGAAATAAATTGTAAATCTCATATTGCATTGAATTCATTCCATATGTGTTATTATTTGATGGATACTTATATTTTATTTCCAACATCAGCAAACCAGTCTCATTTTTTAGTATATAGTCAATATTAGTACTATAAAAATACTTCTTAAGAAATAAGTTTTCAATCAATATTTGTTCAATAACTTTATCTTCGATCTTTTTGCTTTTAAAATATTCCCAATAACTTTCCTTAATCTCCCTATCTTGATTATGTTTGATTGTCTCTTTAAAGTTAAAATGTTCCCAAAGTTTTAGAAACTGTTCTAATGAAAAATCATTAGAAGTTTGCTGTAATAAATCAACCAGTGTTATATTTGATTTTACATACTTTAATTGATATATTCCTGAAACACAACTTTTTACTTTATTAATTACTTCCAAATCTAGATCACTGATAGATTCTTTAACCAAAAAAACGATATATTTTTTATCTTTTGTCTTTGAAACCCACCATCCAGTAGTATGTTCAAAAGAGTCTATAGAGAAATTATTGTGAAAATAATTTTCACTAATATATGAACTCAATGCTTCTTTAGTTCGCGTTTCAAGAATCTTTTTTACTTCTTCGTTCATTTCTAAACCTC